>Ga0247727_10018284_pt1 | contig 11041 bp, 11 predicted proteins | sample WisWelCaveWW1625_FD_202498 | JGI IMG/M metagenome (GOLD analysis project Ga0247727, IMG submission 202498) | Biofilm microbial communities from Wishing Well Cave, Virginia, United States - WW16-25 | ecosystem: Environmental > Aquatic > Deep subsurface > Groundwater > Cave microbial mat | place...
ACATCCGTGACCGTGTGGCCTCGGTGCAAATACTCGCGCATGAATGCCCCCTCGGGACTCCATGCTACATGCTAAAAGCAAATCGGCTAAAGCCGATGGCTTGAACCCAGCTCTTGGGAAGTCAACGTACACCAGAAGCGGCGCGCCCATCGTCCCATCTGGCCCTAATGACGGAAGTGACGAATACCGGTGAGCAGCATGGCAACGCCCAGGCGATCCGCCGCCGCGATCACGTCGGCGTCGCGCGCCGAGCCACCGGGCTGCACGATCGCCGTCGCCCCCGCCTGAACGGCGCTCTCGAGACCGTCCGGAAAGGGAAAAAAAGCGTCGCTGGCTAACACGGAACCCCGCAGCGCGTTGCCCACCCGCGCGGCCTTCTCGCGTGCCGCCAGCACCGCGTCTACGCGCGAGGTTGCGCCGCCACCGATTGCCAGAGTGCGATCAGCCGCCGCGAACACGACGGCGTTGCTCTTCACGTGCTTGGCCACCTTCCAGGCGAAAGCAAGCGCCGCGAGTTCGGCTTCGGTCGGTTTGCGCGCGGTCGCAACCTGGGCGGTCGCCAAATTTTCCATGGAACCATCGGGTTCCTGCACCAACAACCCGCCGAAAACCCGCCGCCACTGACACTCACTGCGTTCGATGCGCTCCAGGTGAAAGCGCAGGAGGCGCCGGTTCTTCTTCTTGCGCAGCAGTGCGAGGGCGTCCGGCGCGAATTCCGGCGCGACCAACACCTCGGTAAAGATCTCATCCACCTCCCGGGCGAGTTCAAGATCCAAGGAACGGTTGCTGACCACGATGCCTCCGAACGGCGATTCGGGGTCCGTCGCAAAGGCGTTGCGATAGGCTGCCACCGGTGAAGCCGCGACACCGACGCCGCAGGGCGTGTTGTGTTTCAAGATGGCAACCGCGGCGGATTCCTCAGCATCGAAATCCAGAATCAGCTCGAGCGCCGCCTGGACATCAACGACGTTGTTGTAGGACAGCTCTTTGCCGTGCAGCGGCTCAACGGCGCGCAAAAAATGGCCGTAGAGGGCGGCGCGTTGGTGAGGATTCTCGCCGTAGCGCAGCGCCTGGGTGCGGCGCAGACTTACGCTGATCCGCTCGGGTAGCGACTCCGCTCCCTCACCTCTGGTTTCGGCTGCGAGGTAGGCGGCAATAGCCGCGTCATAGGCCGCCGTGTGCGCGAATGCCTCCCGCGCCAAGCGGCGGCGCGTTGCGCCGGACAACTGGCCCGCGTGCTGCCGAAGCTCGTCTAGCACGCTCGCGTAATCGGCCGGATCCACCACCACGCCGACGTAGTCCGCGTTCTTGGCGGCCGAGCGAATCATCGACGGCCCTCCGATATCGATGTTCTCGACGATTTCTTCGCGTGTGACGCCGGGCCTCAACAGCGTCGCCTCGAAGGGATAGAGGTTCACCACCACGAGATCGATGGAGGCCAGCGCTTGGGATTCCATGTCTGCGCGATCGCTCGCCAACTCACGCCGCGCCAAAATACCGCCGTGGACTCGCGGGTGCAGCGTTTTGACGCGGCCACCCAACATCTCGGGGCTACCCGTCAGCGCTGCGACGTCCACAACGGCCAGGCCCGTCCCGCGCAGGGCCGCCGCGGTCCCTCCGGAGGCGATCAGTTCGATGTTCAACTCCGCGAGCCCGCGGGCGAACTCAAGCAGACCTGTTTTGTCGGAAACCGAGAGTAGGGCGCGCTCAACGCGCCTTAGAGCAGCGACGAAGGACATACTTCAAAGGTATAGCAACGGCGCACTACTCCTTCAGCACGCACCGTGGCACGCGGCTCCCGACGCGCACCAAGAGCTCATAGGCGATCGTTCCCGAAAGCGAAGCCACCTCCTCTACTGGCAACCGTGCATCTCCCCGCGCGCCAAAGAGCAGCACCTCGTCTCCCATCTCAACCGGCAAGTCGCCCGCGTCCAGCGTTACGAAATCCATGGAAATGCGGCCCGCGAACGGCACCCGCCGCCCGCGCACCAGGACTTCCCCGCGCGCCTGGCTCGCGCGCAACACGCCGTCGCCATAACCGATCGGCAGCGTGGCGATCACAGTGGGTCGTATGGCGCGGAACTCACCGCCGTAACCCACGGCCTCACCCGCCCGCAGGCGGCGCAATTGAACGATCTGACTGCGCAGCGTCATGACGGGCTCCAGCGTGACGGGGAAGTGAGCGGCGGGCGAAACGCCGTAAAGCATGAGACCCGGCCGCGCGGCGGCACTCGACGGCAGATCGTCCACAAGCGCATCCGCCGCCAGTAGTCCCGCCGAGTTCACGCTGTGGACCAGACCGGAAGCAATGCCGCGCGCGCGCAGGTCGGCGAGCCAAGCGCGGAACGAGACGAGTTGCAGGCGGGTCGCTGCGAGATCTGCTTCATCCGCCCGCGCCAGATGCGTGTAAACCCCTTCCAGTTGCAGCGCAGGTTCGGCCGCTACGTTGGCCGCCAGCACGCAGGCCTCCGCGGGCTCAGCCCCCATGCGCCGCATCCCTGTATCCACCTCAATTTGAACCGGAACAGAGGAGGCTCGGCGCCGAGCCACTGCACGCATCCACTCCAAATGACCGGCGTGATGAAGAGCCGGCGTGACGCCGCGCGCGCTCACTTCCTCCGCCTCACCGAGCGAGTGGAGGCCTCCCATCACCAAAATCGGAAGTGTGATTCCCGCCTCGCGCAGTTCCACCGCCTCTTCCGTCGTGACAACGGCCAGTCGGCGGCAACCTTCCTGTGTTAGAGCGTGCACCACGGGCAAAACCCCGTGGCCGTAGGCATCCGCCTTGACGACGGCGATCAGCTCGCCGCCGCGCGCGAGCTCACGGGCCCGCGCAAAGTTCCTGCGCAGGGCCGCGAGATTGATCTCCGCTAACGTCGGCCGCCAGTTCTGCATACGCACTCAAGCTTGCCTCAGCCCACATGGCCGCGCCCGCGGTTGACTGCTGGAGCGGCCGCCGGTAGTTTTTGAAAAACGCACAACCACGGTTTGTCATGCGATCTCGGCACAATGAAACTCGACCGCAGCTCGCCCTCCAGGTGAACGGAGAGGTGCGCGCCCTACCGCACGGAGCGAACGTGCGCGAACTGCTCGTACAACTCCACATCGAATCACCCCGCGTCGCCGTCGCCGTGAACCGCGAAGTCGTGCCTCCTTCCCGTTGGGACGTGCGCGAATTGCAGGAGGGTGATCGCGTGGAAATTCTCGAAGCGGTGGGAGGCGGCTAAGCGATGGAGGCGGACTACGCGCTCGGTCCGTACCGATTCCGTTCGCGGCTCATCATCGGCTCGGGAAAATACAAGTCCTTGGAAGAAAACCTGGCCTGCATCGAGGCCAGTGGCGCGGAGATGGTGACCGTAGCTCTGCGCCGGGTCGATCTCTCGGCACCCGAGGGCCACCGCTTCTTCGACGTCATCTCGCCCAAGCACTTCACCATTCTGCCCAACACGGCGGGTTGTTACAGCGCGGAAGACGCCGTCACCACGGCGCACATGGCGCGCGAGTTGTTAGGCACGGATCTCATCAAACTGGAAGTCATCGGCGACGAGCGCACGTTGTTTCCCGACGTCGCCGCCACGCTCGAAGCCGCCCGTACGCTCGTGCGCGAGAATTTCGTCGTCCTGCCCTACGTCAGCGACGATCCCGTGGCCTGTCGAAAACTGGCGGAGCTCGGCTGTGCAGCAGTGATGCCGCTGGCCGCGCCGATCGGCTCGGGCCTCGGCATCCGCAACCCGGCCAACCTGCGCATCATCCTCGAGACGCTGAACGTGCCGGTGATTGTGGACGCCGGCGTCGGCACGGCCAGCGACGCCTCGCTAGCCATGGAACTCGGCTGCGCGGCAGTACTCATGAACACTGCCATCGCCGGTGCCAAAGATCCTCTCAAGATGGCCCACGCCATGCGCGCCGCCGTGGAGGCGGGCCGCCTCGCCTTCGAGGCCGGACGCATTCCGCGGCGGCTCTACGCCTCGGCCTCGAGTCCTCTCGACGGACTCGCCCAGTTCTGAAACGATCACCTCATCTGCAACGGTCGCCCTACCTGAAATTCCCGCCTCACCCTGTTTTGTGTCTCGTTGCACAGCGCTCAGCCTGCCGCGGCGATCTCGTTGATGCGGTGACAGAAGCCATCGCCGCCGGTGTGGATTGGGTACAAATCCGCGAGCGGGAACTCACTGGCGAAGCGCTGTGCCGGCTCATCGAAGCCTTGCGCAATACCGCTGCGCAGCGGGCACCCGAAGCCGCGGAGCACGTGAAATGGATCGTCAACCGCCGCGTGGACGTAGCGCTCGCTCTGCAACTCGACGGCGTCCACCTCGGCTACGACGCGATGGAACCGCAACAGGCGCGGCAATTGCTCGGCTCCTCCGCTTTGATCGGTGTCTCGACACACAGCGTGGAAGAAGCGTTCGCAGCGGCACAAGCGGGAGCCGACTACGTCCACCTGGCACCGATTCAGCCACCGCTCTCAAAAGCGGCGGAGCGTCCCGCTCTCGGTTTCTCAGCCCTGACGAAAACCGCGCGCGCTGGTATCCCTGTGCTCGCCCAGGGTGGTATCGATGTACACAATGCCGGTGAAGCCATCGCGGCCGGTGCCGCCGGCATCGCTGTCACTGGCGCCATTCTGAACAGCGAAAATCCGGCGGCCGCCACTGTAGCGCTGCGCAGCGCGCTGGATGCTGCAGCGTAGTGTCCTCACAATATTTCTTGATTATTCATTGCGTCCGCGCACTCGCAGCGCCCTCTGGTACCACTTGTCCGTGAAGGATTCTTCTACACCCATCGAGTATTGTTCATCTTCGTGGCGCTGCCCTTTGAGAAATGCCCGAGCGGCGTTCGGTCCCGTCCCTAGATAATTACGGATCGCAATGTCCTTTCGGTCGCCATGCTTCCGGATGAAGAAAATATGCCCACCGAAATCATGAACAATCACTGGTCCCAACTGCTTGGAGGGAAGACTGATATCGACGACGGTTATGGTATCGTCCGGCGCAAGCAGAGCGACCGAGCCTGCGTCGAGCGCCTCCTGAAACGAGTTGGGCGCGTTCGCAACAGTGAAAGATGTGTCCTTTGTACTGATAAATAACCCATTGAACAGAGGAAGAACTCCCCCGTGTTCCAGTATCAGGTGAGTCGTCTGCCGCTCCCCTCGTATCACTCCGGAACCCGCTAACACTCCAAATTGCTCATTCAGCCCAGGCCAACCAATAAATGTCACCCCCCCTTGATTTCGTGAAACCAAATTGATCGCCTCAGCCTCCATAAACCTTGCAAGCCCTGCTTCAGCAATTACGTCTTGCTTCATTTGTAGTGCAGTCTGACGCTGTAAAGCGTAGTCGAGCTCAACTCGTTCCGACGCCGATAACGGCCTATTAAACAACTCTCTGAACGTTGCTTGTGCGCTATTCAACCACGAAGCAACTTTGCTGGCCAAGTCCCAATAAAACGGCCACCGCCCGTCGGGATCGACAAACTTGAGCGGATTGTTGTTGGCGTAGGCGTAAGGACTCGTGCCCGCTGAATCCACGGGATCGACGCCGGTCATGCGGCAAAGCGTTGGGCTATAGAAGCGCGCTCCGGCGTCGAGCATGGACAGCGCGTCGTCCCGTTCGTAGCCGGTGAAGCGGTAGTCCGGATCTCTTTCGGACGCGTTGCTCGCAGAACTCAACTCGACACCGCACGGCGTATGCAGAGCGCGGTGCACAACCTGACCGCTCGTTTCTCCGCCACTTGTGCCGCAGGTGGCCGAGCCAAGGATCGCCGCCATCGAGGCCAGAGCGAAAATGCACGCTGCGCTGTGTCTATTCAGCATTCCACTTCATCTCCCGCCGAAGGTGCAGACAACGGCACCGAGGCAAATCGTCTTCCCAGTAACTACAATTGGCGGAGAAGGATAACAAGCGGTGCAGCACTGCGACATCCTCTCAGACGTGTCCGCAGCGGCGAAGATGCAGCTCGAAGCTCTATCCCACGGAACCGGAACGCGTTTCAGAAACTTCGCACACCGCTCGTTCCCAGCGGCGCAAAACGGTTCCGCCGTCGCGCCGCCGGTACCCCAATTGGCCCCTCTCCAGCAGTCGCCGGTGCAGTCATCTTTTCGGCGACACGGGGGATTCCTGCGCTGAAGCAGTGGCGATGCCCCGGCTTTCCTCCGCAGCCCAGCGGTCGTGCCAGTGCACGCGGTATGAACACGCGGTATGAACGGTTGACGTTAATAACGTGTCACGTTATGGTTGGCGGGTGATCCGGAGCTTCCGAAACGCTGACACGCAGCGGGTGTTTCACAGGCAACGATCGCGAAGATTGCCCGTGGAGGTACAAAAGAAAGCGCAGAGAAAGTTACTGCTCCTGGATGCTGCAGAGTCGTTGGAAGATTTGAAAATACCTCCAGGAAACCGACTGGAACGGCTGACGGGTAACCGAAAGGACCAACACAGCATCCGCGTGAATCAGCAATGGCGCATTTGCTTTGTTTGGAAGCAAGGGGAGGCATACGATGTTGAGATCGTGGATTACCACAGCTAGGAGAGAACATGGCCGATAAACGCTTTCCGCCGATTCATCCCGGTGAGATTTTGTTGAAAGAGTTCCTGGAGCCTATGGGGGTCAGCCAATACCGGTTGGCAAAGGACGTTCATGTGTCTGCGCGCCGCATCAATGAAATCGCCCACGGCACCCGTTCGATTACGGCGGATACAGCCCTGCGGCTCTCCCGCTACTTTGGCACTTCCGAACGCTTCTGGATGAACCTTCAAACGCGGTATGACCTAGAAGTTGAAAAAGACCGCATGAAAATCAGCCTGAGCAAAGTAACTCCGCTCCGGAAGACAGGTTGATTTTTATCCGTGCGGGGCTCCTCGCGGAACGAGAGCAAATAGCTCGAAGCTCTATCTCACCGAATCGGAACCCGTTTCAGAAGCTGTGCGCACCACTTCCGTCTCCGGTGATGCGGCGTCGGTCCCGTCAACACTCACTGCTGGCGTCTCGACTGATCTCTCGCAAGAGGTCGCTCTGGGTCACCATGCCCACCAATTCGCCCTTCTCGTTCACCACGGGCAGGCGGCGGATGCGGTGCTCCCGCCGGCGGTCCAGAGCGGCGCCGATCGTTTCGTCGCGGCGCACGCTGATAACCGGCGCCGACATCACTTCGTGGGCATGTTGACGCGGCGCACGCTTTTGGCACACCAGCAGGCGGAGATAGCGCACGAGATCGCGCTCGCTGATGATGCCGATCGGCACCTTCTTGCGACAGACGGCGACGCAGGAGATCCGATAAGCGTACATCAGCTCGACGACATCGTTGATCGAGCGTGTGGGAGAAACCCGCACGACATTGGTCGTCATCACTTGTTCTACCGGCATGTCCCGCACGGTCAACCACCCACCCTCACCACAACCCCCACGTTATCGGCACCACCGAGGCCCGCCTGAGCCCAGCCACCCTTGCCGGCCGGGGGGACTCACCTTACTGTTCACCCCCGATGCAAGCGGCCTTCCGCCGCAGCGATCCATTGCCGAGAATGTTGTGAATTTCCACCCGCGAGCCGGCGTCTGTTTGAACACCATGCGCACCCTCGGATGGTTCCGGCTCTACATCCTTTGTATCGCCGCGAGTGTGCCGGCGCTGCCGGCTTCCGCCGCCGACCCGTTTCTGCGCCGTACCGCAGCGGTAGAAGTTGTGGAAAGGGTGGGCCCCGCCGTCGTCAACATCACGACCGAGCGCGTCGTCGAACAGCCCAATCCCTTTGGCGATCTCTCCTTAAACCCTTTTTTCGACCGTTTTTTTGAGGAACTCTTCGAACCTCATCTTTCCCAGAGCGTGCAGAGCCTGGGCTCCGGAGTGCTGATCGATTCCAAAGGTCATGTGCTCACCAACGAGCACGTGATCGAGCGCGCCACGCGCATCCGCGTAACTCTGGGAGACAGGCGCGAGTTCGGCGCTTCTCTGATCGGCGCCGATCCCAATACTGACCTGGCGGTGCTCAAGGTGGAAACGGAAGAGTCCCTGCCCTGGATCGCACCGGGCAGTTCTAGCGATCTCATGGTGGGCGAACCGGTAATTGCGATCGGCAATCCCTTCGGCCTGTCCAGCACCGTCACCACGGGCGTGATCTCCGCGCGCGACCGCTCCCTGCGCACAGACAATCGCGTCTATCACGGTTTCCTTCAGACCGATGCAGCCATCAATCCCGGCAATTCCGGCGGACCCCTGCTCAACGCCGAGGGAAAACTCATCGGAATCAACACAGCCATCTACGGCGGCGGCGCCCAGGGCATCGGTTTCGCCATCCCCATCGACGCCGCCAAACGCGTGGTCACCGAATTGATCGAACACGGTTCGCTCACGCCCGTTTGGTTGGGCCTCGAGGTCCAAGACCTGGACCCCTCCTTGACTCAAGTCCTCGAACTGCCGCGTGGCCTCTTGGGCGCACTGGTCACGCGCGTCGCCCCCAAGAGCCCTGCCCAGAGTGGCGGCGTTCAGCGTGGCGACCTCATTACAAAGGTAGAAAGCGTCGAAGTGCAGCGGGCGCGGGATTTTCACGAGGTGCTACAGGGCGCCACGGTGCAACAGAAGCTCCGGCTGCAAATCTGGCGCGATGGTACAGCGCGGCCGGTCGAGCTGGTGGCCGCTCCTATTCCAGAAGGTCTGGTAGAGGAACTGAGTTTCCAACTCTTGGGCTTGGAGCTCAAACCCCACAATCAGGGGGGCTTCGCTGTGGTGCGCGTGCGCCCGGGCAGCGGCGCCGCACAGATCGGCGTTCAGCCGGGTGATTTACTCCTGCGCATCAACGGGCTGCCGCTCGACGACGCCGAAGCCCTACAGCGCTCCGTGCTGGATCTGCGCGGCCGCACGCGGGCCCTGCTCGTGGTTCAGCGCGGCGCGGGTCGATACCATGTCAGCGTGCCGCTGGTCTAGCCCGGATTATTCATGAAGCGTCATAGCGAGACTGCGGAGATGCCCGAAATGGTGAACGATTTCAGCGTTTGGCACCGGAGGCTGACTTCCCAGTACGTCGAGGAGACAAACGCGGAAATCGTTCACCAGGTCGAGCAGATACGCAGTCGCAGTAGGCGCTTCATGAATAATTCGGGCTAGGAAGTTTGACCCAAGCTGGAGTGCGACGGCCCAAATGCGCAGAGATGCTGCGCTAGAAATTCCGGATTCTTACAGGGGGTAAGGAACACCAATGCAACGGACGCTCACTTTGGTTCTCTCCACACTGGCGCTGGTCGTGCTGCTGGTCGCTTCCGGCGTACTCGACGTGCAGTGGCGCGACAACGCGGCCGAGGCCGTCGACCTGGACAAACTCTTCGACGACGAAGATCCCGAAAAGACAACCGGAGAGAAAAAGAACGGCGGCGACATCTTCGAGGGACAGCCAGAGAGCCAGCAGGCGCTTCCCCCTTCCGGTGCGCCGCCCTCTTTCGCCGATTTGGCTCAGCACTCTTCACCGGCCGTTGTGAACATCCAGACCTCGCGCAAAATCAAAACGGGGAAGCAGCGTGCGCCTTTCCCCTTCGAAGATTTTTTCGGCGGTCCTTTCGAAGAGTTCTTTGAGGAACGCGAATTCCAAATTCCGAGCCTGGGCAGTGGATTCGTGATCTCCACCGACGGTTACATCGTGACCAACAACCACGTCATCGAAGAAGTCGACAGCATCAAGGTCGCCTTTCTCGACGGGACCCAGCTCGAAGCCGAAGTTGTGGGGCGCGATCCCAAAACCGACATCGCACTGATCCGGGTCAAGAGTGAGAAAAAGCTGCCGATGCTGCCGCTCGGCGATTCGGACAATATCCGGACCGGCGATTGGGTGGTCGCCATCGGCAATCCCTACGGTCTCGAACACACAGTCACCGCCGGTATCGTCTCCGCAAAGCACCGTATCATCGGACAGGGTAGTTATGACGATTTCATCCAAACCGATGCGGCCATCAATCCCGGCAATTCCGGCGGACCCTTGCTCAATTTGGCCGGCGAGGTGGTCGGCATCAATACGGCGATCAATCCCCGCGCCAACACCATCGGCTTCGCGGTTCCCATCAACATGGCGAAGGACGTCCTGCCCCAGCTCAAGAGCGAAGGCAGCGTGACACGCGGTTGGCTCGGCGTCGTCATTCAGCGCATCACGCCAGAGCTGGCGGAATCCCTGGGGCTGGAAGAAGACCGCGGTGCTCTCGTCTCCAAGGTCGATCCAGAGGGCCCCGCGGCCAAAGCAGGTATCGAGCGCGGCGACGTCATCATACGCTTCAACGATCACAAGATCGAAAAGATGGAAGAACTGCCGCGCGTTGTGGCCATGACGCCGGTGGGCCAAGAAGTCGAGGTCGTCGTTTTGCGCCGCGGTAAACAGAAGACATTCTCCGTCCCGGTCGGCCGTTTGGAAGAACCGACGCTGACGGCGCAGGGAGAAGAGCCGCACAAGGAGGGCCTCGAAGCCTTCGGGCTCTACGTGCAGGACTTAACGCCCGAACTGGCCGAGCAACTCGGCCTCGAAGGCGAGGTGACAGCGGGCGTCGTGATCACTTCGATCGAACGCAACAGCCCCGCCGCCGTAGCCGGCCTGCGCCGCGGCGACGTGATCCTCGAGATCAACCAGGCGGAAGTGCGCAGCGTCAAAGACCTCAAGGCAAAGCTGACAGAGGACAAAGACAGCGCGCTCTTGCTCGTCCAACGCGGCTCCGCGGCCCTCTACGTGGCGCTGAAGCGCGGCGGCGGTACCGGCAACGGGAACGGTAACGGCGGCAACGACGACGGCGGCGGCGAGTAACACGACTTTGGAAGCTACGGGGCGGGAGGGAGGCTCCACGGCTACCGGCCCTCCACGCTGTGCCGGCGCGAGACGAGCGGGTTCTACGCTGCGCGTTGCCGAACGCGTCGGCGCTTCTGCCTGAACCGAGGTTGTTTCACAAGCGAGACTAGTACCGCATCACATTTGATATTGCGGGTGTGCGTGTATGCCGACTCTGCAAGCCGTGATGCACAGGACGAGTGCCCGGGCCGGGGTGTAGGCTCCTTTGCCTCCGGCCCTGTGGCTCCGTCGAA
>Ga0247727_10018285_pt1 | contig 11041 bp, 7 predicted proteins | sample WisWelCaveWW1625_FD_202498 | JGI IMG/M metagenome (GOLD analysis project Ga0247727, IMG submission 202498) | Biofilm microbial communities from Wishing Well Cave, Virginia, United States - WW16-25 | ecosystem: Environmental > Aquatic > Deep subsurface > Groundwater > Cave microbial mat | place...
CAGCGCTTCATACGATTCAGGTTTGATAATATCTTTTCCTGTTTCGAATTCCAAATTATCGAACGCTTTCTTAATCACTTCTTCTTCTTCTTTGGTAAGCTTCACCACTTGGTCGGGCTCTTCTAATTTTTTCAGCTTGCTTGGGTCAGGTTTCAGAACTTCAAATCGGAAGTAACTGTCCTTACCTTTTTTCGCAATGCGAACAATTGTTCCAACACCAACTCTAACTTCGGTAATCTCCGGTGGCTCGCTGTACGATTCGAGTTTGAATACACACAATTCGTCAATCGGTAATTGTGGGAACACAAAGTTTCCGTTTTCGTCAATCACTGCTACACCAATTTCTTTTCCGTCCGAACCGATGAGATACAGTTTATCAAGCGGACATCCTTTGTTCGAAAGTGGTCCCGGTTTATCAGGGCATTTATCCAGCTTGTCAATAATACTATCGCCATCCAAATCAGGACATCCAAAGAATACTGCTAATCCCGGATCGTCAGGGCAACTATCGTTTCTGTCTATGATTTTATCACCATCTCTATCAGGGCAACCGTTAAATTCTGCCAATCCCGGATCATCAGGACATGCATCCTGCAAGTCGGTAATTTTATCACCATCTCTATCGGGGCAACCGTTAAATTCTTTCATGCCGGGTGTATCAGGGCACACATCATCTTTATCCTGCACATGGTCGCTATCGCGGTCGGCACATCCAATAAATTCCCAAATGCCCGGTTGGTCAATACACAAATCCATTTTATCCGAAACTTTATCCTTGTCGCGGTCTTTCACCGGTGCGTACGGAATAGGAACCTTTAACAGGACATGAAAGTCGGCACCGAATGCGTCTTTTTTTCCGAGCAAAGCCCCCAATGAATTTGTTCCGATAATGAGTGGTCCTAAACGTAATTCGATACCTGTACGGAAATTACGATAAGCGTTTAATGATAATGGCATGTAAACACCAAACCATTTATGATCCCACCGAGGACAGAGATAGTAAGTACTTATCTCATGCACTTTGTTTGGGTTCGATTTGAATTTGAAAGCGTAGTATGCTGTAAAGTTTAGATAAAAATCTTTCCAGATATTCCAATCCACTTGCAAGCTTAATGCGGTAGGCATGTTCATCGAAAAATATTTATCGGCAACAGTATCCATCACAAAACGGTTTCTTAACGTATCATCCCACGATTGAATTGGCGGAACTCCTGTGTTGATTAAGCTATCTTGTCCGGGAGGGCATGATACACAATTAGTATCGTAATAAGAGCCGTCAAAATCTAAAGCGTGTATGTACCAGTCGCGTGTATCAGCATGAAAATCGTGACTGTAAGTTCCTTTCTTATATTTTATTGCTCCGATATCCAAAACTGAAAACCCAACACGGAGCTTGTATTTGTTTTTCCAATGCATGTCCAGATCGGTTTTCCCGTCCATGTCGTATTTGTATTTTTTTCTGTCGGGGCGATATTCATAAACAACTCCTAAATCGCCACCAAAGCTGAGGTTGGATATGTAACGGTATTTTAATTTGTCGCGCTCAAATTCAAAATTATCGGAGTGTCCGTATTTTACATCGGTGCTGAAGGCCGACATGGTATCTTTGTGCGAAAATTCGTAATCGAGATTTTCGATAAACATATATGCTGCACCTAATCCTTGTAAAAGTTTTAATGTGGCAGCACCTTTAATAAAATTTGTTCCGTCATCTTTCAAAATTCTTCCGTAAGTAAAACCGTATTCTCCCCAGCTATTCAACTGAATGCTCAATTGCTCGTTTGTCAATCGCTGGTCCCATTGGATTGAATCTTCCAATCCTAAATAAATCTGGTGTGCAAGGTTTGATTCAATACCGTCAACATTCAAATAGGTTCTCACTCTCCAGTTAAACCCGAACGAACTTTTCTCTCCGAGTTTAAACATGAACGAAAGCATTTGAATGTTCAGATTTAAGAAAACCGATTTGCGGTCGTCATTTAATCGTTCAATTAAATAGTTCTCTTGAAAAAGAGAATCGTTAAACAGTGGAAAGGGGTCGGGCTTTGTAGAGTCTTGTTTGATGAGTTGCTTATAACCTCCAATCAATGAGTAGTCAGGATGGTTGCTAATAACTTCTTCTTTTAACCCAATGTAATTATTGCCAAACGTAAAACCTGCTCCGAAAAGCGAAGCATCAAATTTATAACGGCTATCGACTATTGATGAAGGGTTAAGTGTTACACCCGTAATGCCGGCATAGTTACTATTCTGGTATCCGTAAAAATCTAATTGCGAAAAAGCGCTTAATGATACAAGCAAAGAAGCGCAGAGCAGTCGTAAATTCAGCTTCATATTAATAGAGGTTTTTAAAAGAGTCAGCAAGGTATGAATTTTCGTTCAAAGATAAAAAACCTATTCAAGCGAGTAAACATAAACGCTTTTTTCTGCTGCAGTTACAAGGTAGAGATGATTGTCTTTGTTTATATCTCCAATGCTGAAACTCGTTGCGCCATATAAAGGAAAACCACTGTATGTTTTCCCGTTTCTGTCAGTTAAGTAAACTTCTCTGCTTTCGGCACAGGCAAATCCCAAGTAAGTTTTTTCGTTCGAAAAATTAAAAGCGAAAGCAGGAGAGGAAATGGTTTTCTTTAAATCAGAAATAAACAATAGTTTTTTGTCCTGTCCGTAAGCGGTAAGAATTGTACCTGAAACAAAAACATATTCTTTCTTGCTGTCGCCATTTATATCGCAATAAGTAAAGAAAGGTGCGGTTGGAAAATCTTTCAGCTTTACATTTTGTTTTTCATTATTCAGCGAAAGCTTCTGCACATTCCCCAATGAATCGCAGGTGATGATATACGTGGAGGATAAATCTTTTCCTGTTTCAACAAAGAAATTATTTTTAAAAGCAAAAACTTTTTCTTTTGGTTTTATCTCCTTTTCTCCTCTTCTGTTTACAACATAAACTTTTCCGGATGCATCAAGCGCAATTAAATAATCTTTGCCTGAGATGTTAAAGTGTTGCAGCGGAATTTTTACTACAGCATCAGTCTTGTCGAATTTCCATTTATCGGCAGGCTTTCCGTTTTCGGTATAGTTGTAAACGTTTTTATCGTCACACGGAAGCACAATTCTATAATTGCGCGAATTTTCGTAATCAAACACCGCAATCCCTGCACTTGCATTTGCTTTTAGTTTAATAGGAAATCCGTCAACATCTTTTCCATTTCTGTCAACGAGATAAATTTTTGTTTTTGTGTTAAAAAGCATTTGTAGTTTTTCATTTCTCAACTTATCTATCTGAAAAACCTCACTCATTATTTTTTCGTCCAGCTTTCTCTTCCACAAAATTTTTCCTGTGTTGCTGATTAAATAAATTGTGTTGGCATCATCCTGCACAAAAATTTCTTTTGTCTGGTTGTTGTGGTTGATTACCAAAGCTGGTTTTGAAGTTATAGTTGTGTCTAGCAGTGTTTCCCACAGCGAAGTAGTTTCTTTTTTATAAACAGGATTTTGCTTCAGGTAAATATTCTGATAAAACATTCCGTTATCGGCACTCAGCTGAATTCCCACGGCTTCAAATTTTCTGAAAAGTTCAAGCTTGTCATCAATATCTTTCAGAAACTCATCAGCAACAAAGTTTTTATAAAGATTAGGAGAGCGGGCAATGCTGTTGTACAGAAAAATATTTGCTTCGTCCGAAAGATTTTCTTTTTTGAATTCGTTGTAATAATTATTTTTTGATAAAGTTTTACCGCTTCCGTAATCGCTGATGAAAGATTTCATCGCCTGTTCCGTTTTCCCGAACACAACATAATCTTCTACCACAGTAAAATAATTAGATTCAATGGTTGAGAAAGCCTCACCCAGCAAAGCGCCCAAAATTTTTGAAAGAGGAAATTCTTTAATGATAAATCCGCGAAAGTTAAGTGTATCACTTTTCGATTTTTCTTTTTTAGCAATGGAATCGGAGAGCGAGTTTAGTTTTGTAACAGCTTCGGTAATTCTGTTTGAGCGAAAAACTCCAAATGAATTGGATGAGTAATCTGTTTTCCCCGGCTCGGTAATTACCAAAGCAAATTCGTTATCAATCCACGAAAGCATTTCTTCCTCAACATTAATTTTATTTTTTTTGTTTACAGCTTCAACAATACTTGTGTAGTTAGTTAATTGGTTTTTGCTGTCGAGCCAGAATTTATAATCACGGTTAAATGCTTTGAAGCTGCTTACTCCAAAAAACAAAAAAGTAGAAGTGTTTGCCGGAATTATTTGCGTGATTTCAATTTGTTGCGGTTTTTGTTTTGCAAAAATTCCCAAATACTGGTGCATCGAATCGCTTGCAAAAGTATAACCATTCATAAGCAAAGCGTTCGGCTTAAAACTGACATCAAGTTCACCCCAGCCTGCAAAATCCGAGAAGAAAGAAATATTTTTTTTAATTACTGGAATTAAAAACGTTTGGACATATTCAGGAAAGTTTTTGTAGTTGATGTAAAAATTAGCATCCGATTTTGCCCCAGCAGTATTTAAAACTTTACTTAAACTTTTATCATTCGTTATAGGCACTCCTGAATTAAGCTGGCGTATGGCATCTTCAATTAAAATCCCCGAGAAACTTCCCGAGAAAATTCCTTTGTGAATCGTGTAATAAAACAAATTTTGTGTCTGCGAAAATTTTACATTCTTTATTTCCGCATCATCGTATTCGCGTTTTGTAATTTCAGAACTGCCACATGCTTTTTGCATTATATCATCAATCACACTTTCTTTTGATAAATCAGGAAGAGAAAAAGTGTACAGAAAATCAAAACTGCCCGAGGTGTTTTTGTGTACGGAAATAAAAACGGAGTGATTATTCATCATTTCGTAAGCTCCGTTTACCGAACTAAGCACCGAATCAATTCTGTTTCCAAATAAATTCAGGTTGTTGAAAAATTCAGTACCCAGCAAATCTGCCCACAGAATATTTGTTTCGCTCAGTTTTTTCCAAACATTTTTCGACTGCCTGCTTTCAAGAATGAAACAAGCATTGCCGGGAATGGCGTGAAACCCCTCGCTTACCTGAGCTTTTACTTCTTCATATTTATTGTAAGAGAAATAAATCAGAACTCCGGCACCAACAATTAATAAAAAGAATAAAATTTTCCTGAACATTTTTTGGAATTCGAATGCTTAAAATTACTCAGACACGAATGAAGAAAATACCTTATGAAAAGTACTTATGAATAGACAGGTGTGGAAAAGTGAAATTTTCAGTAATTCAGAATTAATTCTTCGGAACTCAAAAAATTAATTGTTTTTAAGCGATTGGACATTTTTGTTTTTTCAAGAATCGCATTTATTGTTTCAACTGCCATGTATGTTCCGATTATACCTGGGACTGCTCCTAAAACCCCGACCTCGCTGCAATTAGGAACATCTTCTGCATTTGGTGGTTCAGGATAAATATCTCGTAAGTTTTTACTTCCATTGTAATTGAAAACTGCTAGTTGACCTTCGAATTTGAAAATACCGCCGTAAACGAGTGGCTTTTTCAGTTTTACGCAAGTATCGTTCGAAATATAGCGCGTGAGAAAATTGTCTGAGCCATCAGCAATAATATCAAACTGAGAAATTATTTTTTCTGCGTTTGTTTCATTCAGCATTTCGTTAAACACAATAAAATTTACGTGAGGATTTTGTTTTTTTAATTTTTCGGAAGCAACAATAACTTTTGCTTTGCCAACGTCTTCTATAGAAAATAAAATTTGTCTGTGTAAGTTGTGTAATTCAACAATATCAAAATCAATTATGCCTATTGTGCCAACTCCAGCGCCTGTTAAATATTGAAGTAAAGGACAGCCTAATCCTCCCGCTCCAATAACCAAAACTTTTGCTTTTTTGATTTTCTCCTGACCCGCAATTCCAATTTCTGTCAGTGATAATTGCCGACTATATCGAACCAGTTCTTCTTTTGAAAAAATCGACATACTATGAAAATATTTTATCCCAATCTTTCCAAACTGGTTCGTAGCCTTGTTCGGTAATCATTTCGGCCACTTCTTTTGGTGAGCGTTCATCTGAAATTTCAAATTGCTCAAGCGATTCTTCCGCAACTGAATACCCGCCTGGATTTGTTTTTGAACCTGCGCTCATTGTTGTTGTACCGAGTTTAATAATATTATTCCGAAAATTTTCGTTTTCTCTAGTAGATATTGATAATTCAATTTCTTCGTTAAAGATTCTATAGGCGCAAATTAATTGCACCAACTCTTTGTCAGTCATGAATTCTTTCGGATTAAAAACAGTTTCCTTTTCATTTTTCCCTTCGATAGAATATGGACGTAGTCGTGGAAACGAAACCGAATATTTTGTTTGCCAATAATTTTTTTCGAGATAATTTAAATGCAGAGCGCAGAAAAAGGAATCTGTTCGCCAGTCTTCCAAGCCAAGTAAAACTCCCAAGCCTATTTTGTGTACTTCGGCTTTTCCTAATCTATCGGGAGTGTTAATGCGGTATTCGAAATTTGATTTTTTTCCTTTCGTGTGATACAGTTTGTAATTTTCCTGGTGATAAGTTTCCTGATAAACTAAAACAGTATTTAATCCAAGCGGAATTAATTCTTTGTATTCATATTGTTCCAACGGCTGAACTTCAATGGAAATATTTGAAAAATGCGGACGAATAATTTCGATTGCGTGTTTTAAATACTCCACGCCAACATTTTTATTGTCTTCACCTGTTACAAGAAGAATGTGGCCGTAGCCCATTGCTTTGATAACTGAAATTTCTTTCAGGATTTCATCATCCGTTAAAGTTTTGCGCGGAATTTTATTGTCGAAACTAAAGCCACAATAAGTGCAAATGTTTTGGCATTCATTACTCAAATACATTGGAGCGTATAACTGAATAGTTCTTCCAAAGCGTTTTTGTGTGAGCTGATGACTGAGTTGAGCCATTTCTTCCAGATGATTTCCAGCCGATGGAGAAATTAAAGACATGAAATCATCAAGCGAGCGCTTTCCTTTTTTTCTCAAAGCAAATTCCACATCAGCAGAGCTTTTCGAAAAAATTCTTTGCTGAACTTCTTCCCAATTATATGTATCGAAAATCTCTTTGAACATTTATTTTTCTAAAAATGCAGTGAGTGGACTGCTTCCTTCAGCGATTTTTTTCTTCACACCAAGTTTTGCTTCGTAAGCCATTCTTCCTGCCTGTACAGCGAATTTAAATGCTTTGGCCATGGTAACAGGATTTTGTGAAACAGCAATTGCTGTATTTACCAACACAGCATCTGCTCCCATTTCCATTGCTTCGGCTGCGTGTGATGGAGCACCAATTCCCGCATCAACAACAACTGGAATATTACTTTGCTCAATAATTATTTCGAGCATGGCTCGCATTTGCAGACCGTTGTTGCTTCCGATTGCCGAGCCAAGCGGCATTACAACTGCACAACCAACTTCTTCCAGTTTTTTGCAAAGAACTGCATCGGCATGGCAATAAGGCATTACAATAAATCCAAGTTTCACTAATTCTTCTGCAGCTTTTAAAGTTTCAATCGGGTCGGGCAATAAATATTTGGGGTCAGGATGAATTTCGAGCTTGAGCCAGTTTGTTTCTAATGCTTCTCTAGCAAGTTGAGCAGCAAAAATTGCTTCTTTAGCTGCGCGAACTCCACTTGTGTTGGGTAATAAATTAATATGTGGATGTTGAAGATGAGAAAGCAGAACATCTGTTTCTGTTTCCATATCAATCCGCTTAAGTGCAACTGTTACAAGTTCAGATTCAGATGCAAGAATTGATCTTTCCATTTCTAGTGAAGAGCCGAATTTTCCAGTCCCAAGAAATAATCTCGATCCGAATTCTTTGTCTGCGATTTTAAGCGTGCTCATAAATATATTTGTTTAGTTGTTTTATCAATTCTGTTTTGTCAGTGTGATTTGTAATAAGTCCAGAAACTGCAATTCCATAAATTCCGGTTTCTAAAATTGCGGGAACATCTTCTGCTAAAATTCCGCCTATTGCGTAAACAGGAACAGTAATTTCTCTGTCATATAATTCCCTCATTATTTTTTGATATCCTTCTAATCCCAAAACAGGGCTGAGTTTTTCTTTTGTGGAAGTAAAACGAAACGGGCCAAGTCCTATATAATCGCATCCTTCTTCTACACGCATCAAAACATCTTCTAAAATATTTGCTGTCCCGCCAATAATTTTGTTGCCGAGAATTTTCCTTGCATCAACAATTTTCATGTCGGTTAAGCCCAGATGAACACCATCGGCTTTTATTTCTCTTGCTATTTCAGTATTATCGTTAAGAATAAAAATTGCATTATGTTGTGTACAGTTTTTTTTCACTTCGACTCCCAAGTCTGTTAATTCTTTTTCCGTGCAATTTTTAAAACGTAATTGAATCCATTCGCAGCCAGCGTCAAGAGCACCTAGAATATTTTTGAATTGCTCTTCAGCAGTATTGCCTTGTGATATGTATTGCAGTTTGCTAAACACGATGATATCCTAACAGAGTTTTGTTGCTCATTAAAAATTTAGTCACGTATTCTTTTCCTTCTAAACAAGCACGTTGAAGTTTGCTTCCTTTTGCAAGGTTTGCTGTTATTGCAGATGAAAGCACGCAACCGCTTCCGTGTTTTCCGGTTTCGAAAACTTTCTTTGCGCTAAAAGGAAAAACTTTTCCTTCTGTAGTAAATAAATAATCTCTGCCTTTCTTATCTGCGCTGTGCCCACCTTTAAGAAATACGTTGCTGTGTTCTGATAATTCTTTCGCTGCTATCACTTCATCTTTCTCATTCATTAGTATTCTTATCTCATCAATGTTTGGAGTGATGAGATAAATATTTTTGCAAAGTTCAGTCACTTTTTCTTTGTTAATTGTTTTGTGGATTTCAAATCCTGCGCTTGCTTTTAAAATTGGGTCCCAAATTATTTTGAGATGTGAAATCTGAGATGTGAGATATGAAACAATGTTATTTAATGTTTCCAAGTCTTTTATCATTCCAATTTTCACAAACTCAATTTTATGTTTTTTAAAAAGTAATTCTGTTTGTTTTAATATCTCACTTGTTTCAATCCAGTTCACTCCTTCAAATTCATCTTCATTCTGAAAAGTTAAACCTGTTACCACACCCATTCCCAAAATTTTATTCGCTTCAAAAGTCTTTATATCAGCCAAAACACCCGCACCACCGCTCGGGTCAAATCCGGCAATGCTTAAAACACAAGGTCTGATTTTAGTCATGCTGAACTTGTTTCAGCATCTTATGAGATTCCGAAACGAGTTCGGAATGACACAATCTCTGAATATTTTTAAATTTCCTAACAGGATTTTTGCTTTGCCAGATTGCTCCAAGAACAGCCACCCCTGCAAATCCAATTTCTCTTACTGTTTCTATTTTATCTTCATCAATTCCTCCAAGAGCAATAATATTTTTTCCTTCTACTACTTGCTTTAGTCCATTCAAATTAAATTTGCTTTTATAATTCTCTTTTGAAATGCTGTCGAAAATCGGGGAGAGAAAAGCATATTCATATTCTTTCCTACAGGAATTAAGTTCTTGTAACGAATGAAATTTTAAAAAATCTTCGTGCGAAAAAATCCTGTCGCGAAATTTCCACGGAATCTGTCGGATATAATTCTGTAATTCTTCATTAGAAAGATGAGGTTTGTGGATATGAAAAATTTCCAAACCGTTTTCAAACAAAGAAATAATTGTTTCCTTTTCGTTTAAAACATTTTCAGGCGGAGATATGACAATGAGTTTCATTTTAATTTTCGCTTAAATAGATATCACTTCCTTTTTCAATAAACTCTTTCGATTTTTCCAGCATTCCTTTTTCGGCATACTCGCGGACATCCTGTGTAATTTTCATAGAGCAAAAATGCGGACCGCACATAGAACAGAAATGCGCAGTCTTCGCTCCGTCTTGCGGAAGTGTTTCATCATGAAACTCTTTTGCAGTGTCAGGGTCGAGGGAAAGAGCAAATTGGTCTTCCCAGCGAAATTCAAATCGTGCTTTGCTTAAAAGATTATCACGCAACTGCGCACCCGGATGTCCTTTCGCTAAATCCGCAGCGTGTGCCGCAATTTTGTAAGCAATCACTCCGTCCTTCACATCTTTTTTATTAGGTAAGCCGAGATGTTCTTTAGGTGTTACATAGCAAAGCATCGCAGTTCCGTACCAACCAATTATTGCAGCACCAATGGCTGAAGTAATGTGGTCGTAACCGGGAGCAATATCAGTAGTGAGTGGACCAAGTGTATAAAACGGAGCTTCATCGCAATGTTTTAATTGTTTCTCCATATTTTCTTTTATCAAATGCATTGGCACATGACCGGGTCCTTCAATCATTGTTTGTACATCGTGTTTCCACGCAATTTTTGTGAGCTCACCCAAAGTTTCCAGTTCACCAAACTGCGCTTCATCGTTTGCATCGGCAATACAACCTGGACGTAAACCATCTCCCAATGAAAATGCAACATCATATGCTTTCATGATTTCGCAAATTTCTTCGAAGTGTGTGTACAGAAAATTTTCTTTGTGATGCGCCAAACACCATTTCGCCAAAATACTTCCACCGCGCGAAACAATACCTGTAACACGTTTTGCGGTTAGCGGAATGTAGCGCAGCAAAACTCCCGCATGAATGGTAAAATAATCCACACCTTGTTCGGCTTGTTCAATTAATGTGTCGCGGAAAATTTCCCAGGTTAAATCTTCAGCCTTGCCGTTTACTTTTTCCAAAGCTTGGTAAATTGGAACAGTTCCGACAGGAACAGGACAATTGCGAATGATCCATTCGCGTGTTTCATGAATATTTTTTCCGGTTGACAAATCCATCAGCGTATCGCCACCCCAGCGAATGCTCCAAACCATTTTCTCCACTTCTTCTTCGATGCTGGATGTTACAGCGCTGTTACCGATGTTGGTATTAATTTTTACCAGAAAATTTCTGCCGATAATCATCGGCTCGCTTTCGGGGTGATTGATGTTGTTGGGAATGATTGCCCGCCCGCGCGCAACTTCATCGCGTACAAATTCGGGAGTTATGTGCGATTG
>Ga0247727_10018286_pt1 | contig 11040 bp, 11 predicted proteins | sample WisWelCaveWW1625_FD_202498 | JGI IMG/M metagenome (GOLD analysis project Ga0247727, IMG submission 202498) | Biofilm microbial communities from Wishing Well Cave, Virginia, United States - WW16-25 | ecosystem: Environmental > Aquatic > Deep subsurface > Groundwater > Cave microbial mat | place...
GACCGAGGCCAACTCTCCGGACGAACGCGAGTTCGGCGACGACCGAGTCTGCGAGGCGCTGCGCACGCTGTCGGGTGGGAGCGCGTCCGCCGTCCTGGAGGGCCTCGTCGCGGCCGTCAACGACTGGGCGGGCGCCGGGGGCTTCAGCGACGACCTGACCGCCTTGATCTTGAAGGCGCGGTGAAAAAAAGGGGCTACCGGGATGTCGAGAGCTCGCCGCCTGCTCCGACCTCCCTGTGAACGCACCGATCGGGGGCGGCAACCGGAGGAGGATCACGAATGTCCGCCAAACAGAAGATCACGACGTTCTTGTGGTTCGACAAGGATGCCGAGGAGGCGGCGAACCACTACACCTCCATCTTCAAGAACTCGAAGATCCTGAGCGTGGCTCGGTACGGAGAAGCAGGACCTGGACCCAAGGGAGCGGTCATGACCGTCACGTTCCAGCTCGAGGGTCAGGAGTTCATCGCTCTCAACGGCGGCCCGCACTTCAAGTTCACGGAAGCGATATCGCTGCTGGTGAACTGCGACACGCAGAAGGAGGTCGACGAGCTGTGGAGCAAGCTCAGCGCGGGCGGAGAGGAGAGCCAGTGCGGCTGGCTGAAGGACAAGTTCGGTTTGTCCTGGCAGATCATCCCTTCCGCCCTGTTCAGGCTGCTGCAGGATCCCGCTCCCGAGAAGTCCAAGCGAGTCATGGAAGCGATGCTTCAGATGAAGAAGATCGACATCGCAGGTTTGGAACAGGCTTACAACACGAAGTAGAGCGGGCGGGCCCGCGTCACCCAGGAACTCGAGCCCCGGTTTCCACGAGAGCGTAGTTCCGCGGTTTCTCAGAGGTAATCGGCTCCATGAGCGGGCTGTTATCAGGAGCGGGGCGAGGACGGAGGACCCTCGGGCGCGTCGGAGGAGAGTCCGACTTTCTGGATCAGCTCCCGCACCACCGGGAACCAGGACTGGAGCTCCGCGGCCGTCGGCGCCAGCTCGTAAGGGTGGTGGTGGCAGGCCCGGCTCAGCGCCGACCAGGCGTGGCCGGTGCGGGCAGCGAGGTTCGTGTCGCCCAGGTAGGTCCGCAGGCAGATGAGCTGGGCCCGCATCGAGCAGCCCTGGAGATCGAGCGTCCGCCGCTCCCACAGCCGGAGCACGCTTGCCTCCACTGCATGAAGAGCGAGGAGGGCCGAGGCCCGGGGCCACAGCCCAGCCGTGGCCGGGTCCGCGCGGCGGAGCAGGCCCTCGGCCATGTCCAGGACGACGCGTGGGTCGCCGTCGTCTCTCGTCAAGCCAGCCGCTGCAGCCAGTTTCCTCAAGCCAGCCTCCGCAGCCACGCCGCGAGCTTGCTGGCCTGCCGGACGAGCTCGACCGAGGCGACCGCATGGATGTCCGGGGCCCCCTCGTCGCACTGCCGGACGGTCTCGGCCGCGGCCGGTCCGCCCTCGGCGTGAAGGCGGGGCAGCACGTCCCCGCCGCGCTCGACGTCGTCGAACAGGGCGAGCGCCAGGAGCCGCGTCAGGCGCCCCGCGTCGGTCAGGGCCCGCTCGACCTCGGCGTGGGACTCTCCGCGGCTGAGCCGCCGTGGGCGCACCAGCTCCATGCACGCGGCCTCGAGGGCGAGGCGACACAGCCCCTGCACCACGCGGGCGGCCGCCGACGAGGGGAGATCGATGGTGCCGGCGACCGCGAAGGCGTCCTCGAGGTAGCGCCCGACGGGATCGAGGGCCCGGCGCAGCTCCACGACCGATGCGTCCCGGCGCGTCACCTCGATGATCTCGGCGGCGACGTCGAGGCGGCGCACCGCTTCCGGGAGCCGGTCGTCGTGGGTGAAGACCACGACCTGACGGTCCGCGGAGGCGCTCTCGAGGACGCGGGCCAGACCGTCGACGCGAGCCGGGTCCATCGACTGCACCGGGTCGTCGATGACGATGAAGCGGAAGGGGCTCTCGGGGAGCGTGGCCCGGGGCACGAAGAGGCTGAGGGCGAGCGAGTGCAGCTCGCCCTGGCTCATGACCCCGAGGGCGGCGCCCTCGACGCCGTCGACGGTGACGTCGAGGGCCACGCGGCGCCGCGTGCCCTCCCCGGTGAGCTGGATCCGGCCCAGCTCGACGTGGCTCTGCTGGCGGAGCTGCTCCCAGATCCGGGCCGCCTTCTCGGCGATCGGCGCGAAGCGGTCGTCACGGATTCCGGCCGCCGCCTTCTTGAGCCAGGCTTCCGCCGACTTGAGGCGCTTCAAGTCGGAGGCTCCGCGCACGGCCTCGCGGGCGCCCGCCAGCCAGGCCGCTACCTCGACGGCCACCGGACGCCACGCGTCCTCTTTGCGCCCAAGCTCCGCCCGCGCGGAATCTCGCAGGCGGACGACCGCATCTCGCAGCGGTCCGCTGGCCGACTCGACGTGCGAGGCGAGCTCCCCGAGCTCGGTGATCGATCCCGCCTTGACCCAGGTCCCCAGCGCTTCGACGAGCCCACCGAGGTCCAGGCCCGCCTCGGCCGCCCGAGTGAGCGCGTCGCCCTTCAGGGTCGCGAGGCTCTCCCACTGGCGCCGGGCGGCTTCGGCCCTTTCATGGACGGCGTCCGCCTCCCGCGCCATGTCGCGGAGGCGCGCCACGGCCTTGCGCTGCCGGGTGCTCCAGGCGCCGTCCAGGGCACCCGCGCGGCCGCACACCGGGCACTCGCCGTCGCCATGGGCGGCGTGGTAAAGGAGAGCGCTCTCGAGAAGCGTTGCCGCGTCCCGGGACCGGGCCGCGGCGGTCCCCAGGGCGGACTGCGCGGCCGCGGCCGCTCCGCGCATCTCAGCGACCGCCGCCGCGACCCGCGCCGGGTCGGGTGGCTCGAGGTTCGTGATCCCCCGAAGCACGTCGACCTCGGCCGCCGCCGCCCCCTGGGGCGCGGCCCCGGCAAGCACCTCGTCGACCGCGCCTAGGTCCCACTCCTTGCCTTCGAGGGCGGCTGCCATCCGCCGCGCGCGAGCGTCGTCGACCTCGCGCAGTCGCTCGAGCAGGCGGCCCCGCGCGTCGGTTATGTCTTTCTGGGCTTTCTCGCGGGAGCGGCGGGCCTCCTGAAGAGCGCCGAGCGCCTCGACGAGGTCCTCGAGACCCAGGATCGAGGACAGCGCGTCGTAGAGCTTCGAGGGCCCTTCGTCGAGGAGCGAACCCAGCTCGTTGTAGGACAGGAACGGGCGATGCGTGCGAAGTGCCGCGGTCCAGCCGAGAGACTCGAGGTCGGAGCTGGGCTTGCCATGGAGCTGGGCCGCCGCATCGGCGGCTTCGAACGCCGCCTCGGCTCCCACCGCCGCGACACCACACACGGTCCGCGCTCGCCCTCGACGAGGAACGTGGCGGACAGGGACGCCGCTGGATGATGGAGGTTACGCCAGCCCTCGCGCCAGACGGCGGCGCGCTTCCTTCCAGCGCAGGCTGTCGCCGGTCAGGAGGACCTCGAGCGCCTCGGCGAAGCTCGACTTGCCGGAGCCGTTGCGCCCGACGACGAGCGTCAGGCCGGGCCCCGGCCGGAGCTCCAGGGTCTGCGCGGGGCCGATCCCGCGGAAGCCCTCGACGGCGATCGATTGGACGAATGCGCCGACGGGCCCCGCAGACACCCGCGCCGCGGCCGCTCGCGGCGAGGCGGCGCCGCCCAGGAGCTCCGCCTCGAGCCCGTCGCGTCCTTCGAGGCTGGCCAGGACGAGGCCTCCCCAAGCGCCGTCGGCGGAGCCGGCGGCCTCGAGCCGCGACGACACGAGGCTCCTGATGCCGGGGTCCATTTTGTCTCTACCCTCAGCGTGCTCTGGGATATTCGCTACGTGGGGGGTGGGGCCGCACCCCGATAGTCTACTGTTAGTGTCTTGAGCTTGACGTCATCCTCTACGGCGACTCTGGCGCGGGCCATCGCGTCCAGCGGGGCTCGCGCGTGCGCTCGGCGACGGGGCCCGTCGACGAAGACATCTCTGTGCCCTCGAAGCGCTGATCGACACGGTCTCATGACAGAAGGCGGTAGCCGAATGTGGCCCGAAGGCGGGGATCCGGGGCCCGCGAGAAAAGACCCAGCTGCTCGGGGGAGCGGGCATAGGCAGAAGCTTCGGCGGCGTCCTCGCGGACGAGCCCGTGCTTCTCGCGCAATCTCCGCACCCTGTCTTCGATGCGCTTCCGATACGCGCCCGAGAGGTGGCTCGCGCCGGAGTAGGCCCTGCGATAGGCCTCGAGGTAGCGGGGAAACTCGCGAGCGAGGAAGTCGAAGTACTTTTCCTTCGTCGGCGAGCGCAGGAAGAGCAGCGAGCCCCACATGTGGCGGACACCCACCGACGCCGCGCGGCCGATGAGCGCGTCGAGGCCGGCCTCCTGGTCGGTGAGCCCGGGGAGGATGGGCGACAGCGAGAGGCCGACTCGCAGGCCGGCCTCGGCAAGCCGCCGCAGGACCTCGATCCGCACCTCGGGCGGAGGCGCCCAGGGCTCGATGCGGCGCAGCAGGCCGGCGTTGAGCGAGTTGAGCGAGATCTGCACGGACAAGCGCGACCTGCGGTGGATGCGGTCGAGCAGCTCGAGGTCGCGGAGGATGATTGCGCCTTTCGTGGTGATTCCCAGCCGAAGGCCGCGCACCTGCGCGGCGCGCTCCAGGAAGCGCCGGGTGACTCGAAGCTCCGTCTCGCCGGGCTGGTAGGGATCGGTGGCCGTGCCCAGGGCGACGCGTTCCCCGCGGCGAGCGATGGTGACGAGGCGCCGCGACGTCTCGTCGAGGCCGCCCGTCTTGGCGAAGATCGTGGAGTGGAAGCTGCCCGAGGCCTCGAGGCCCAGGTACTCGTGGGTGTAGGCCGCGTAGCAGTAGCGGCAGCCGATCGCACAGCCGCGGTACGGGTTGACCGTCCACTCGAACGGCACGCGCCGCGAATCGCAGCGGTTCACCAGCGAGCGGGCCTGAAGCTCCCGGTACTCGACCCCGCTCCGCTCGCGCACCACCGTGGTCCCCAGCCGGGGAGCGAGGTTGGGCGCGGGCACACCCGGCCGGATCATCGCTGACTAGTTTCGCTTTTTATTCGCCATTGTCAAGACAGACCGAGCAGCGAGATCCGCCCGCAGAGGACGCCGTCCAGAACCGCTGCTAAGCTCCGCGGGAAAGGGCGCCGATCGATGGGCCACTGGGTGTTCGAGCCGGGTCACACCGCCGCGGAATTCTGCGTCAGGCACATGATGGTCACGCATGTCCGGGGCCACTTCAAGAACGTGCACGGCACCCTGGAGTTCGATCCCGGCAATCCTCGGGCGGCCGCTGTCGAAGCCCGCATCGACGCCCGCGGTCTCTGGAGTGGAGAGCCCGACCGGGACGCGCACCTGCGCAGCCCGGACTTCCTGGACGTCGAGCGTTTTCCGGAGCTGACGTTCAAGAGCACGGCCGTTCAGGTCTTGAGTACGAACGCCGCCATCGTGACCGGGTCCCTGAGCATCCGCGGCGTCACGAAGCCGGCAGCGCTCGATGTTCATTATCTGGGCCAGTGGCAGACGCCGTGGTGGGAGGATGGCATCGACAAGGGTCCGAAGACCCGGGCCGGATTCGTCGCCACCACCCGCATCAACCGTCACGACTTCGGAGTCAGCTGGAACAGCGCGTTGGACAAGGGCGGCCTGGTGGTTGGCGACGAGGTGCTGATCACGGTCGACGCCGAGGCGATCCTGGAGCCCTAGCTCACCGCCGGCCCCGCCAACCGGCACCTGGCTCCCGACGCCGCCCGGGTCTCACGTGGCGATCAGCAGGCTCTCGGCGAAGGGCCATTCGTCGTCGAGCCACTGCGCCTCGCAACGAAAGCCGCTCTCAGCGGCCATCGAGACGAGCTCTTCCGCGGCGAACTTGCGGCTGCTTTCCGTCCAGATCGTCTCGCCCTCGAGGAGGCTCAGCTCGAGATCGGCGCCGGCGATCGTCACGCTCTGTCGCCGGAGCGAGCGCAGGTGCATCTCGATGCTGCGAGCCTCGACGTCGAAGCGGACGACGTGCGCGAACTGCCGCAGCTCGAAATCGCCCCCGAGCTCACGATTGATGCGGGCGAGCAGGTTGAGGTTGAAGGCGGCGGTGACGCCGAGCGGATCGTCATAGGCAGCCAGCAGCTGCGGGATGGGCTTCTCCAGATCCGCCCCCAGCAGCAGCGAATCGCCCTTCTGAAGGATGCGCCGGATCTCGCCGAGGAAGCCCACGGCCGCCACGCGCTCGAAGTTCCCGATCGTGCTCCCGAGGAACAGCACCAGCAGGTGTTGCCGCTCCTGGCGCCGCGCGGCCACCTCGCGCAGCCCGTCGAGATACTCGCGCTCGAAGCCGACGATGTCGATCGAATCGATCTGGCCGAGCTCGCGCCCGGCCATGGCGAGGGCCGTGCGCGAGATCTCGATCGGATAGTAGGAGGTCGGCTGCAGGCGACAGGCCGCCTCGAGCACGAAGCGCGTCTTCCTGCCGCTGCCGCTGCCCAGCTCCGCGACCATGAGCGGCCGTGGCAGCCGCGCGATGATCGCCTGCGCGTAAAGACGCAGGAGGCGCTCGTCGGCGCGGGTCAGGCCGTATTCCGGAAGCAGGCCGATGACTTCGAAAAGCGCCGAACCGACCGCGTCGTAGAGGTACTTGGTCGGCAGCTGCTTCTGCGCCTGCGTCAGGCCGCGGCGGACATCCGCCGCGAAATCGACCGCGTGCTCCGCGCTCATGGCGTGGATCACCACCCGATGTCGCTCGGAGCTCACGGCTCAGACCAGCATGGCGCCGGCCAGGGCCACCAGGAACGTGCCCGCGGCCAGTGCGAAGGCGTGGCCCGGAGTCGTGGTCCGGCTCACCGTGAGGAGCGAGGGCAGGTTGATCGCGGGCCCCGCGATCAGGAGTGCCACCGCGGCCCCCGCCGGCGCGCCGGCGGCCAGCAAGCCGAGGGCCAGCGGTATCTCTGCAAAGGTCGGCAGCGCGATTGGCACGCTCAGGAGGGCGACGAGCACGACGATCGCAACCTGGAAAGGCCCCTGCTGGAGCCGGGACAGCGGCACGGCGTCGAGGAGCAGCGACGAGGCCAGCACGCCGGCGACGATCAACGGCAGCGTCGTGCGGGCCAGTCGCCACACCTCGCGGCCGAACACGATGAGGGTCGCCCCGGCTGTTCCGGGCGGCGCCGTCTCGAGTGGGCACGCCGCGGGAGCGACTTTCGGAGCCGGAAGGAAACGCGCGGCGAGCAGGCTCACGCCGAAGACGAGCACCAGCGCCATGGCGACGCGCACCCAGGCGACGTCGGCGGTGAACAGCAGGAAGGTCAGCACCAGCGTCGCGGGATTCAGCGAGGGCGCGGCGAGCATGAACGCCGCGGCCGGCCCGGCCCGCCGGGTGCGCTCGTGCACCGCGGCGAACACCGGCGCGACGCAGCACGAGCACAGCATCAGCGGCGCTCCGGCGAGCCCCCCGGCGAGCTGTGAGCGCAGCGGGGAGCCGCCGAGGAGGCGGGCGACCCAGGCCGAGGGCACCACGGCGCGGACAGCCGCGCCGATCAGGACCCCGAAGAGCAGGGCGGGCCAGACGATCGCGAGGTAGTTCAACGTTCGCAGGAACGGGCGGATCACGGCGGACTGCCCTGCCGTCGTGAGCGCCTCCGAGCGTGGCGCCAGGGTTTGGCTCGCCTGGACCTTCGCGATCGTCTGGAGCGAGCCGCTGGTCTTGTAGGTCACCAAGGCAGCCACCAGACCGAAGAAGACCAGCGCCCCGAGGAGCCAGGGGGAGACGAACGGCGGTTCGGTACGGGGTGCGTCGTGGTTTATCGGCATCAGCATTCCCCTGAACGATAACGGCTCTGGCGGCGTCAGGCCAGCGCGTCGCTTCGGCCCGCCCGCGCGCCCCGGCCGCACGCTCGCGTCGGTGTGCTTGTCGCCCTCCGGAGGCGGGTAGGATACCCTGGCGCGGTCGCTTCGATGCCCATGTCCGACGTCGCTGAGCTCGTCCGCATCATCCCCGAAGCCCGGCAACGGAGCCTCGACCTCGTGTCCGACCTGAGCCCCGAGCAGTTGATGGGGCCGCGCCTCCCGATCGTGAACCCGCTCCGCTGGGAGATCGGCCACGTCGCCTGGTTCCAGGAGCTGTGGGTGCTGCGCCACGGGCTCGGAGAGGGCTCCTTGCGCGAGGACGGCGACGCGCTCTGGGACTCGAGCGCGATCCCCCACGAGGCCCGCTGGGACCTGCCGCTGCCCGGGGTCGCGGAGACGAAGGCCTACATGCGGGACGTGCGCGACCGGGTCGTCGAACGGCTGTCGAAGCGACCGCCGGACCCGAAGCTCGGCTACCTGGCGCTCTACTCGGTCTTCCACGAGGACATGCACGACGAGGCGTTCACGTATACGCGGCAGACGCTCGGCTATCCCGCGCCACACGTCAGCGGGGCCGGAAGCGGCATCGAGCTAGGCGGCGGCGCGTGGCCGGGCGACGCGGAGGTCGCGGGAGGGACGTTCCTGCTCGGGGCCGCGGCCGACGAGCCGTTCGTGTTCGACAACGAGAAGTGGGCGCATCCCGTGGAGCTTTCGCCCTTCGCGATCGCGCGCGCTCCGGTCACCCAGCGGGAGTTCGCGGGCTTCGTCGAGGACGCGGGCTACCGCCGGCCGGAGCTGTGGAGCGAAACGGGATGGGCTTGGCGATCGAGCGTGAACGCCGAGCATCCGTGCTACTGGCGGCGCACGCAGGCCGGCTTCGAGCGCCGCCACTTCGATCGCTGGGTCGCGCTGGAGCCGCACAAGCCCGTGATCCACGTGAGCTGGCACGAGGCGCAGGCCTACTGCCGCTGGGCCGGCCGGCGCCTGCCGACGGAGGCCGAGTGGGAGGCCGCGGCCTCCCTGGAGCCCAGCCCCGGCGGCGGCTTCGCGTCTCGCAAGCGCCGCTTCCCCTGGGGCGACGAGGCCCTCGTCGACGGGCGCGCGAACCTCGACGCACGCGCCATGGGCTGCGTCGACGTGGGCGCGCTTCCAGCAGGCGACAGCGCGTTCGGCTGCCGCCAGATGCTCGGCAACGTGTGGGAGTGGACGGCGGACGCCTTCCGGTCCTACCCCGGCTTCGTGCCGGACATGTACCTCGACTACTCGCAGCCCTGGTTCGACACGCACAAGGTCCTGCGTGGGGGCTGCTGGGCAACGCGCTCGCGCCTGCTCCGCAACACCTGGCGCAACTACTATCCGCCCGAGCGTCGCGACGTGTGGGCGGGGTTTCGCACCTGCGCGCTTCCGCGTTGAGGATTCATCTCGTCACGCCGGCCCCGGGCGGGGCGTGGACGGGCAACAGCGTGACCGCGCTGCGCTGGGCCAATATCCTCCGGGCGCTCGGCCATCGCGTGACGATGACGCGCGAGTACCGCGGCGAACGCTGCGACCTGCTCGTCGCCCTCCACGCGCGCAAGAGCTTCCCCTCGATCGCGCGCTTCCGGCGCGAGCGGCCCGGCGCGCCGCTCGTGGTCGCGCTCACCGGGACCGACCTCTACCACGACATTCGGCACTCGGACCGCGCGCGGCGCGCGCTCGAGCTGGCCTCGCGCCTGATCGTGCTTCAGCCCCTGGGATTGCGCGAGCTAAGGGCGCGACTGCGCGGGAAGGCCCGCGTCATGTGCCAGTCGGCGTCGGCGCCTTTGACGCATGTCGCTCCGAGGAGGGATGCCTTCGAGGTGTGCGTGCTCGCACACCTCCGCGCCGTCAAGGACCCGCTTCGGGCCGCCGCGGCCGCGCGCCTGCTGCCACCCGCCTCGCGCGTCGTCATCCTCCACCTGGGCGCGGCCCTCGACGCGGGCATGGCGAGGCGGGCGCGTGCCGAACACGCGCGGAGCGCACGCTACCGCTGGCTCGGGGACGTCCCCCGCGCCAGAGCGCAGCGCGTCCTGGCTGGCTCGCGTCTGCTGGTCCTGACCTCGCGGCTCGAGGGTGGGGCCAATGTCGTCTCCGAGGCGCTCGCCGCATCGGTGCCGGTCCTGTCTTCGCGGATTCCCGGCTCGATCGGGATCCTCGGGCCGGGCTATCCCGGGTACTTCGCGGTGGGTGACACACGTGCGCTGGCACGTCTCCTCCGCCGCGCCGAGACCGACGCGGCCTTCTACGAACGACTGCGGCGATGCTGTCGGCGCCTCCGCCCGCTCGTGGAACCGGCGCGGGAGCGGCGGGCCTGGCGGTCGCTGCTGCGCGAGCTCGAGGCGCGTCTTGGACGCGCCGCGGCGCCTCGTATTCGAGGCAGCACCTCCGGACGATGGCCTGTTCGCATGGCATGACTTCGTGTCGATCGGGCGGCCCCTCGTTCGTCGTGTCAGTAGAGCCAGGGATCGCGGGCCGAGCCGGGCTCCTGGTGGAGCGACCATCGGCAGCAGCCGCCGCGATTCCGGCTCTGGGAGGAACCAAAGATGCGATTCATGATGCTGATGATCCCGAAGGGGTACGAGAAGGCTGCGGCGGGCGCAATGCCCGATGCCAAGGCCGTTGCTGCGATGATGAAGTACAACGAGTCCTTGCAGAATGCCGGCGTGCTGCTGGCGCTCGACGGCCTGCACCCGCCGTCGATGGGTGCTCGCGTCTCTTTCGCGGGGGGCAAGCCCAGGGTCACAGACGGTCCCTTCGCCGAGGCCAAGGAGGTGATCGGCGGCTACTGGATGATCCAGGTGAAGTCCCGCGAGGAGGCGATCGAATGGGCCTCGCGCTGCCCCGCCTCCACCAACGAGGTGATCGAGGTCCGCCAGGTGCAAGAGATGGCCGACTTCCCGCCCGACGTCCAGCAGGCTGCGGCCGGCTTCCCCGAGATGCAGGCGCGCCTCGGGCAGACCGAGCGCAAGTGACGCCGTAGTCGGGGCGCGGCCCGGCCCCGTCAAGCCATCTAAGAATGTAAACTTTGGGCTGCATCGTCGAGCCATCTAAGAAGTAACCCTGGGGTGGGGCCTGTGGGAGCTTGTGGACGCGGGGCCCCAGACCGGACTTCGAAGGCCGCGTCCAAGCGACTGTGGAAAACGCGCAGCGTTTTCCAAGCGGGTGTGGGCGCGCGTTGCGTCCTTGAGTGACTTCGAAGGCGCGTCCATGCCCGCGGCAGGCGCGGCAGCTT
>Ga0247727_10018287_pt1 | contig 11039 bp, 8 predicted proteins | sample WisWelCaveWW1625_FD_202498 | JGI IMG/M metagenome (GOLD analysis project Ga0247727, IMG submission 202498) | Biofilm microbial communities from Wishing Well Cave, Virginia, United States - WW16-25 | ecosystem: Environmental > Aquatic > Deep subsurface > Groundwater > Cave microbial mat | place...
GAGACGAACCGGGATGAATAGGTGCTGCGATAAATCACACTATTCAGTTTTTGAAAGGTATAAACCATTTTCATATTTTTTTCGAGGCCCATCCTTAATCCGATAACTACGTCGCGAACCAACAGCGCCGCCGGCAAGCCGTGGCCGCTGGCGTCACCGATGCAAACGCCAAAATTTTCTCCACCGAAGTCAAAGAAATCGTATAGATCTCCACCAACTATTTCGGTGGCGTGCGAACGAACAGCAATTTGATATCCGGGGATAGTCGGTGGCTGCGCCGGTAAAAGGCTGCGCTGAATTTGCTCGGCCTGCTGCAACTCGCTTTGTATGGCCTCGGAAAAAAGTCTAAAATTCAAAGCGGTGCGGATGGCGTTCAGTGAAAACAGCACCTCCTCGCGAACCCAACCGTCTTTCAGCTCGAAGAGCACGATCCATCTTTTTTCCGGACCTTTAATGACCATTGCCGCGGGAATCGCGTAGTAGTTTTGGCTGCGAACCTGAGGGTCGATGCTGAAATTGACGTCGTCGTAGATGTAACTGCCGTTGTGCAAAGCCTGCTGGACGGTATCGGAGCGGGCCGACAGGCTCGTCACTAGCGGGTGGCCATTCTGCTCGAGAAGACTGTTAACCAGAATATACTCGTCGCCTCTTTCTTCATAAATGCGCAGATTACCGATTTTCAGCGATGAGCCGAAATTGTTTTGCACTTCTTTGAGAATGGAAAAGACGAAGTTTTTGTGCTTTCTTTCGTGTCGAATTTTCTTCAGCAGAATGTCAAAATCACGATAGAAACTCTTGGGGTCGATCATATTAGCCTTTCACCTACATTTATCGACAGATTGCAAGCAAGTTTACAATTTCAAAAGCTTTCTTACTACTTTTATCGAGAAAAGTTCGGACACGAATTTGCAACCCCCCGAATTGTCGCTTAGTACACCATTTCACAAATAGGTGTAGAGTTTCTTCACCCTGAGCGAAGTCGAAGGGTGAAGCTTCATGGTTCGACTCCGCTCACCATGAAGGCAACCGAACCCTATAATTAATTTTGAAATGGAGTACTTAGCTTATCATGTTGAGGTACCACTCCGCGCATTTTCTCCATTACGATTTTAAACCAGATGGTAAAATCTTGGGGATTTCTGAGCAATTCACTTTTCAAGGCCTCCGCATTAATCCAACGATAATTCGCCACCTCGTCCGGATTGGCGCTCACTTCGCCCTCATAGCGGCCAACATACACGTGATCGAACTCGTGTTCGATCAACTCATTGTTCACTCTCGCCTGATAAATAAAATCGAACGCTTTTGTCAGAGCGCATTTGATTCCCAATTCCTCTTCGAGCCGGCGCGCTGTAGCGGCGGCCAAAGTTTCGCCCGGCTCGGGGTGGCTGCAGCAGGCGTTGCTCCACAATCTGCCGGAGTGGTATTTCTTGGGAGATCGTTTCTGCAAGAGCATCTCGCCGTTGTGATTGAAAATGAAAATGGAAAAAGCGCGGTGGAGCTCCCCGGCACGATGGACAGAAAGCTTGTCGGCCACGCCAAGCTCGCGGTCTTGTTCGTCAACTAAGATGACTTGTTTGCTCATGCCTCGCTCATTTTGAAGAGAAGATGGGAAAATTTATTTGCAACCGCAACCATGAATTCTCAAATTTCCACAGGTTTTCAATTGACAATCATCTTGAAACCGACTTTCTTTAAAAAAGTCGGTTCTCTTTTACGCCTAATCAAGGGAATTTTGAAATGCTCAAAATTGGTTTCTACCAGTTTCGCCCGCTGTTTGGCCAAGTTGAAAGGAATCTGCAAAAAGTCATCGGCTCCCTCAAACAAGCAGACGCCGATATCATTGTTCTGCCGGAGTTGGCCTTCAGCGGCTATTATTTCAGAGATCGCGCGGAAACCAAAGCGCTGGCCGAAGATCCAAAATCTTCAACCACCGTCGCCAGTCTAATCGCCCTCTGCAAAGCTCGCGACTTTTTTCTCGTCACCGGTTTTGCTGAAAAAAAGCGCGACAAAGTGTTCAACAGCGCGCTGCTGCTCGGGCCGCCGGGGCTGGTTCACACCTATCGCAAACTTCACTTGTTTAATGAAGAGAAGAATTGGTTCGACCCGGGCGATACGCCGCTTTCAATTCAAAAAGTACGGGGCGCGAACATCGGCCTCATGATCTGCTTCGATTGGATTTTCCCGGAAGTCACGCGCACGCTGATGGTGCTGGGTGCCGACATCATCTGCCATCCCTCAAACTTGGTGCTGAGTTACTGCCAGAGCGCCATGCTCACCCGCTGTTTGGAGAATAACCTTTTCGCCGTCACCGCCAACCGTTACGGCGCAGACAAACGTCCGCACGGCGAATTGCGATTCACTGGCAAAAGCCAGATCGTTGCGCCGAAAGGCAAGCTCCTGCATCGCGCAGCGTCGCAGCGAGAGGAGCTGTTTATCACTGAAATCGATCTGAGTATGGCGCGGGACAAGAAGATTACCGGGCGAAATCAATTGTTGCAAGATCGCCGGCCACAATTTTATCGATTATTAGCTCGGAAAAAGTAGTCCGCATTCTATGCGGGAGCGGCACTATGAAAAATGGCGGATGAAATCCGCTCTACTTTTCACTCTCAAGGAGAAAAACCAATGCCAAGGATACGAGCAAGTGCTTCAATCTCTTTTCTTATCTTCTGTTTTTCGTTCATTCACTCCAGCGCCCAAACCCCCGGCGACCTCTGGCTCATGAAAGCCCACGATGCCCGCCGCACTGGACAGAGCCGCAGCAATGGTCCGCGCGAAGTCGATCCCAATCAGTCGTGGTCGGTGGAAGCGCCGGCCGCCTTCGTTCTCAACATCGGCGCCTCGGTCTCGGATCGCGGCGTCTTCTTTGGCTCATGGGGGCTCATCCGGCTGGATCCACTAGGCCGCAACTCTCACTTCTGGGACAAATACGATGGTCAGATTTTTGGTTACGATCTCGATGGCCAACCGCTGTGGAACGACGGCGCGTTGGACCTCGATTTCACACCCTATGTTTATGACTTTGGCGATCGCCAGGATCAGCTCAACGCGCACAACGGCACCGTCGAAGGCCAAGCGGCCATTGACACCGCGCGCAACGTGATGTATGTCGGCCGCGGCGACGGCAAGCTCTACGCCATCGACCCGGACGCGGGCACAATTCTTTGGCGCTTCACCGCTTTCAATCCGCAATTGCCCGATGATCCGGACGGCGGCGGTGAAGTCGTCAGCGCGCCGCTGCTCGGCGCGGACGGCACAATTTATTTTGGCTCGTGGGGCGTTGGGCCGTACGAAACCAACGCCTTTTATGCCCTCAATCCGGACGGCTCGCTGCAGTGGCGCTTTCCCGCCGATTCTTCGCTAACCCAAAGGCCCGTCTTCACATCGCCGGCGCTGAGTCCCGATGGCGAGACCATTTATTTCGGCACGTGGTTTAATGATGCGGATATTACCGCTCACCTGTTCGCGCTGAACTCCCAGCCAACCGGGCCAGCATCCGATGACGCCCGCCGCAGATGGTCCCTGGACTTGCACAACGGCAACCTTAACGTTTGGACGACGACACTCGCGGTTGGCAGCGACGGTACAGTTTTCGTTGGCGGTTTACAAATCGAGTCCAACAAAATTACCAACACGCCGCTGGTGTTTGCGATTTCAGAAAATGAAAACGGCGAGCCGCAATATAAATGGCCGCATCAATATGTGGCTTTGCGCGACGGCGCACAGTGGGTCGGCGGCATCGCACTGCGGGAGACCGAGGGCGTTACGCGGCGGCTGTACGCCGTCACCAGCAATTTTCGCAACGCCAACGATAAAGAAGAGGGCGAGCTTTATGCCCTCGACCCGGCCACGGGAAGTATTATTTCACATTATGATCCATCCGACGACGTGCCGGCAGCCGTGGGCGGACTCAACTCGCCGGCCATCGGCGCCGATGGCACAATTTATTTTGGCGTGCGCGGAAAGTACCAGCAGCTCTTTGTGAACGCGGTGAACGGCCACGTGTTCGCAGTACAGTTCGATGAAGCGACCTCCGATTTTCACAAATTCTGGAATTTTGAAGTGGCAGGCCATATCGAGTGGAACCACACCGCCATCGGCCCGGACGGCGGCATTTACGTGGCCAGTTCCGTTGGCGGACCGGCGCCGATTTTTCCGTTTCAGCCGGATGAAATTCCGTCCAACACCACTTGCACTTTTTACGCCATCAAAGGGCCAAGCAATCCGGTGGCTGTGGAGGAGACTCCAAGCCAGCCGAACAATTTTGATCTCGCGCAGAATTATCCCAATCCCTTCAATCCCGAAACCACCATTCGATTCAACGCGGCGCGTCGGGCTGAGATCTCTTTGGGGATTTACAATGCACTTGGACAACGGGTGCGAACGCTCGTCTCCGGGCAACTGTTTGAAACCGGCAGCCATCAAGTCGTGTGGGATGGCCGCGATGATGCCGGTCGGACACTCCCCACCGGTGTTTATTTTCTGAGGTTGGTTGTTGACAACGGAGGATTGACCAAAACCCGCAAATTGCTTTTGCTGAAGTAAGGGCCGTCCAAAAAGTGCCGAAAGGCTGTCATTCTGAGGCGCTTTCTGCCGAAGAATCTCCTCATTTGAGTACGCTCATGGAGATTTTTCGCTTCGCTCAGAATGACATTTTCCACTATTTTGACAGCCAAACAGTTTCCCAAAACTCGGAATCGATTTTTACAAATGGGAATGTTATCGGCACGAATTAAGGTAATAACAAAAAAGACGGTAAAGAAGCGCCGCACAAAACCAATAACTTAACTACATTATCAAAGCCTTACGGAGAATTGGCAAAAACTTTGCTTATATGATTCAGTGTTCTCTGCTTAATTCACAATAGCTGTTATCATCGGCGATTCCCGATTCGCGATTTATGCTTTCACTTGTGATTTCACCTCCGCGAAACCGCCCCCGGAACCGACTCTCGCCACCTCGCCGACACCGACATCTTATTTTAAGGGGATTCACTATGAAAACCGCATCCGTTCTTCTGGCGTTGCTCGCTCTGCAACCAGCCTTCGCACAAGATTGGCTCTGGACGCGCGACGACCGTCTGCTCAATCCTAGCGGCATCGACCTGCAAACCAACGTCACGCAATTTCAGGTGCTCGATTGGTACGGCGACGGCCTCTGGGACTTTATGATCAACGAAACCGGCTCATTGGTTTATTATGAGCAAATGACTGATGACCCGCCTTTTTGGATTGCCCGAGATTTAAACTTGCCGGAGATAGGATTCCGCGATCCTAACTTTTATCCGGATGCGGGTCTGCCCAAAAATTTTCGTTTCATCGACTGGGATGATGATGGTGATTTTGACCTTGCCGCCGACAGCTCAAAATTTTGGTGGAATGTGAGCAGCAACGCTAACCCCATTTGGCAGCCCGACAACGACCTCTTGAGTGGAATTGAATTCGGTTATAATCTCTTTTTTGCCGACTATGAAGGCGATGGCGACTGGGACGCCGTGGCCGATTTTGAATCTTTTTACGGTGGGTCTAAATTCTTCGTGAACGACGGGAGCAACGTTAACCCTTCATGGACGCGTCTGGATACCTTATTAGTTGATGTCTTCTCCACTACCCAACTAACCCACTGGAATTCTGACCAAGTATTCGACGTCACAGCCATCATACCTGTCCCTGCTGATCCATGCAATTGTGCTGCAATATGGATTATGGAAAACAACAATACGCCTTTTTCACCCGAATGGCAGAACGTTGAACTCAACTATTTTCCTTTATTCTGGGGAACATTGAAGGAACCGGTTTTTCCAACCTATGACGTTGTAGATTACAACCGCGATGGCCTGCCGGATGTGATAAAAAATGATTGGGATCGCCATCTCACTTTCTTTTTGAATACTGGCAATGAAGATTCAGTTGGTTTTCAGTTAAGCGCAGATGTGATTCTTGGTGCGGTCAATGTCGAATCAAAGGCACGACCTTTCTTCTTGGATAGTGATAAGAATGACGAATCGCATTTGGTGATCAGTGAAGATCGCTTTATGGACTATTTTTATCATTTTGTTTATCAGGGAAAAGTGACCACCTTTGAAAATCACAACGGCCATTTTGATCCGGGATTCCAATTGGATGTTGCTCTTCCTAATCCCTTTAAAGCAGGCATCCCAAACTTGACAACTGGTTACACATTTAATTTCGCTGATACAGATTCGGACGGTGACAAGGATATTTTATCGAGTTACTTTACTATCAGCACAAACAACCACGTCACCGGCAGCCGCGTGGAGTATTTTCAAAATACCGGCTCGATGGAGCAGCCCAACTGGGTGGCTGATACCACCGGCTTTCCATCTATAGACGTGCCCGGGGCGCTGTTTTACGATCCGCACCTTATCGACATCGATCACGATGGCCAGCTCGATTTGTTCATTCAATCAGCAGGCAAGTACAAATTTCTGACACGGTCGACCATCCCGGAGCTACACTGGAGCGAAATTCCAGAATGGCTTACCGGGATCGCATCGCCCGAGCACCACAGCGCTGTGTTCGCCGACCTCACCCGCGACGGTCTGCCCGATCTGATCTTCGGCGAAACCGACGGCACGCTTTCTTTTTACAAAAATATCGGCAGTGCGACCGCCCCCGTTTGGTACCACATCCGCGATGCCTTTGTGGGAATCAACGTCGGCTCGCTGGCCGTGCCCGCCTTTGCGGATCTCAACGGCGACACCCGCCTCGATTTGGTGGTGGGCAACGGCGATGGCCGGCTCTTCTATTTTCACAATGAATCCACGGTGGATGTCGCCACTGGCCCACAACCCGAGACGTTTCAACTCCACCAAAACTACCCCAACCCCTTCAATCCCGAAACTACCATCGAGTACGAGCTGGCGCAGGGCGGCCACGTGCGGCTCACGATTTACAATCTGCTCGGCCAGCGCGTGCGCACGCTGGTTGATGGCTGGCAGCCGGCGGGGCCGTATCGTGTAAGTTGGGACGGCAGCGACGAGCGTGGGACGAAGATCGTGGCATCCGGGATTTATTTGTATGAGCTGAAAATTGGGAAAATGGTATTGAGAAAGAAAATGATTTTGCTGGAATAACTAAAAGAATGGGTAGCAATATGAATCGACGAGAATTTTGGTTGGTTTTACTTTTTGTGAGTTTATGTATTCCAGTTGACCCCGCTTTTTCGCAACTCGATTTCTGGAAGACGATTGGACCTTACGGTGGTTATGTCACCTCTTTGGCTATTAATCCTATCAATGGATTTATTTTCGCTGGTACTTACCAGGATGGCATTTTCCGCTCCTTTGACAATGGTGAAAACTGGCAAAACTGGATTCACCATCAATGTATATATCTCAGATTGTCATGAATTCTGGCGGGGATATATTTGTGATGACAGCTATCGACGGGATTTTCCGTTCTACTGATGATGGTGCCACCTGGGACCACTTGTCTTTGAATGATGCACCAATCTATTCTATCGCAATCAACCATAGCGGGGTTATTTTTGTCGGCACACAAGGCGGGGTTTTTCGCTCAAGGGATCAAGGCAACAGTTGGGTTCTGAAGATTATAGATCCAAACGACAATTTCTCTATCGATTCCTTTGCCACAAGTTCGCCTGGAGAGCTTTACGCGGCTTCTGCATACATGGTATTTCGATCTTCAGATGAAGGTGAGACCTGGACGCAGAGCAACAAAGGAATGCAAGACCAATATATTCGGGGTCTTGCCATAAATTCCCGTGGGCATATTTTTGCTGGGAGTTCAAACATGGAAGGCGTATTCCGCTCAGCAGATAATGGAGAAACTTGGATACCGACAGATTTGGATAGCGTCAATGCAATGGTCATTGCTATAAATTCCCAAGACCACATTTTTGTTGCAACCGAATTTGAAGCCGGGGTGTTGCGATCCCTAGACAACGGCAATACTTGGGCACCCATTAACAACGGATTGCAAGAACGCGGGCGGGTTAATGCCATTGCATTTAATGCTCTGGGCGAAGTCTTTTTGGGCGATACTGTCGATGGCGTATTTCGTTCCAGGGATAATGGGAATAACTGGCAACAGACTAACTTAGGTTTACCAGGTGCAGAGTATATCAGTTCATTTACTTTTACCTCAAACGGTGAGATTTTTGCCGGTACATTTGGTGGTCAGGGGATTTTTCGCTCAGCCGACCAGGGCCGAACATGGGAACAAGTCAGAAATGACCTTGGTTACAATGAGATTTACGCTTTATTCACCAATTCTCAGGATCATATTTTTGCAGGCACATATACTGGAATATACCGTTCGACAAACCACGGTAATAACTGGGAACGAAGCGCCCTGCAGGACGTACAGGTCACTTGCTTTATACGAGGTGCTCGCGGTTACATTTTTGCCGGCACCGGCAGATGGGGTGTCTTCCGTTCGAGGGATGAAGGACAAACCTGGGAGAAAATGAGCAGCGATTTGGACGATATTTTCATTCATGATCTCGCCGCCAACTCCAGAGGTGATGTTTATGCCGTAACGCAATCCGGCTTGTATCTTTCAACCACCGATGCTGAATCGTGGATTGCTACCAGTCTCACTAATATTGGGATTTTTTGCATTGATATCAATCAATCAGATCATGTGTTTGTGGGCGAAAATTCCGGAGCTGGTCTGCGCGGTCATATCTTTCGTTCAATAGATGGGGGTTTAAGTTGGACTCAGACTGAGCTTAGTTGAAGATAATACCCTCATGTCTTCAATAGTCATAAATTCAAGCGGGGACATTTTTGTTAGCGCCTATAACATAGGAACCGAACGGGGTTCCTTTTTCCGTTCGTTGGATAATGGCGACACTTGGCATGAAATCGAGTCGGTTATAGAAGATGCCGCGATCTATGCACTGGCATTGGATACCGAAGATATACTTTATGCCGGCAGCGCCAGGAACGGGATCTTTCGTAGCATTCAGCCCACTGCTATGCCACCGCGAATTTTTTCCGTAGCGGATGTCCCCAACGACCTCGGCGGTCGCGTCACGATAACCTGGAAAGCGTCTTTTTTAGATACGACTGAAACAGCGCTACAATTTTATGGTATCTGGCGGGCGCTACCAGAAGGAGAAATGATAGAGGAAGGTAGAACATATCGGGTGATAAGATTTAATAACCAAGATTATATATGGGAATGGCTGGCTAACCACCCAGCCCAGGAGTTAAGTCGTTACTCTACCACCGCAGAAACATTTTTTGATTCGTCCGCTACCAACAATGGCAACCATTTCTTTCTTATTTCTGCACACACAAGCAATCCAGATGTTTACTACTCTTTACCGGAAAACGGTTACTCTGTCAATAATCTTCTACCGCAGCCAGTTGAAGGCAAAGAACCATTACCTGCTTATTACCGACTCCATCAAAACTACCCCAACCCCTTCAATCCCGCCACTACCATCGATTACGCGCTGGCGCAGGCGGGTCACGTACAACTTACGATTTTCAATCTGCTCGGCCAGCGCGTTAGGACACTGGTGGATGCCTAGCAGCCGGCAGGAAACCACCGCGTGAGCTGGGATGGACACGGAGAGCGTGGAGCGAAGAGCGTGTCGTCCGGAGTTTATGTGTATGAGTTGAAAATTGGGGAAACGTTATTTAGGAAGAAAATGGTTTTGCTGCATTAGGGTGTCAATGATCAAACACTGTCTCAGACAGTGTTTGATCCGGACTATTTAGCGATTTGCCAAAACCCAATCAAAAGGAAGTTTGCGATGAAAAAACTGACTATCGTTCTCTCGGCATGGCTGGTCTTATGCCAGAAGCCGGCGGTTGCCCAAGAGCCGCCTTGTTATCTGCCGCTGGCGGTTGGAAACAGCTGGTCGCTCCAATATTTTAATGGCACAGATCACGACACCCTCGTCTATTCCATTTCCGACACGCTTAACGCGAATGAACATTTGTACTATTTGTGGAAGAGCCCTTTGGGAGACATGTATGTTCGATATGATCGAATCGGCTACATATTTCAATACTTGCCAGAGCTCAATTTGGAATATCCACTTTTTGTTTTCGCTCCCGGGGCGGAGGACACGCTCACCGTCAGTATTCCCGAGCATAAAATCTTTTTTCAAGTGATCCTGCTAAGCCGCACTGAGCGCGTTCAAACTCCCGCCGGGTCATTTGATAATTGTCTCCACTTTTTCATCGATCGTTTTCCCGGCGCCATCGACGATGAACAGGAAATCTGGCTGGCCCCGGACGTTGGAATGGTTCAGGCCAAACGGATATTCGATACGACAGAGCAACTGATTTTGTCAACCACACTGGGTGGTTGCTCATCACAGGATAGACAAGCCCGACTATCGCTGGATTCGCATACTCTATTTTTCGAAACTCAAAGTAGCTACGACACGCTATTCATTGCCAACATTGGCAGCGACACATTGGCCATTGACAGTGTAAAAGCCTATACTGGATATGGTTGGTCAATTGAGGTCCAATCTAAGAATCTGAACTTCGGGTGGTACGTTTGGAATTCTGTGGATAGATGGCAATTTGAAACCTATAAATTAGCACTCGCTCCAAACGATTCTGCTTTTTTGATTTTTTTCAGTCCGGACCTGTGCCCAATATGTAAGCCTACTGTCACAGGCGTTTTCCCCTTCACAGACACCTTGTACATATTCACAAATGATCCAGCGGCAAACCCGGCCAAAATTTTTGCCTATGGTGAAGGACGCCCAAGCGCGGTTGAAGATATCGACATTCCTGAAACGATAGTACTCCAACAAAACTACCCCAACCCCTTCAATCCGGCAACCGCCATCGAATACGAGCTGGCACAGGGCGGGTCACGTTCGGCTCGCCATTTACAATTTGCTCGGCCAGCGGGTGCGGACGCTGGTGGATGGCTGGCAGCCGGCGGGATCGCACCGCGTAAGCTGGGATGGCCGCAATGAGCGGGGTGCGAAGAGCGTGTCGTCCGGGGTGTATGTGTATGAATTGAAAATCGGGGAAACTGTCTTAAGAAAGAAAATGATTTTGCTACATTAGGATG
>Ga0247727_10018288_pt1 | contig 11039 bp, 9 predicted proteins | sample WisWelCaveWW1625_FD_202498 | JGI IMG/M metagenome (GOLD analysis project Ga0247727, IMG submission 202498) | Biofilm microbial communities from Wishing Well Cave, Virginia, United States - WW16-25 | ecosystem: Environmental > Aquatic > Deep subsurface > Groundwater > Cave microbial mat | place...
CTGCCCGATGCGTTGAAGCCGGTGAACATCCAGGAGATTCTGCGCGTCGCCGCCGAGGCCGAACCAAAGTTGACGCTGCTGATGAAGCGGGTGGTGGAGAGAATGAAGGGTTGAGGTATTCATTGTATTTAGAATTTCTAAAAAAAGCGAAAGAGAATTTGAGTGACGCGGAGGACGCTTTTAAGAATGGCAGATATAATGCTTGTGGTAATCGAACATACTTTGCCTCATACCAAGCAGCTATTGCATTATTAGTAAAGAGTGGGACACAACTTCCATCTAAATTGGACTTCAAGCATAGTTGGGTGCAAGCTAATTTTGTTACAAATTTTATTAAGCGAAAGAAAGTTTTCTCATCAAATTTTTCAAATCATCTAAATGATTTGAGAGGCATTAGAGAAATTGCTGATTATAGGCCGGAATCTTTAAGCAAAAAAGACGCGAAATATGCACTAAATAAGGCTAATGAATTTTGTAAATTAATTGCTAAGGAGATTTTAGGTAATGAAGAATCTTGACAGACAAAAAAAGTTAGCAGAAATGAAAAAGCGGCTCCTGAATGTTTTCCCTGGGGTAAAAATAGTAAACGAATATAATAAAAATGATACTGCTATCATTGAGATTTATACTCCCGACAAGAATAAAGACGATATAAACAAATTAGGTAGTGAACTTTCCACTGAGACATTGCTAAAGTATGGAGTGGATGTTTTAGTTTTAGTCTATGACAATCCAAAAGTATTTGAGTGGTTTAAAGTCTAGAGAGTACTGGAAGTGTACAAAGAACTATCGTCCCAATTAAATTTTCCCGTTATCGAAAAAGAAATCCTGAAATATTGGGATGAAAACCAGATTTTTCAGAAAAGCGTCGAGAGCCGCGATCCAGCCAGGCCGTTTATCTTTTACGAAGGGCCGCCGACTGCGAACGGCCGACCGGGGATCCATCACGTGATCTCGCGCACCATCAAAGATTTCGTCTGCCGCTACAAAACCATGCAGGGCTTTCGGGTTGAACGCAAAGCCGGCTGGGATACCCACGGCCTGCCGGTCGAAATCGAGGTGGAAAAGGAATTAGGCTTCAAAAGCAAAGACGAGATTGAAAAGTACGGTGTGGCGAAGTTCAATCAAAAATGCCGCGACAACGTTTGGAAATACAAAAAAGAATGGGACGAGCTCACGCGCCGCATCGCCTACTGGGTTGATCTGGAGCATCCCTATATCACCTACGAAAACGATTACATTGAATCGATCTGGTGGATTTTAAGCGAGTTCTGGAAAAAAAATCTGCTTTACCAAGGGCACAAAATTGTCCCCTATTGCCCGCGCTGCGAGACGCCGCTTTCCAGCCACGAGGTTTCGCTGGGGTACCGCGACGTGGAAGACCCCTCGGTGTACGTGCGCATGCGCCTTAAGGGCGAAGCCAACACCTCGTTTCTGGTCTGGACGACTACCCCGTGGACGCTCATTTCCAACGTTGCGTTGGCGCTTCATCCCGAAATCAAATACGTGATGGTCAATAACGAGAACGAGTTTTTGATTCTGGCCGAAGCACGGCTCTCCGTGTTGAACGGCCCGTATGAAATCGTGCAAACCTTTCTCGGCCAGGAACTGGTGGAGAAAGAATACCAGCCGCTGTTTACCTTTTGCAAGTCCGATAAAAAAATGTACTACACGGTCGCAGGCGAATTTGTCTCCACGGAGGAGGGCTCGGGCATCGTGCACATGGCGCCGGCGTTTGGCGAAGACGACTACCAGGTCGGGTTGCGCCACAACCTGCCGGTGTTGCAGCCGGTGGACAAAAGCGGTCAATTCACCGATGAGGTTACCCCTTTTAAGGGCAAGTTTGTGAAGGCCGCCGATCCCGAAATCATCGCCAATTTGGAAGAGCGCGGCTTGTTATACAAATCCGAAAAGTATTTGCACAGCTACCCGCACTGCTGGCGCTGCAGTTCACCGCTGCTGTATTACGCTAAAAAATCGTGGTTCTTGCGCACCACGGCTAAAAAAGACCGGCTGATTTATCACAACCATAACATCAAATGGTTTCCAAAAGATGTGGGCGAAGGGCGATTCGGTGAATGGCTGGAAAACAACGTGGACTGGTCGCTCTCCCGAGACCGCTACTGGGGCACGCCGCTCCCCATTTGGATTTGCGGGGAGTGCGAGCATGTCCACTGCATCGGCAGTGTAGCAGAATTGAAAAAGCTTTCGGGTTTAAAAGAGGATATCGATCTCCACAAGCCGTTCATCGACGAAGTTCAATTCCCCTGTCCGAGATGTTCGGGTCAAATGCGGCGCGTTCCGGAAGTGATTGATGTCTGGTTTGATTCCGGCAGTATGCCGATCGCGCAGTGGCATTATCCGTTTGAAAACCAGGAGAAGTTCAACCACAGCTTCCCGGCGGATTTCATCTCGGAAGGCGTGGATCAAACCCGCGGCTGGTTCTATTCGCTGCTGGCCATTGCGGTGCTGTTGTTCGATAAACCGTGTTACAAAATCTGTCTGTCCAACGATTTGATTCTGGACAAATTCGGGCAGAAGATGTCCAAGTCCAAAGGCAACACCGTCGATCCGAATCTCATTTTGAATGAATACGGCGCGGATCCGCTGCGCTGGTATCTTCTCACCGTGAGTCCGCCGTGGGTGCCCACGCGTTTCGACGTGGAGGGCGTCAAAGATGTGGTGCGCAAATTTTTCGGGACGCTGGTGAATGTGTACTCGTTTTTTGCGGTATATGCCAACGTCGACAAATTTGTCTATCAAAAATCCCAGGTTACCGTTTCGCAGCGCGCCGAGATTGATCGCTGGCTCATCACTTCTCTGAATACGCTGGTCGAAAAAGTTGCAGATTACTTGGAACGCTATGACTTGACCAAGGCCGCGCGCGTGATTTCGGATTTTGTCATCGACGACCTCTCGAACTGGTACGTTCGCCGCTGCCGCCGCCGTTTCTGGAAATCCGAAATGGGGAAGGATAAGCTGGCGGCATACGAAACCCTCTACGAGACGCTTTACGCGCTTTCGAAGGCGCTGGCGCCGTTCATCCCTTTTACCGCGGATGAAATCTATTTGAACCTGACGCGAGAACGGGCGGGCGAACAAGCCAGCGTGCATTTATCCTTTTATCCCCGGAAAACGGACACGGAACATTCGTATCGCGATCTTGAGCTGGAAGGGCGCATGAATGCGGTGCGGCGGGTGGTTTTTCTGGGAAGATCGCTGCGGAACGAGTCCGGAATCAAAGTGCGCCAGCCGCTGCCGCGCATGATTGTGGCGGCCAAAGACGAGACCTTCAAAAAACATATTACCGGCATGGCCAATTTAATTTTGGAAGAACTCAATGTTAAGGCGCTGGACTTTGTAGCCGATGCCAAAGAGTTGACCACCAAAAAGGCCATTCCACAGTTTAAGCAGCTCGGCCCGAGATTTGGCAAAGAGGTCAACGCCGTGGCCAATAAGATTCGAGAATTAAGCAGCGAACAAATTCAAACTCTCGAAACCAAAGGCGAATTGAGGGTTAAAAGCGGTCGCCGCAGCGCCAGGATCACTTTAAGCGACGTGGAAGTGGTATCCGAAAGCGCCGCGGGTCTGGTGGTGCAAACAGAAGACAATTTAACGGTGGCGTTGGATACCAGCGTTACCGATGCGCTCCGCAACGAGGGACTGGCGCGCGAATTTGTCAACCGGGTTCAAAATATGCGCAAAAACGCCGGCTTTGATGTAATTGACCGCATAAAAATTTATTACCAAGCTTCCGATACCCTGCACGTGGCGATCGAATCCCAACGCGCCTACATTTGCAACGAAACTTTAGCCGAACACATTACACGAAACTCCGGAAAAGGCGACCACACCGAAGAGTGGAATATCGACGGCTTTAAAACTGTAATTGGAATCGAAAAAGTTTTATAAAACTCACTGAAAAGGCAACTCATGGAGAAAAATCATTTTCGGAATGGAGGGTTAAATGACTAAACAGGAACAGGCTCGTTTTAAAAAACTGCTGCTGGCAAAGCGTGAGGAGATTCTAAACGACCTCGGGAAATTAAAAGATCAGGAAATGACCTCAACGTTGAAAGACGCCTCGGGCGAAAACTCCGCCTACTCATTTCACATGGCCGATGTGGGCACCGATAACATGGAGCGGGAAAAGACGTTTTTCTTCGCCACCCAGGAGGGTCGTTTTCTGTACCACATTGAACAGGCGATTGAACGAATTGAAAAGGGCACGTACGGACTTTGCCAGGAGTGTGGGAAGCCAATTGGAAAAGAAAGGCTGGAGGCCGTACCGCACGCGCGGCTGTGCATTACCTGCAAGTCCAACGAAGAAAAAAATAAATAGCCTAATCCAGACAGGTTGGTCTTGCGAGTTCTATTCGTCTCAGTTTCGGTGGTTTTGCTGGATCAGATAACCAAATGGTGCGTGCGCTATTTTCTTGAATATGGCAAGTCTCATAGCATTTTGGGTGACTGGGTGCGTTTGACCTATATTGAAAACCCGGGGATGGCCTTCGGAATTCAGATTGGCGGCCAGACGTTTTTTACAGTGTTTGCAAGTTTGGCGACGCTGATAATATTTATCTATATTATCAGGGCCCGCAACGAAAAGCCATCGCTGCGTTTCGCCCTGACGCTGATTCTCGGCGGCGCCATCGGTAATTTGATCGATCGCTTTCTTTATGGCCGGGTTATCGATTTTGTCGACATTGGAATTGGCACTAAACGCTGGTACATTTTCAACGTCGCTGACAGTGCGGTAACCATTGGCATGGTCATTCTCGCCGTGCTGGTGTTGTTTGATAAAGGTCTTAAAAAGACAGAGGAGAATAACATCGCAGCGGAAAATCAACCGTACACTTGATCATCCTCGTTTAAAAGCGAATTTATGGACGAGGAAAAACTTATAGAAGTCGTTGTCCCTCCCAACAAAGAAAAGCAGCGTCTCGATACCTTCTTGACCCAGGTGTTGGGATCGGTCTCCCGATCACGGGTCCAAAAAGTGATTGCTGCGGGGAAGGTCACGGTGAATGGCACGCCGGCGAAAGCCAGTCATCTGGTTGCGCCGCTGGAAAAAATTGCAGTTTGCGTCCCGCGACCGCAGCGGGCTGATGTTCTTCCCGAAAATATCCCGTTAAATATTCTTTACGAAGACGAGCACTTGCTGGTACTCAATAAGCCCGCCGGACTGGTGGTGCATCCGGCGTTTGGCAATTGGAGCGGCACGCTGGTCAACGCGCTGTTGCATCACTGCGTCGATCTCTCCGGTATTGGAAGCCGGCAGCGCCCGGGGATCGTCCACCGGCTGGATAAAGATACCTCCGGATTGATGGTGGTGGCCAAAAATGACTTCACCCATCAACATCTATCGAAGCAGTTTTCCGAAAAGCAAACGGAGCGGGAATACTGGGCGTTGGCCTGGGGGCATTTTAAAAAAAAGCGCGGCCAGATTTCCACGTATCTGGCTCGCAGCCCCAAGGATCGCACGCGCATCGCCGTGCGCCCGGAAGGAAAACTGGCCATCACCCATTTCGAGGTGATCGAGAAGTTGGCGTTATTAACTCTGGTGAAGTTAAAACTGGAAACGGGTCGCACGCACCAGATTCGCGTCCATCTCTCCCATATCAGCCATCCGGTGTTTGGCGACCTGGCGTACGGCGGCCGCAATCGCCAGTTCGGCGCGCTCTCCAACCAGCAGCGCCAACTCGCTGCCGAGCTTCTGGAGATAATGTCCCGCCAGGCTCTGCACGCCAAAACCCTCGGGTTTTTACATCCCGTCAAAAATGAATACCTCCGCTTCGACAGCGAGCTCCCGGACGACATGAAACAATTGCTCGCGCGCCTGCGTAAGGAACCGGCGTAAACAGATCGCACCTGCCTCGGCTAAGTTGTTTTCTATTAAACATTTTTTCAGGAGGGCTTAAAAATGTTATAGGAGAGAGAGGGTTATGTGTTTCATCCGATCTTAACATTTGCTTATATTTTCGCAGAGAGATCGAGGTGTGCACCACCAACGGCAGCATCAAAATTTTAACGCACTAAAAACCAAAACGGCGGAACATACGTTCCGCCGTTCGGGAAAGGAGGGGTGGATGGAGAACTTTCAAATACTTGTCATTTCTATTTACAACTCCTGTGCCACCATTTTTTCATCTATTGGCAATTAATTAAATCGACGGATAAGTATCTTAAAATACTCGTAATTAAAATTGCCGCCTGTCTGAGTTTTCAGCTCGAAAGTTATGATTAATCGCAAAAAAATAGCGTAGTAGTTCATTACACTGTCTCAGCCTGAAACAAGCCTCCCAATTTTCCTGTGGCCTATGCATTCTTTTTTGCCCCATCTTCTTTCTTGGTCCAGTTTTACCTTGACTTTTAGATCAAAGAGTCCTAAACTAAAACAAAAGATTCTCGATTCCCATGCCGCTGGTAAGAAAGTTTTGCAAGAATCATCTCGATGTTCCCGCCAAACGCAGGTGTTACCACTGCCAGCAGTATATTTGCGCCGACTGTCAAATCCTCGCTAAGCATCACTATTTTTGCAGTCTCCCCTGCTATTACGCCCATTTTAAAATCGCCATTCCCGAACCAGTGGTGAAACCACGAATCGAGATTTCGAGCAAGCCTGTGGGTTCCGTCAAGACCTTTTCAAAATTCTGGCAAAGGATTTCCTGGAGTGGAGCGGCGATTTTGTTGTTGGCCGTCTTGCTGGTGATGTTAATGAAATTGAATTTGGATTTCCAAAAACGGCTCCGCGCGTTTGAAGAAATTTTGCAAACCGCAGGGTATTCGCAAAGGCCGCAACATTTGGATTTTAGTAAAAAGCTCCCGCTGTCCGTTTTTAAACCGGTGAACCATGGCATGGTGCTTTCCAACCGCATCGATATCGAAGGCGAGGCGGCGGACAATCAAATCATCAGTCTGGTGGTGGACGGCGAGATCAGAGCGGTGACGCTGCCGCAAAACGGCAAATTTCAGTTTTTAGGAATTTCGGTTAAGCGCGGCGACAACGGGTTTATCATTCGCGCCATTTCCAAAAGTGGCGAAGTCACAGAGTTGCAGACTCTAAATTTTGCGTACGCCAGTCCAACCCTGGGCCATTTGTCAAAAAATATTAGTCGCGGTGATCCGTTAGTTCCAAACGTGGCGTTGACGTTTGACGGCGGATCGGTCGCCAACGCCGCCGATGAAATTCTGGATATTTTGGCGGCAAAGCAGGTTAAATGCACCTTCTTCTTAACCGGCGAATTTATTCAAAAATTTCCTGATATAGTGAGACGCATGCTCGAAGCGGGTCACGAAATTGGCAATCACACCAAAAGCCACCCGCATCTCACCACCTTCGCGGAAAACCGTCTGCACTTGACCCGGCCGGAGGTTACTCGTGAATTTTTACATCGCGAGTTAAATGAGACGGCTGCCGTGCTTCAGGCCGTTACCGGGAGAGCATTCGCGCCCTACTGGCGGGCGCCCTTTGGTGAACACAATCTCGAGATCCGAGGTTGGGCGGCTGAATTGGGTTACCGCCATATCGGCTGGACGTTCGGCCAAAACAGCTACGACAATCTGGATACGATGGATTGGGTGGCGGACACAACTTCGGCGGCGTACCATTCAGCGAATGAAATTGTAGAGAAAATTCTGAGCTTTGGCAACGGCTCGGCGGCCGGCGCCAACGGCGCGATTATCATTATGCATTTGGGAACCTTGCGCAGCCAGGATTTCCCCCACAAAAAACTGCCGCAGATTATCGACGGATTAAGAGAGCGAGGGTATCAACTGGTGCCAGTTTCCGAGTTGATTGAATAATCTTGGGCACTCCGCCGTGCCCAACAAATTTTTTGGAGGACGAAATGGCAAAAATATCATGTCGACGCTGTAGCTTAGAAAAAGATGGATTGGAAGAGGCGCCGTTCAAAAACGAAGTGGGGCAAAAAGTGCTGGCTGGCTCCTGTCGCGATTGCTGGCAGGCCTGGGTGAGCCAGCAGCTCATGCTTATGAACGAATACCGCCTCGATCCGTTAAATGACGAGCACAGCCAATTTCTGGATAACGAAATGCTGAAGTTTTTGAACCTAAATTGAGTGATATGAAAATCATAACTGACGCTATCGAAATTTCAACCAAAGGCCATACTCACATTATCGACGTCACCCCTGACGTCGAAAAACTTCTGCTTAAATCCGGACTCAAAGAAGGCAGCCTGACGGTGTTCATTTCCGGGTCTACTGCCGGCATCACCACCATCGAGTATGAACCCGGGTTGTTGAAAGATTTGCCCGAAGCGTTCGAAAAAATCGCGCCCACCGGCGTGGCCTATCACCACGACGCCAAATGGGGCGATGGCAACGGCTACGCCCACGTGCGCGCCGCGTTGCTGGGGACGTCGTTTACCGTGCCGTTTAAGGAAGGGCGTATGTTGTTGGGCACCTGGCAGCAGATCGTGGTGGTAGATTTTGACAACCGCCCGCGGCGGCGCAGCATAGCGGTGCAGATGATTGGCGAATAGTATTGGTTAAAGTATTTTGCTTGATTAAAAGTCAAACGTTTTATATTTTTCCACCTAAAAAAAAGGAGAGTACGATGAAAAATGCTATCGGGCGTTTAGTTTTTATTTGTGGGCTCAGTTTATTATTTCTGAGTAATGCGGCATATTCACAGATTACCATTACCTCCGGCGATTTGCTGGGACTGATTGGCGAGTCTCAAACCGTAGAGTTTGATACCACGCTTAGCGTTACGGTCAATGTCGGTTCGGCCGGCGCCGACCAAACCTGGGATTTTCGTTCAGTGGTTATCCAGGCCAACCGGCTCAATCTGGAATACAAAAATCCCCAGGATACCCCATTCGCCGCCGATTTTCCGCAGTCCAATATAGTTCAGAAGGCATCCGGCAACTTTGGTCAAGACTTTGAATCGTATTCTTATTTTCAAGTTACTTCCTCAAGCTTGATATCATTGGGCTTTGCTTCATCGAGTTCGGACACGGTCTTTATAAATTTCAATAACGAACAGTTGGCGCCCTTGCCGGTTCAGTTTGGAAATTCGTGGACATCTACTCAAAGCGACACGTTTGGAAATTTTCCCACTTTTGCAACCATTATAAGTATTACCACGATGAATACGGTCGACGCCTCGGGCACGGTCCGGTTGTCGATTGGTGACTTTAGTTGTTTGAGAGTACGTGGCAACAATGAAACTACTACCCAAACCATCATCAATGGGGAAGTTTTTTTAACAGAAACCACCACCAGCATCAGTTACACCTGGGTTTCAAAAAATGACTTTGTGGTTGTAGAAATTGAAAGCCAGGATGATGAAACCAATCCGAACTTCACCGATGCCGCTTTTTTCCAACGTCTGACTTCTCCTGCTACAGCCGTTGAGGGTCCTGACGAGACCACCAATATTCCCTCCAGATTTGTGCTTTCCCAGAACTTTCCCAATCCCTTCAACCCAGAGACGATGATCGAATATCAGGTGCAGCAGAGTTCCCAGGTGGAGTTGGCGATTTACAATTTGCTGGGACAAAAGGTGCGAACGCTCGTGGCCGAGGATCAAGCGGCCGGGGTCTATGAAGTACGCTGGGACGGCCGGGACGACCAGGGCGCTCCGGTGACCAGCGGCGTGTACGTGTATCGTTTGCGGGCCGGGACATTCTACGAGACGCGGAAGATGGTGTTATTGCAATAACATTTAAAAAAGGCCGACCTCTCAAAAAAGGTCGGCCTTAGCATAAACTGATCCTTGGTGGATTTGCAACCGGACGCGGTGGGATTTTTATCGTGCCAACACTTTCATAGTGACTTGCCCCATTCAATGGCATACGCCATAGGGCTTCGATATCTTCATAGGTTAGCTCAGGATAATTCTTGAGAATATCGACCAATTAACAGCCGTTTTACCTGAATGCCACCCCGCTTTTTTCACCGACCAGTTTCACCGGCCCGTTGCTGATGATCGGCGCGGTTTTGCCAAAACTCAGCGTGTCCATCGGGCAGACCGACACGCAGATACCGCAGCCGATGCAGGAGCTGGTGGCGTTGTCCAGCACCTCTTGCTTGAGAGCGTAGTTCATCACGTCGATCCCCACCTGGCAGTTGCGCGAACATTCGTAGCAAGCGATGCACTTATCGTTGGGGACGATTTTGAATTTGCTCCACTTCAACTTACTGAACCATTCCGATTGCAGGTGCATCAGTTTCGCCAGCGGGCACCAGTAGCGGCACCAGACTTTTCCGCCCAGGAAGGGGTACAACGTCACCGGTAAAATGCCCACCAGCCAGACATCGGCAAATAGTCGATACATGCGGATACCTAAATCAGCGCTGCCGCGCAGCGCGGCGTAAATGTCTTTCGTCAAAACCAACACCGTCACCACCGCGGCTAAAATCAGCACGGCCAGTTGCATCCATTCCCACTTGATGGAGGTTTTGCCTTTGGGCGCGAGGTGGCGCCAGCGGTCGCCAAAGGTTTCGGCCAGCCCGCCGCAGCCGCAAATCCACGAACAGTAACGCTTACCGTGAAAGAGCACAAAAAGGGGAATGACGACGAAGGTCAGCAGCACGCCCCAGACCACCCACACTTGATGCGGACTATAGAAGAACGTGTAGAAAAACAGCGGCCAGGCGTAAATAAGGCCGTAGCTGCGCCAGGCCTGCTCGGCAAACGTGGGGTCGCTGGCCAATTTCTCCCCCACCCACTGGTATTTGACGGCCATTTGAAACAAGAACTCCGGAATCAAGAAAAAGAAAATCCATTGAAAACTGAGGAGGCTCACATATCGCCAAATCTGGAATTTGTCTTTACGCTCCAGTCCCCAGCGCTTTAGAGCTTGCAGTCCAAACACGGTCATGAGGGTGGTGTAGAGCACGGTGTACCAAAATGCCCATGAGCGGTCGAAGAAGGAAAGAAATTTGTAACCCCAATCTTGGTAGGGCCAGAACTCCTCCCCCTTACCAACTTTAACGCCGTAAATGGTGTACCAGACAAAGAAGGAGAGCCCCAGCCAGGCGAAGCGGTCGCCTTTACGGCCGAATTGA
>Ga0247727_10018289_pt1 | contig 11038 bp, 7 predicted proteins | sample WisWelCaveWW1625_FD_202498 | JGI IMG/M metagenome (GOLD analysis project Ga0247727, IMG submission 202498) | Biofilm microbial communities from Wishing Well Cave, Virginia, United States - WW16-25 | ecosystem: Environmental > Aquatic > Deep subsurface > Groundwater > Cave microbial mat | place...
CGAAGTGCACGTCGCCAACGAGTCGCGTTCCGTTCTTCGAGGACGGATCGGGAACGCGGTTAATTCCAACGTCAATGACAACGCAACCAGGTCTGAGCATATCACCCGTGATTGCTTCGGCTTTGCCCATGGCGGCAATAACGATGTCAGCCTGACGGGTAAGCTTGGCTATATCCGGCGTGCCGGTGTGCGCGATGGTTACCACAGCATTCGCTCCGTGTTCCTTCTGGAGAAGGATGTTCATCACGGGCTTTCCCACGATATTGCTTCGCCCGACTACAACCACATGCTTGCCGGATGGATCGTTGCCGCTTCTCAACAGAAGCTCCTGTACACCAGATGGAGTACATGGCCGAAGCGATGGAAGGCCGATCACCAGCCTCCCCACATTGAGAGGGTGGAAGCCATCGACATCCTTGCGGAAATCTATCGCCTCGATGACCTTTTGCTCATTGATATGCCGCGGCAATGGAAGCTGAACAAGGATGCCATGGATTCTCGGATCGGCATTGAAGGTCTGAATGAGCAGCAAAAGATCAGCTTCGTGGACATTCGAGTTGAGTTTCTCCGTCCGGGAATAGAACCCCATTTCTTCACAAGCATTCCCCTTCGAGCGGACGTACACCTGTGACGCCGGATTCTCCCCAACAACGATGAACGCCAGCCCGGGTGTAATACCGCGCTCACGTTTCAGCCGGTCAGCATCGTGCCTGACCTCAGCTTTTATCTGTTCGGCAATCTTCTTGCCGTCGATAATCAGTGCTGACATCTTATTGAGGTGAGTATGAATTGGAGGAATGCAACGTGGGTGTCTGGTTACCCGAAGGCCGGAAAGACGATCCTCTCCATTTTTGCCGCCTTCCCTGTTTCTGTATCGGCCTGCACGTACACCGCGCAAAGGCGAACATCGTGTGAGGCGACCTCATACTTGTGCGGAGTTCCCAGGATCAGACGTCTGATCGCCTGTTCCTTTTTCATTCCTAGTACTGAATCATAGGGTCCTGTCATTCCTACATCGCTCTGGAAGGCTGTGCCTCGTGGAAGAATCCGGCCATCGGCGGTGGGGGTATGCGTGTGCGTCCCGATCACCGCTGTCACTTTTCCGTCAAGATGCCAACCGAATGCCATTTTCTCTGCCGTGGCATCTGCATGAAAATCCACAAAGATCACCTTGGTCTCCTCCTGAATCTTGCTGATCGCCCATTCAGCCGATCGAAACGGATCGTCAATCGGCTGCATGTACACTCTCCCTTGCACGTTGATGACGCCTACCTTCCCTTTTTCACCGAGGTCGACAACAACATACCCGTGGCCGCCGTTCTCGCGAGGATAATTGATCGGTCTGAGAATACGTCTATCGCCGTTCAACACTTTGCGGCTATCCCACCGATCCCATACATGGTTCCCCGTTGTTATGACATGGGCGCCCATATCAAAGATCTTCTTTGCATCCTCTGCAGAGATCCCTTTCCCCTCGGTAGTATTCTCACCGTTCACTATCAGGAAGTCGATCTCATACTTCTTCAGGAAATTGGGAACCAATGACAAAGCCAGCTCAAGACCAGGTTGGCCAACGATGTCGCCAACAAAAAAAATGTTTAGAAGATTGACCAAGGGCTGGACCGGAGGATGGAATTCAGATGTGTGATGGGAGATTTGGGATTTGGGGATTCTCGGAACAAATTTGGAGTCTTAGAGACCTGGTGATTGGGAGAACTGAACAAACTTGGCTGGGACGATCTCCATTACCCTACCGATGACAAATGACTAATGACCATCCTCATCTGGCTGGAAGTTCTTCACCTCTTCAACGATCACGTCAACAATCTCGGATTCCTTTACCCGCCGCACCACTTCCCCTTTCCGGTAGAGAATTCCGACTCCCTTTCCTGCGGCAATACCGATGTCAGCTTCGCTCGCTTCGCCGGGACCGTTGACAACACAGCCCAACACCGCGATCTTTACAGGTTTTTTCACCCCTTCCAGGCGCTTCTCCAGCTCTGCCATGATTGCAAAGAGATCGACCTCTAGTCTTCCGCACGTGGGGCACGCGATCAGCTCTACGTTTCTTGAGGCAAGACTCAGCGAACGGAGAATCTCCTTTCCAACCTCAACTTCCTTCCAGGGCTCATCAGTGAGAGAGACCCGGATCGTGTCGCCAATTCCTTCGGCCAACAACGTTCCGATCCCGACAGCCGACTTGATTGTCCCGATTTTCGTTGTGCCCGCCTCTGTCACTCCGAGATGCAGCGGAATATCGGTGCGTTCGGCAACGAGTCGATAGGCCTCGATCATCAGCCGTACGTCAGTGGATTTGACCGATACGATCACATCGTGAAAGCCGACAGCCCCGCAAATTTCAACATGGCGTATCGCGCTTTCGTAGAGCGCCTCTGCTGTTGGGTATCCATGCTTATTCAGAATATCTTCTTCCAGCGAGCCGGAGTTGACGCCAATGCGAATGGGAATTCCTTTTTCCTTTGCCGCGCGGAGCACCTGATGGATCCGATCCCTGCTGCCGATATTGCCGGGATTGATTCTCACCTTGGCAACATTCCCTTCGATAGCCTTGAGCGCGAAGACATGGTTGAAATGGATATCGGCAACAATCGGGAGAGGCGAACGGCGGACGATCTCAGCAATCGATTCCGCGGCCTCCTTGTCGTTCACGGTAACCCGGACGATATCGCAGCCGACCTCTGCGGCTTTCTCGATCTGCGCCAGCGTCCCGGAGACATCGGAAGTCTTGGTCTTGGTCATCGTTTGAACAGAGATAGGCGCACCGCCACCAACCTTGACGCCGCCGACAATCACCTGCCGCGTTTTTCTTCTGATCCCCACTTTGTAGGTGGGATGAGGCTGTATCGCTTCAGGTGCAACTGAGTTGTTAAGAACCGGTAGTTCCATGTAAGTGCGGGATATCAGAAATATTTTGCTTGACCCTACAGGTCGCTCCTAGCGGAGCTCTGAGAATAATATGCTCAAAACTTTTTCTACAAACAGCTCGTTCCTATGGGACTCTTGTAAAATGAAACTGCGATATGAGTCTAGAGCCACGCGCAGAAATCTGGCCTAGGGGAAAAAGGTGTTGAAACCCTTCAAGGCTGTTTGTTTTCTTTGGGCAGCCAATCATGAGGTTTCCGACCGCGCCTCAAATGCTATTTCCACTTTCTGTCGTCAAAGGATTCAACATTCGACTAACGAACAGTAGCACATCAATGAATCTTCCTGCTTGCTTCGTTCAGCACGCGCTTCTCTTCTTCAGTAAGACTCTGGTATCCCCCCCTACTGATCTTATCAAGGATCGCATCGATGATCTCCTGATCAACAGTCTCGTCGTTTCGAGTACGCGACTGTCCGGACCCGATATCCGAGAATGTCGCATCATGGACTTCAACTTTATGGCCATCTCTCCAGACGTATCGTTCAGGGCGTGCAAACGGATTCCGAATCTCCCCAAAGAAGCGGGCCTTCCAAGAACGAACGGGGACAAGATTCATCTCACCCAGCATATAGGCAAAGCCAACAGCAGCTCCGCCAAGGTGCGCAAAATGTGCTACTCCATCCGGGCTTCCTGCCACACCATAGAAGAGCTCAAGTCCGATGTAGCCTGCAATAAAGTACTTCGCTGGAATCGGCAAGAGGAAGTAAAAGTAGACGGGACGATCCGGGAAGAGCATTCCGAATGCTATGAGAATGCCGAACACTGCCCCCGAAGCACCAACGGTCGGACCAACCGGAGTCAACATCGGTGCGACAAGCAAGTTGGCAATTCCGGCTCCGAGTCCACACAAAAGGTAGTACACGATGAACTTTCTCGACCCCCACGAGTTTTCCATCTCCATTCCGAACATCCAGAGCGCAAGCATGTTGAAAAAGAGATGCATGAACCCACCATGCAGGAACATGTAACTCAGCAACTGCCATGGCCAGAAGTCGGCATGCTCGGGACCAATTTGTACACCACCAAGAGGGATCAGGGAAAAGAACTTCGTGATGAAGGGGAAGAAGCCGGTAAGGAGCCAGATGGCGATATTGACGATGAACAGCCATTTTATGACCGGTGGAAAAAACCGGAACCCTCGGAAGAAACTGGGCCTGGAGTATCCGTACCCACCCTGACCATACATTCGGTCGTAGGACATTACGCACCTTCGTTCATGAATTCCACTCTCCCCTTGCCGCTCTTTGTGCCGAGCTTCGAGGTCAATTCTGGTCCAGCGCTGCAACGCCGGGAAGAGTCCTTCCTTCAAGAAATTCCAGCGATGCTCCACCACCAGTCGACACATGCGAAACCGAGGTCTCGAATCCGGCTTGAGCAACCGCAGCTGCCGAGTCACCCCCACCAACGATAGTCGTTGCCCCAGTCTTTGTCGCCTCGGCAAGAAGCCGGGCTACTTCGAGCGTTCCGTTCGCGAAATTGGGCATTTCAAATACCCCCATCGGGCCATTCCAAATGATGGTTCGCGCACGCCGGACCTCTATGTTGATAATTTTCACAGTCTCCGGCCCTATGTCGAGCCCCCTCCATCCAAGGGGTATCTTGCTGACAGGAACCACGCGCCTCTGTGCATTGTTGTCCAAACTGTCAGCAATGACACAATCCACGGGAAAGATGACTCGCAGCCGTTTGTCCTTTATCTCATCGAGGATCTGACGTGCAACGCTAACCTTCTCCTGCTCGACGAGGGAATCGCCGATCTCCAACCCCTGAGCCTGGAAAAATGTGAACGCCATTCCGCCGCCGATGACCAACACATCAACCTTTGGCAGCAAATTGTGGATGACATCGATCTTTCCTGAAATCTTCGCCCCGCCAATGATTGCAAGATAGGGACGCTGGGGATTCGAAAGCGCCCTGCTGAGGAACTCGATTTCCTTTCTCATGAGATACCCTGCAACACAAGGCTTCAGGTAATGCGTGACGCCTTCGGTCGACGCATGCGAGCGGTGTGCGGTTCCAAAGGCATCATTGACGTACAGATCTCCATAGCTTGCGAGTTCTTTCGCAAAGTTCAAATCATTTGCTTCTTCCTCCGGATGAAACCGAAGATTCTCGAGCAACAGAACCTCCTTTGGCTTTAGCCCTTCAAGTATCATTCGCGTCTCAGGGCCGACACAGTCCGGTGAGAACTTGATTTCAGCATCAAGGAGAATCCCGAGGTGTTCGGCCACAGGCTTGAGAGAAAACTCGGGATTGGGTTCTCCTTTTGGACGTCCCAGGTGACTCATCAGCACCGCTGAACCGCCTGCATTCAGTATTTTCCTGATGGTAGGAAGAGACTCGATGATACGCTTGTCGTCCGCTATCTTCAGGTCGGGAGTCATTGGAACGTTGAAATCCACACGAACAAGTGCCCGTTTTCCTGAAAGATTAACGTCGTCCAGCGTTAGCGTTCGCATACAGACTCGCCTGAAACGGATTCAAGCAATTTTCTCCACAAGATCCACAACCCGGCAAGAGAACCCCCATTCATTATCGTACCAGCCGAAAACCTTGACCGTCGTCCCCTGTGCCATCGTCAGGTTTGAATCAAAGATGCACGAGTGTGGATTGCCAATTATATCTGCCGATACAATTTCATCTTTGGTATATTCCATGATTCCCTTCAGGTATGTCTCCGAGGCATTCTTCATGGCCAGGTTAACTTCGTCCCTTGTTGCCGGTTTCTTCAAGACCGCTACAAAATCAGTGATGGAGGCATCCGGCGTTGGAACCCGTAGGGCAATGCCGTCAAGTTTGCCCTTGAGCTCCGGGATAACCTTTCCCACTGCCCTTGCCGCTCCGGTTGTCGTAGGTATGATCGACAGCGATGCGGCACGCGCACGCCGTAGATCCTTGTGCGGCAGGTCGAGAAGTCTCTGATCATTAGTGTACGAATGAACGGTCGTCATGTAGCCTTGATCGACCCCGAACGTCTCGTGGAGAACGCTGACCATTGGAGCCAGACAGTTCGTTGTGCACGATGCGTTGGAAACAAATCGCTCTTTTCCCGTCAGCGTGTGATCGTTCACGCCGATAACAATTGTCGCGTCGATTTCGTCTTTTGCAGGCGCAGTCAGAAGAACCTTGCGTGCGCCTGACTGAATGTGCAGTTCGAGCTTGTCCCGACTCGTAAAGATTCCGGTCCCTTCGATAACAATATCAGCGCCGGTTTCTTTCCATGGAAGCTTTGAAGGATCTTTCTCTGCGGTCACCTTAAACGTTTTTCCGTCAACTACAATCGCACTCCCGTCGGCAGAGACGGACCCCGGGTACATACCGTGAATTGAGTCATATTTGAGAAGGTACGCCAGGGTTGGCGCATCCGTGATATCGTTGATTCCGACGATCTTGAACCCACCTTTTTCCATCATTCGACGAAATACGAGACGTCCGATTCGACCGAAGCCGTTAATCGCAACATTAATGGGCATCGAGCTTTCTCCAGGAAAGTACAAACGCGAAAAAATTGACGGAAACAATCAAAATTCAAACAAAAAAGCTCTCAAATGTACCAAGAAGAGCTTTGAGAGTCAAGGAATCCGCTCTTGGTGTCGGTCGCTCAGGATGACGTGTGGACCGGAAGGGAGTCAACACGTACAGAAAAAGTTTCAAACTCACCCACTCCCAGCAAGCACTGCCGCAGGCAGGGATGTTCACTGTTGATGCCACCTTTCGACTCCCTCCAAGTTAATTCTCAGAAGTCGCTCAAGGTGACGGTGTCTGGTTGAGGTTTTGCTTGTGATCGAAGTAGCTGCTCATTTTCCAGTAAGATGACCGGCCACCATCTTGCCTATCGGAATGGTGTTGCAGACACGTTGATCGGGGAAAGGCTTCTCACTCCGCGAGTGCAACAGAACAAGCGATGATGCTCTTGGCACCATTATCGATGAACACCTTTGCACACGATTCGACCGTTGCCCCGGTGGTGATAACATCATCCACGAGAAGAAACGTCCCATCGCGAATCACCGATACTCGAGATGGGTGGATCTCAAATGCGTCGCCGACGTTCTCTCTTCGCTCCTGTGCATTAAGCTGTGCCTGTGATCTGGTATACTTTCGCCTGATGACCAGGTTCAAGAGAACTTCGATGCCGGTGGACTCAAACAGACCGCGCGCAATATGATCACTCTGGTTGTAACCACGTTCGCGCAGCTTCGCCCGATGAAGCGGCACGGGAATAATTCCATTCACCTCTGCCTCCACGATCTCATCGCGAAACGCATCGCCCAGCTTTCTACCGAATTCCACCCCGAGGTGCGTAATCCCATGGTATTTCAAGCTGTGAATGAGTGTTTGCAGAGTACCATCCTTTTCAAAATGGTACAACGAGATCAGGCCTTCAACGAGCCCTTGTGCGGTCAGTCGCGCCAACTGCTGCCGATAGAGATCGTCATGGGTTGACACTCTCCTGATGCTTGACCAGCACATTGAGCAAACTCTTCTCTCGTCATCGGCAAGCTGACCTTCACATGCCAGGCACACAGGAGGGTATAAGAATTTGTAGAGCGGACGGAAGAAGGCAGGAAAGAGGAGGCGTGAAGAGAAGGACAAGGTTAGGCTTTAGGGGCTAGCTTTGCAATAAAAGCGTACCCCCTTCGGGGTTGATTGTCAGCTGTCCTTTGGTGTGGTATGTTGTTACGGGCCACACCATACGATTGGAAAGGACGGCTAGTTCTTTGACACGACAAGAAGCTTCTCGATTATTTGCTGAAGTACATCGTTTGTATCGACTTGGCCGAAGCAGACATGAGATAGCCGAGGCACTGAGTCTTCGTCGAGCGACTGTGATCAAATGGCTCCAGGTGTCACATCATGGCGACCAGCGGGGCTGGAAGCAAGGGCATCCACGCAAGCACCTTGATGCGGTTGTGGCCGAGCGCATCTGTCGGATCAAGAAGAATCGCCTCGAACACAAGTATCTCTTTGGCAGCGAGTATGTTCAGATGGACTACTGCCATTTGTATCCAGAACAGGAGACGCCTTCGATCTGGTATATCGACCAGGTTGTTCGCCAAGCTGGACTTCAATCCAAGAAGCCTAAGAACAGGCGCCGAGGGGGATCGGCCTATTTGCTGTACCCGATCGAGTCGATGAAACGACTGGGACTGATTCAGCAGTCAGCCGACTTCATCGGCAAAAAGTATATCGACGGCTCTTCCCGTCCCGTGACCATTTTTTCGAGTTGCTACTATCGACCGTTCAAGATGTATTACATTCAGCGAACAGAGGCCGAGAAAGCCATTTTTGCGATGGAGATCCTCGTCCGACTGTGGGCTGATTATCCGATGCCCCATGTCTTTCGCATGGACAACGCTGGTCCCTTCCGCGGCACTGGCCATAGTCCTCGATGCTTGGGAACTTTCGTTGTGTTCCTCTTGAACCTTGGCATTGTGCCGCTGTTTGGTTCACCGTCCCGACCGTGGACCAATGCTTCAATCGAAGGTCACAATCGCGTGTTCACGGAGAAGGTCTGGAAGAAAAACCGCTTCCGAGGTGTCGAGGACATTGATAGCGAAAATGATCGCTTCAACGCGGAAGGTCGAGAGTTCTTTCAGTTTCGCTACATGTCTCTTGCAGAGCGATATCATGGGCGCCGTCTTGCCCCATCACGAAAGATCGAGATGACAGAACTCCGCACCCGGAAAAACAAGAAGATTACCTTTGTCCGTTTTGTTGAACCGAGCCTCGACGAACCCAGAGCCCACATCATGGTGATGAATGAACGCGTCTATCTTCCAGAAGGCTATACACATCAGTTTGTCTTTGCTACTTGGGACCTTCAAAGCCAAGCCCTGAGCATTGTATCAGAATATCAAGGAGCGATTAAACCCATCCTTCACCTCCCATTCAAAATCAATGTGTGACATGCGGAGGGGGGGTACGCTTTCATACCAAAGTTAGCATTTAGGTATAGTCCATAGAGTCTGTGGAGTCCATATAGATTGTATAGTCTATCTAGAGTCGCGTCTCAGAATTACCTTCAATAAATGAACATGCCGCTCCCCGCCCGCCCTGCGTAATACACGATGTGCGGTCGGGCGGGCTACGGAGCTTTGTGATTTTTTGTGCAGAATTGAAACTACAAACAGTCCGTCCCTGCCGGGACTTTGTAAATGAACTTCTGGGACGCGACACTAGTCCTTTAAGGGCTATCTGGGTTTCTGCATTGATTCCAGTTTCTGTATTTCATCTCTCAGTTCTGCGGCGCGTTCGAATTCAAGGTCTTTCGATGCTCTGATCATCTCAGAGCGGAGCTCGTCGATCAGGTCCTTTCGTTGTTCAGCGGAGAGATAACGGACAACCGTTTCCGCGACAATTGGAATCCTGTTTCGCTCCCGCCGCGCGTCTCTCTCCGCCTTCACATCTGCAACTGCCGTTGCTGCCAGCACCTCATCAACGGTTTTGTAGATAGTCTTCGGAGTAATATGATGTTCTTTGTTGTACTCGAACTGTTTCGTCCTGCGGCGCGTCGTTTCATCCAGCATTCTTTGCATGGAGCCCGTTATAGTATCTGCATAGAGGATGACTTTCCCATGGACATTGCGCGCAGTCCGGCCGGCGGTTTGAATCAACGACCGCTCTGATCGGAGGAATCCTTCCTTGTCGGCATCGAGGATTGCAACGAGCGAGACTTCCGGCAAATCGAGTCCCTCGCGGAGGAGATTCACGCCAACCAAAACGTCGAAATCGCCAAGCCGGAGGTCCCGCAGAATCTCTACTCGCTCGAGAGCATCGACTTCCGAGTGAATGTACCGCACCTTCACACCGATGTCGGTGAGGTATTCTGTCAGATCTTCCGCCATGCGTTTGGTCAGTGTGGTCACAAGAACGCGCTCGTTCTTTCGTGCGCGATCACGGATCTCTGCAAGGAGATCATCAATCTGATTCTTGACCGGTCGTATCTCAACCTCCGGATCAACAAGTCCGGTTGGTCGAATGACCTGCTCGACAAAAACACCTGCGCATTTTTTCAGCTCATAGTCACCCGGTGTCGCACTGACAAAGATTACCTGATCGACCATCTGTTCCCATTCCTCAAATGTCAGCGGTCGGTTATCCAGCGCCGAAGGAAGTCGGAAGCCGTATTCGACCAGCGTAAGTTTTCTTGATCGATCTCCGTGGTACATTCCGCCGATTTGCGGAACCGTGACATGAGATTCATCGATCACAAGCAAGAACTCTTCCCGAAAATAGTCAATGAGACACGAAGGTCTCGACCCTGGAGGTCTGCCGGCAATGTGCCGCGAATAGTTCTCGATTCCCGAGCAATACCCTATTTCCCGCATCATTTCCAGGTCGAAACGGGTCCGCTGCTCAAGCCGCTGGGCCTCGACCAGCTTTCCCATGGACCGAAGCTCTGACAACCGTTCCTCCAACTCCTGTTCAATATCTGTACACGCTCGTTCGAGAGTGTTTCGCGATGTAACAAACTGTTTCGCCGGATAGATCACTTCGTAGTCTGCCTCTCCAAGTACGCGGCCATCCAGAGGATGGATGTAGGAAATTCTCTCGATTTCTTCACCAAAGAACTCGATGCGGATTGCTTCTTCATTCTCAGAGGCGGGAATCACTTCGACAACATCTCCCCGGACACGCATAGTACCGCGAACAAACTCGAAATCGTTCCGGACATAGTAGATATTGAGCAACCGCCGGAGCAACTCGTTCCTTTCCAGTTGATCGCCTTTACGAATCATCACGAGCTGATTCGCCCATTCTTCAGGCGCCCCAATTCCGTAGATGCAGCTTACCGAGGCTACGACGATGACATTCTTCTCTCCGCCCAGGAGTGCACTGGTCGCGCGCAGCCGCAAGCGGTCGATCTCATCGTTGATCGATGCATCTTTCGCGATATAGGTATCGGTGGTCGGGACATAGGCCTCCGGCTGGTAATAATCGTAGTAGCTGATAAAGAACTCCACTCGGTCATGCGGGAAAAAGCCTTTGAATTCGCTGTAGAGTTGAGCCGCAAGCGTTTTGTTGTGCGACATGACGAGAACCGGCTTGTCGATCTCCGCGATGACATTGGAGATCGTGAACGTCTTGCCG
>Ga0247727_10018290_pt1 | contig 11038 bp, 12 predicted proteins | sample WisWelCaveWW1625_FD_202498 | JGI IMG/M metagenome (GOLD analysis project Ga0247727, IMG submission 202498) | Biofilm microbial communities from Wishing Well Cave, Virginia, United States - WW16-25 | ecosystem: Environmental > Aquatic > Deep subsurface > Groundwater > Cave microbial mat | place...
CGGCGGTTAAAGGATTCCTGAAGATTTCTTTCTTGATAATCGGTTTCATCCTAACGTGAGAAGGAGGAACTCAACTATGCATCGGGAATTTGATAACGTTTTGGAACAAATTTGTGTCTGCGATTTGCGGTATAAAAGAGACGCCTACGATTTTGTCATGGAAGCTTTAAGTCATGCCCAAAGAAAATTCAAACACCCCAAACATGTCAGTGGCCAGGAACTTTTAGAGGGGATCAAAGATCTCCTGCTCAATAAGTATGGGCCGTTAGCCCTTTCTGTCCTCAATCACTGGGGGATAAACAAAACAGAAGATTTCGGGCACATCGTCTTTAATCTCGTTAACAATAAAATCCTCAGCAAGACCGAGGAAGACAGGTTTGAGGATTTTAAGGACGGTTACGATTTTCATGAGACCTTCCGGATCGGTTACAGACGTCAGTTGGAAAAAAAGATCAGCCGCATGCGTTCGGGTTAAACACCGGGCAACCTCTTGTCCGCCTACATCCACGTCCCTTTCTTTGTAAATTTTTTTAACCAACCTCATGCCAGTTAATCTGAGAGATATTTCAGTCCAATACCTTAAAGGTGTCGGCCCGGCGAAACAAAAACTCTTCGCCAACTTGGGCGTGATGAACGTCGAGGACTTGTTGTATTTCTTCCCGCGCCGTTACGAGGACCGTACCCGTCTGACGCCTTTAGCTGAGGCAAAAGTCGGTGAATGGCAGACCATCACCGGCAAAGTCGCGCGCGCGGACCAGCGCCGCAGCTGGTACACCCGAAAACATGTCTGTGAAATTATCGTCGGTGACGGTAAACACCAGGTCGCCTGCGTCTGGTTCAGCCAGCCGTACATGGCCAATTATTTTAAAGAAGGGGATAGCGTTGTTTTGTACGGGAAAGTGGAGGCGTATAAAGACCGGCTTCAAATCATCGCCCCGGAATATGAAATCATCGCCCAGGACGAAGACGAGAGTTTGAATATCGGACGCATTGTCCCGATTTATCCTTTAACGCGTGGCCTTTCGCAGCGCATGATTCGCAAGGTCAGCAAACAGGCTTTGGATAAATATGTGGGGCAATTAAAGGAAGTTTTGCCTTACAGTCTACGCAAGAAAAAAAACCTCGCGAATCTAGCGAAGAGTATTATCAATATCCATTTTCCCGAATCCACCGAGCAGCAGGCCCTGGCTTACCGGCGGGTGGCCTTTGAAGAATTTTTTCTCTTTCAGGTCTCGGTTACATTGCGGCGGTTGAGTATTACCACCAAAGAGGGGATTGTTCACCGCATCAGCGAGGGGTTATTTAAAAAATATATTGAAGCCTTTCCCTTTACCTTGACCGGCGCCCAGACGCGGGTCATGAAGGAAATCGCGGGGGATATGCAAAAACCTTTTCCCATGCACCGGTTGCTGCAGGGCGATGTCGGTTCGGGGAAAACCATCGTCGCCTTCTGGGGAAGCGTGGTGGTCAAGGCCAATGGTTACCAATCGGCGCTCATGGCCCCGACCGAGATTTTGGCCAGGCAGCATTTTATGACGCTAAAAAATTTTGCCGACGCGTGTCTTCCTAATATACGTCTTGGTTTATTAGTCGGCAGTTTACCGGATCAGGAGAAGGTCGAGACCATCCGGCAGCTGAAATCAGGGGAAATCGATTTGGTCATCGGCACCCACGCCCTGATTGAAGAAAAGATCGAGTTTAAAAATTTGAGTTATATCGTCGTTGATGAACAGCACAAGTTCGGCGTGCGCCAGCGGTCGTTTTTATCGGCCAAAGGAAAAAGCCCGGACGTCCTGGTGATGACGGCCACACCCATCCCGCGCAGTTTATGTCATACGCTCTATGGCGACCTGGATGTTTCCCTCATCAATGAACTTCCCGCTGGCCGGGGGGCGGTTAAGACCGCCCTTTACCGGGGTGAGGACAGCGCGGAAGTTTACCGCCTGGTCCGTGAATTTGCTCAAAAGGGAAGGCAGGCTTACGTTGTTTATCCGATTATCGAGGAATCCGAAAAATTGGATCTCAAGGCCGCCGAGGCGATGTTTAAACAATTCCAAAAAGAAGAATTTAAAGATCTGGCGGTGGGGCTGGTCCACGGGCAGATGAAAAAAGACCGCGCCCAGCGCGTGATGGAGGATTTTAAAAATGGTCAAATTGACATCCTGGTGGCGACGACGGTTCTGGAGGTCGGCATCGATGTCCCCAATGCCACCGTGATGGTCATTGAACATGCCGAGCGTTTTGGACTGGCCCAGCTTCACCAGTTAAGAGGCCGTATCGGCCGGGGCAAAGAGGATTCCCTGTGTATTCTGGTGGCTGATCCCACCACCCAGGACGCCCAGGCGCGGCTTAAGGCGGTTCTTTCCACGCATGATGGATTCAAAATCGCCGAGCAGGATTTGTTGATCCGCGGTCCCGGGGAATTCTTCGGCCGGCACCAGCATGGGCTTAATGAATTGAAGATTGCCAACCCTGTCACGCAGATGGATATTTTACAGGAAGCCAGGCAGGAGGCGGTTTCCTTGACGAAAAAAGACCCACAACTCTCGGCCAGGGAAAATATCGTCATTAAGGAATTAATAGAGAAAAGGTACCCGAATTATTTGGCGATGGTCACATCGGGTTAAATTAAAAGATTGTAAAGAGGGTATAGGGTTTAGCGTTTAGGGTATAGAAAAGTTTTTTCAAACGCTAACCCCTGTCCCCTAAACCCTGCTATGAAAATACTTGGTGGTTATCTTAAAGGCAAAAATTTTTACATGCCCAAATTCACCCGTCCGACCCAGGATGTGGTGCGCAAGGCGGTTTTCGATATTCTGGGACAGGATTTGACAGGAATGGATTTTATCGATTTGTTTTCGGGCAGCGGGGCCATGGTCCTGGAGGCTGTCTCCCGGGGAGCCAAAAGGGCGGTGGCTGTGGAGCGAGAGAGCAAGTGTGTTGAGGTCATTGAGGGGAATCTGGGGCTTTTGGGGATCGCGAATTCGGGGGACTCCGGGCCGAGGGCTTCCGTCATTCACGGGGATGCCTTTATGGTGCTCAAGCATTTACACGCCCAGCATAAAAAATTTGATATTTTGTTTTTAGATCCTCCGTACGAGGAGGATCTGGCAAAAAAAACCTTGAACACCCTAAACACCCATGATATATTAGCGCCCACTTGTTGGATCGTCGTTCAGCACGGTAAACGAGAAATCCTGCCTGAGACCTTCGGGCGATTTTTTATGTCTAGACAAAAACGTTACGGGGGGGCGATATTGTCGATTTATTCTCCATCACACCACCGTAGGGGCAATTCATGAATTGTCCCTATAGTGTTTACGAGCCACACGCATGAAACAAACCGCGATTTATCCTGGAAGTTTTGACCCGATCACCTACGGACACCTTGATCTCATCAAGCGCGCTACCCAAATTTTCGATAGAGTTACCGTAGCCGTAGCCGGGAGTTCGCTCAAAATTCCTTTGTTTAACCTGGAGGAACGCCTGGCGATGATCAAAGCGGCTACCCGGAGGATGAAGGGTTTGAAGGTGGAGACTTTCGACGGCTTGGTTGTCGATTACGCTAGGCAGAAAAATGTCCGGGTGATTATCCGTGGGCTGCGCATGCTTTCTGATTTTGAGTATGAGTTTCAAATGGCCCTTACGAACCGACGCCTGGCGGAAGATGTGGAGACAGTCTTTTTAATGCCCTCGGAACGCTATTCTTTTCTTTCTTCCACTCTTTTGAAGCAAGCCGCTTCATTGGGGGCCGATTTATCTTCGTTCGTTCCCGCGTTCATTGAGAAGAAACTCAAGGAAAGGCTTATGGGGAGTAGGAAGGTCAGTCAGGGCTAACGTGAAAATTCAGATCAAGCAAATCACCACCCAAGGGCTTGAGGTGCATCAAACCGTTGAGCCCACTGAGATTGGACTAGAGAAGGAGGAGATACAGCTTGTCTCGCCTTTGAAGGTCGACGCTCGCATTGAAAAGGCGGGGGAGGCCATCCTCGCCAGCGGGAGCGTGGAGGCTAAATACGCGTTTCCTTGCGTGCGGTGTCTTGAGGTTGTTGAGTCGATTCAAAGACACCATTTTCAATTCGATTACGTGTTGGCGGATGTCCATGACGTTGTTGATTTAGGAGAAGATATCCGCCAGGAGATGATTATGAATTTACCCTCCCGGGTGTTGTGTAAAGAAGATTGCCGGGGCATTTGCCTGAAGTGCGGGGTGAATTTGAATAAGGAAGAGTGTCGGTGTAAATAATAAAATTGCCTAGCACATAACACTCTGGCGTGTCAGATGTCACGTGTTAGGTGTTACGTGAAGACAAGAGGAGAACGAATGGCTTTACCAAAACGACAACATTCACGACAGAGAAGCCGGAAACGGCGGACCCATTGGAAGCTAAAGACGCAGAGCCTGAGTGTTTGCCCTCAATGCCAGAAGTCTATTTTGCCCCACCGTATTTGTCCTTACTGCGGTTTCTATAAAGGAACGCAGGTCGTGGAAATTAAAGTAAAGAAAGAAAAAAAGAAGAAACCTTAATGCGTGGTTCGTGAATCGTGAATCGTGGTTCGTCTTGAAAGACGAATCACGAGCCCCGAGCCACGAACGACGAAACAGGAGTTTCCTTTGAAAATCGTCGTTGATGCGATGGGCGGCGACCATGCCCCCCAGGCCGTGGTCGCAGGGGTCGTGGACGCCGTTAATGGATTTCATGTCCCGATTGCGCTCGTCGGCCTTGAGGACCAGGTTAAAAAAGAGCTTTCCCATTATAAATATCCTTCCAGTCTCATTGAAATAATCCATGCCCCGGAAGTGGTGGGTATGGATGAACCGGCCACGAATAGTATCCGTAAAAAGAAGAATTGTTCTATTTCCGTCGGTATCAATCTCCTGAAGGACCCGGCGTACAGCGCTTTTGTCAGCGCCGGCAATACGGGCGCGGTGGTTTGCGCTTCGACGGTTTTTCTGGGGATGTTGCCGGGCGTGGAGCGGCCCGGCATCGGCGTGATCCTACCGACGTTAAAAAAATTTTCATTATTGATTGATATGGGCGCCAACACCGAGGCCAAGGCCGAACATCTCGTGCAGTATGCCCTGATGGCCAATATTTATGCTCAAAATGTTTTGGATATCCCTAGCCCTACCATTGGACTTCTGAATATCGGCAGCGAAGAAGGCAAGGGGACAGACCTAGCGAAGGAGACGTATAAGCTTCTTTCGGAAAAATTAGCGAATTTTTCCGGCAACGTTGAGGCCAGCGAAGTTTACACCGGCAAGGCCGACTGCATTATCTGCGACGGGTTTGTCGGTAACGTTGTTTTAAAAGTTTCGGAAGGGCTTTTGGAATGCGCCGGGACTTTGATCAAGCGCGAAATTAAAAAAAATCCCGTGGCCCTTTTGGGCGCGTTTCTGATGAAAAAGGGCTTGAGCGATTTTAAAAGGCGGGTGGATTATTCGGAATACGGCGGGGCGCCGTTGTTAGGCGTGAATGGGGCGGTTATTATCAGCCACGGCCGGTCCAATGCCAAGGCGATCAAAAACGCCATCCGCTCCGCCCAGCGCGAAGTGGAACATGATTTTATCGCGAAGATTGTCGAGGCGGTGCGGTAGATCGCGAAAAAACGCGAAAATCAACGCGAATAAACGCATTGCCTGCGTTCGCGTCTTTTCGCGTTAGTTTTCGCGTTCTTTTGCGGTTAAGGAGAAATTATGCTCAAAAACGTCGGTATCCTCGGAGTCGGTTACAGCGTCCCCAAACATCGGATGAGCAATTTTGATCTGGAGAAAATCGTCAATACCTCCGATGAATGGATCACGAGCCGGACGGGGATCAAGGAGCGGCGGATCGTCCACAAAGGCGAGAAGACGAGCCACTTGGCCATCCGCGCCGCCGAACGCGCTTTAATCAACGCCCGTATCAGTCCTACCAAAATTGATCTGATCATTGTCGCGACCGTCACCCCGGACAGTTCGTTTCCGTCTACCGCCTGTCTTGTCCAAAAAGCCTTGGGGGCTAAACACGCGGCGGCCTTTGATTTAGCGGCGGCCTGTACGGGATACCTGTATGCCATCACCACGGCCAAGCAGTTTATTCGGGCGGGAACGTATAAACACGCGTTGGTCATCGCGGCGGAGACGATGTCATCGATCATCGACTGGGAGGACCGCAACACCTGCGTGTTGTTCGGGGACGGGGCCGGCGCCTGTGTTTTGGGGGTGGTAAACTCGAAAGGAATTATGGCCGATTATCTGGAGGGCCACGGCGAATATTCAGACCTTATGTCGGTGGTCGTTGAAGGTTGCCGCCATCCTTCGGACAGTAAAACGAACGTCGGTAAACTGCCCTATATCGTGATGCAGGGGAAAGAGATTTTTAAAATTGCCGTCAATTCCATGGCGCACACGGTGCACGTGGCGGTTAAGAAGGCCAGTATCAAATTATCCGATATCGATTGTGTGGTCCCCCACCAGGCCAACGACCGGATCATCTCGGCGGTGGCCAAGAAACTCAATATCCCCAAAGATAAATTTTTTATCAACATCGACCGCTACGGTAATATGTCGGCGGCTTCCCTGGCGGTCGCTCTGGCTGAGGCCGTTGAGCACAAGCGCATCCGCAAAGGCGATTATGTTTTATTGGTGGCGTTCGGCGCGGGGTTGGTCAGCGGGGCGAATGTGGTGAAGTGGTGATTGAGAAACGTGGGATGATAGACGAAGGATGAGGGACGTTAGAAATGAAGGACAAGGGATGAAGAGAGGAGGTGATGTGGTATGGAGGATATAAAGAAAACAGGCAAAGTAAGCACTTTTCGGGAATTGAATGTTTATAAATCCGCTTTTGATACGGCGATGGAGATATTCCATAAAACAAAATTTTTCCCGGGTGAAGAGAAATATTCGTTAGTGGATCAAATTCGTCGATCTTCAAGGTCTGTTTGCTCTAATCTAGCCGAAGCATGGAGAAAACGTAGATATCCCGCTGTCTTTGTCCATAAATTATCTGACTGTGCCCAAGAAGCGGCCGAAACCCAGACGTGGTTAGAATTTGCTTTGCAGTGCCAGTACTTTTCAAAAGACGAATTTGTAAAATTAGACGAACGATACGAGCATATTTTTGCCATGTTAACTACGATGGAAAGAAAATCTGCAACCTTCTGTAAGTAAAACTACGTCCATCGTCCTTCGTCTTTCATCCAACATATATGTCAATTAAAGTTGCGCTCATATTCCCCGGCCAGGGCGCTCAGCGCGTCGGCATGGGCCAAGAGTTTTACAATACCTCACCGCAGGCCAGAGAGGTCTTTGAAACGGCTGACCGCACTCTCAACAACGGCCTTGGCGACGTGATCTTTAACGGCCCGGCGGAAAAATTAACCCAGACTGCTTATTGCCAGCCGGCCATTCTCACCTTTAGTATCGCCGCTCTGAAAGCCTTTCAGACGCATCCTAAAGATAAAAACATTTCTGTCCAATTTGTGGCGGGGTTAAGCCTCGGTGAATATTCGGCGTTGATTGCCGCGGGGGCGATCTCTTTTGCAGAGGGCTTAAGGCTCGTGGAGCGCCGCTCATTTTTTATGGATGAGGCGTGTCAGTTGTCCGCGGGAAAAATGGCGGCCATCATTGGGTTTGATAAGGAAAAATTAAAACGAATTTGTCAGCAAACCGGCGCCGAGGTGGCCAATTTTAATTCCCATGAACAAATTGTGATTACCGGCCAAGCAGATAAAGTCGAAGCGGCCTGCGAGTTGATTAAAAAAGAAGGGGTCAAGGCGGTTATCCCGCTAGAGGTCAGCGGCGCGTTTCATTCCTCTTTGATGCAGCCGGCCGCCGGGAAATTTGTTGAGGAACTTAAAAAAGTCCAATTCAAAAATCCCCAAGCCTTGGTGATCAGTAACGTCACCGGCCAGCTGGTTTCAAAGGCCGCGGAAATCCCCGCGCTTTTGGCCAAACAGATTACCTCGTCAGTCCAATGGGTGGCGTCCGTGGAGTATATGGCCAGCCAGGGGGTGGAGCATTTTATCGAGATCGGCCCGGGAAAAGTATTAAAAGGCCTCATCCGCAAAATTAATCCCGCTTTAAAAGTTTTTAATATCGAAACGCCCCAGGATATTGAGCCATTGCCTTTTTGAAATTCCCGCCCCCAACCTTGACATTTTTTAAAAATTCAATGATAATACGCTCAACTTCAGGAGGTTAAATGAGTTAGAATTCTTATCCAACTCCCCAATAAAAATGCCCACAAATCAGCTCGACATTCACCAGTTGCGCCAAATCCTTCCGCAAGATTATCCTTTCCTGATGCTCGACCGGGTGGTTGATTACAAAGAAAACGAAAGCCTGGTCGCCGTAAAAAATATCACGGCCAATGAGTGGTGCATGGGCGAAGTCGGCCAGAGCGTTTTTCCGGAAACCCTTATCCTGGAAGTTGCCGCCCAGGCGGCGATTGTGCTGTATCATGTGAGCCGCAACCAAGGGGGCGGACTCAATCCCCAGTATATATTAGGAAAAACAGAGGCGGAATTTTTTGACACGGTTCGCACGGGAGACCAATTGAATATTATCAGTCAGGCCACCAAGATGCTTAAGACACACGGATACATGGACACGGATATCGCGGTTGGTAATAACAATGTGGCTAAGGTGAAAATTATGTACAGCGTTCAACGGGAAAAACAAACGGTTGAAACTTATGCCTAAATTAAGAAATCGAAAACCGCGTCGCGTTGTCGTCACCGGCCTGGGCGTCGTTTCCTCGCTCGGCATCGGCTGGGAGCCTTTTTGGAAAAATTTAATGGCGGGCAAGTCGGGGATTAGTAGAATTACCGCGTTTGATACATCTAAATACGACCGTCATTACGCGGGTGAAGTCAAAGATTTTGACCCGACGAAGTTTATGAATAAAAAGAAAGCCGCTCAATTGGGCCGCGCCTCCCAGATGGCCATCGCGGCGAGCAAACTGGCGGTGATGGATGCGAAATTAAAATTAGAGGGAAATATTCAAAATCGAATGGGGGTTTGTATAGGCACAACAGTAGGAGAATTACCATATTTAGAGAAGTATCATGATAATCCAGTGAATGTTTTACCCAGTTTTTTCTCAAATTTTTCGTCAAGTTCTTTAGCCGCAAATGTTGCGCTAGAATTAAAATTGCATGGTTATAATCGAGTATTCGCAACCGCTTGTTCAGCGGGAAATTATGCAGTAGGCCAAGCATATGATTTTATTAGAATGGGTATGTCAGATTATATGTTAGCTGGTGGTTCGGATGCCTTTTCTAGGGTAATTTTCACTGGATTTGAAAGATTGTTTGCCATAGCTCCAGAAAAGTGTCAGCCTTTTGATATAAATAGGAAAGGAATGTTGGTTGGAGAGGGTTCTGGAATGGTGCTGCTTGAAGACTATGAGAATGCCATTAGTAGAAATGCACATGTGTATGCGGAGATTGTTGGTTATGGATTATCATGTGATGCGTATAATATGACAGAGCCAAGTATAGAGGGGGTTATAAAAGTACTTAAGCGAGCAATCATTAACTCGGGATTGGAATATAAAGATGTAAATTATGTTAGTGCACATGGAACAGGAACCAAAGAGAATGATAAAGTAGAGTGCCTGGCTTTCAAGAGAGTTTTTGGTAAAATTAGACAAAATATTCCTATAAGTTCAATAAAATCTGCATTAGGACACACGATGGGGGCTGCCTCTGCCTTGGAGACGATAGTTTGTTGTTTGGTAATTAACATGGCAGCAATTCCTCCAACAATTAATTATGAAGAGATCGACCCAGATTGCAATGTTGATTGTGTCCCAAATGTTGCTAGAAGGAAAGAGGTAAATATTGTGTTGAATAATTCTCAAGCGTTCGGAGGGAATAACGCATGTCTTGTTATTAAAAAAGTAAATGGATAAGAAAATATATGTTGAGGCCCCCAAAAATTCATATAAAAAAATTATGAATAATAAATTTATTTTTAAAAATCCTCGACAAAGAATAGTGATCTTAAAAATTTTAGAGGAAATTCAATTTGTAAAAGAGCAAGTTGAGAATATTTGCAACAACAATTCTTTAAAAAATATTCAAATGGCGCAGGACAAATTATTTGATGCCCTCGATATGTTTTTAAAAAATGTAAAACATTTAGAACCGGGGATCAAAAATGACATATTGCTTCCCCGCTTAAAGCAATTTTTTCGTGATTCGATTGGTGGGCATCTTTTTAAAAGCCGATATTTTAGGCGAGGATACACGAAGCCCAAAGGGTATCCTGGAGACTACCAAATAATTGAAGCAATGTATAATAATAATCCTATTTCAAAAGGAGTTGGCTATTTATTTGATAAGTATTTTCTCCAGGTGGATTATGTCCGGGCCGTAAGAGATCGCAAGGATAGTATGAAGGGATTTTTAAAAAGATTTATTTATGACTATCCTGTTAAAGAAATAAAAATATTGAATATAGCATGTGGCTCTTGTCGGGAAATAAGGGAATTAATTGTTGAGGGGTCTTTGCGGCGGCAAAAAATTTCTTTTAATTTGATTGATCAAGACAAGGGAGCATTAAATTTTGCTAAAAAGGAAATTGCCGCACTTATTTATTCTCAAAGACTCAAATTCAATTTTTTTCAATATAATGTGAATAAATTTGTAATGAAAAAAAATTTTATGCAAAAAAAATTTGGACAACAAGACCTTATTTATAGTATCGGCCTTGCTGATTATTTACCAGACTCGATTTTGGGGCCATTGGTTGCTTTTAGTTTTCATTTATTAAATAAAGGGGGAAAACTTATTGTTGCCCACAAAAATGTAAGAAGATTTACAGCTTATGCTCCAGATTGGTTGTGTGATTGGAAATTTTTTCCGCGAGACAAAGTTGAATTTTTGTCTTTAATTAAGAAATACCTTGGGGAAGCTATTTATAATTCACAATTCTTGTTTGATAAAAACCAAATGGTGTATTACTGTATATTGAAAAAAAGATAAACAGGGAAGTCATAGCGCAATGAATCTTTATTCAATCCCCACTTTCATTACGTCCATTTCGGTA
>Ga0247727_10018291_pt1 | contig 11037 bp, 13 predicted proteins | sample WisWelCaveWW1625_FD_202498 | JGI IMG/M metagenome (GOLD analysis project Ga0247727, IMG submission 202498) | Biofilm microbial communities from Wishing Well Cave, Virginia, United States - WW16-25 | ecosystem: Environmental > Aquatic > Deep subsurface > Groundwater > Cave microbial mat | place...
TCTTCTAACTGCTTCTATCTTGAACTCTCGACTGTGTTTTCCTCGTGGTTTCTCTGTTGCCATTGCACACCTCCATGGGTATTCTATTACCCATATTTGAGGTGTCCACTAAATCGGGGGAAGTCCACCCTGACCCCAATTTCTGCAATTTACTGTTACCTGAAAGTTATGCGGCTATTTTAAAAGCCTGTTTTCTGATAAAAAATATCACAGATCCAAGCATGAGAAAAAGAAGGGTTGCAAACCTGTTTGGAATTTCTGGGATAGCGGTTACTGCGGGGCAATCACCTACCGGACAATAGCCTTCAAATGTAAAGAAACCATCATTAAAGTCACGGTCAGAGCCTGCATTTCGATCTTCAAAGAAAGCAATATATTTATTACTGGTCAAGGGATCTCCTATGCGCCAAGTTACCATATGATCAAGACCATCTAAATTATCGGTGGGTAACGATGTGACAATAGTAAAGCTGCTGGGGGTGGCTGCTCTATATGATTTATCAGCCCAGCGAAATTCGCCTTCTATTTCCTCTGTATCCATGGGTGTTCCAACGCCGATCACATTCGAAGTACCAATAAATGGAGGAGTCAAATCGGTAAAGGCCCCTCCGCTAGCGCCAGGGAAGTAGCCTAGGTTTTGTACATTGCCTGCTTGTTTTCCTTGAAAAGTCTCCTTAAAAACAGTGGCTCCTGGAACCTTCTCCCATACTTTATCTAGCGCATCACTTATCCGTGTCAGAATATCAAACGGGAAAAGGATCTCTAAAATACCACCAGCCCCCTGCACACTTTTTTCCGGTGGCGTAGCAGAGTTGATACTCGTATCCGCAGCTAAAGCAATAGAAATATGAAGGAAAAACGCAATGAAAATAATTGCAATAAAACCTGTTGCAGCGAAACCTCTGAATGCTCCTCTTTTCTGTTTTTTCCCCAAGGGCTTATTTTTTTGATTTATTAGATACAGCATTTTTATTTTTCCCCTCCCTCTCCGCGTTCTAATGGAACGCTAACACATCCATTCAATAAATCAAGGGGCGCAAAAAAGGAGGTAAAATGGAGTATTTCGTTGTTAACACTAGGGTTAACAATGATTTGCCCCCTAGTTATTAAAATGCTTTTAGGAAGTTTTTTGACAGCGAAAGGTGTCAGACATGGTGTCTGGATGAAAACCGGGCTAAGCGCGGAGTTGTTTTTCGGCGTCGATGAGGTCGCGGTTGATAAGAGTGCGGGCGTGCTGGGCGGTTTTACGTAAGCGGTCGGAGACGTGTGGGGCGTGCAAAAGTTCGCGCAAGAGTTGAATGACCATCCGGAAATAGCGCACGAGCTCGCCTTCATCGACGCTTGTGAGACGAAAAAGTTTGTCGAATTCGGCACCTTCCATCCAGGCTTGAATGGCAGGAGCCAGGTGAAAGTGCAAAGGTTTTGTGTAGGGTGAAATCCGGTATTTGAATTCCCGTTTATGAACCCGTCTTAAATAATGCTCGGTTCCGCTTGCCAGTTTCTCAGTTTCAGTTGTTAAACGCGGAACAAAATCACCCTTGCGGGGTTCAAACACAAGCGCGGATAAAAGGATGCTGAGTTTCGCCGGATTGAGCTGATCCAGCACACCTTCTTCCTGCATTTCAGATAAGATAAGTTCATAGCCAAAAAGGGAAGCGGCAAATTCTCCCTTGGTTGTGAGCCCCTGAGGGGAGAGGGTAAAGTAGCCCATTTCTTCGAGTAAGCTTAATTTATTTTCGAGTGATTGATACCCCTCTTTGCGGCCTTTATTGGAAGACTGAAAATAATGAAAAGAGCGCGGATAAAGGTCAAGAAGCCTCCGGCCCAGGTCCTTATAGAGATTGAGAAGTGTTGCATAAGCTGTATTGAGCTGACTGCGTACAGGCTCAGGCTTGCCAAAAATAATCCGTCCTACCTCCGTATAGGGAATATCATTAGGATGAAGCCTTGCGTAGACAAAGCCTTCGCGGTCCATTCCGCGCCGGCCGGCACGGCCTGCCATTTGGTAGAAATCCCGGGTGGTGAGAAAGCGAAAACCACCGGCTCCGTAGAATTTGCTTAATTCGTCAAAGATGACACTGCGGGCCGGCATGTTAATGCCGAGGGCAAAGGTCTCGGTTGTAAAGATCACTTTAATCAGCCGGCTTGTGAAAAGCTGCTCTACGACTTCTTTTAAGGTAGGGAGCATCCCGGCATGGTGGTAGGCGATCCCGTATTTGATCAGCGGGCGAAGGTCTTCGGCGGTTCTTTCATTGAGCAAATCGTAACGGGTGAGTAGCGTTTCGTAGAGGCTTGTTATTTTCTGCTGCTCTTCTGATTTGAGAAAATTAAAATGAAGCGCTTCCTGGGCAAGCAATTCGGTCCGTCTGCGGCCAAAGACAAAGTAAACAGCCGGGAGTTTTTCCTGTTCAATAAGATGCTTTAACAGTTGATCCAGGCGGTTGGCTTTGGCGCGGATCGGGCGCATGCCGCGCCGCCTTTCAAACCGGCTCACCCGCCAATCCTCCCGGTTTAAATATCCCTTCCGGCGAAGTTCTTGCATATTGTCTAAAATTTCTCCCTGGCACTGAAAAAGAAAATGAAGGGGCACTGGCCGGTGGGACTCCTGAATCACGGCAATCGGGCGGTCGTGGACAAAACGGATCCACTCCGCAAGCTGCTCGACATTCGGTACCGTAGCACTTAAAGCCAGGATCCGGATTTCAGGAGGAGTGAAAAGAAGCGATTCTTCCCAGACCGTGCCGCGTTCCGGGTCATCCAGATAATGAACTTCATCAAAAATCACCCAACCGATTTTCTGGATCCTCGGGCGATTCTCAAACAGAGTATTGCGGTAGATTTCGGTCGTCATAATCAGGATCGGGGCATCGGGATTAATGGAGACATCACCGGTTAAGATGCCAACACGGTCGTCTCCGTATTTGGCGCGAAAATCCCGGTACTTTTGATTGCTTAACGCTTTAATGGGGGAGGTGTAAATGACCTGCTCATTGCGCGAAAACGCCTTTTCAATCGCAGCTTCGGCAATAACCGTTTTGCCCGCGCCTGTCGGGGCGGACACAAGCACCGAATGCTCTTTTTCAATCCACTCAATCGCTTCTTTTTGAAACGGGTCTAATTCAAAGGGCATAAGGCCTCAATTTAATTTGCAAAATAATAAAATTTATATTATAATTAATTCATAATCCAATATCGTTATAGTCAAGTTTAAGAAAGGGCAGCCCTTTATGCAACAAAAGATTAAGCAACTTTCTAAAAATGATTTATTACAGCAGCAAGCCATTGAGGATAAAATTTTTATTCTTCGAAGACAAAGGGTAATGCTTGATAAGGACCTCGCCGAGCTTTACGGAGTCCAGACGAAATACTTAAATCGACAAATGAGGCGTAACAGGGAACGATTTCCAGAAGAGTTTATGTTTCAACTGACTCGCAAGGAGAAAGAGGAACTGGTGACAAATTGGCACCGGTTCAAAATGTGGAGGCATTCAGCCTCTTTGCCTTTTGCTTTTACAGAGCATGGAGTTGCAATGCTTGCAAGTATTTTAAACAGCGAAAGAGCCGTGAAGGTAAGCATTTTATTATCAAGACATTTGTTAGATTAAGAAAATGGATAGCCGCTCATAAGGAACTGGCGCAAAAGCTTTCCGAATTAGAGCAAAAGATTGATAAACACGACGAAACAATACAGAAAATTTGCCAAAGTATTCGTCAAATGATCAATCCGCCTCATCCGCCGAAACGGCTTTCATCCTTATGAACAGTAGCCGGGATAGGATGCTTTTACTTTATTAAGCCAGAATTTTTGGGATGAATGAATTTTACTAAAGCAAGAAAAAACAATAGTGCCCCGAAGGTGCAGACAATGGCAGCGCCGGTAGGGAGATCAAAAAAATAAGAGAGAAAAATACCAAGAAAACTGGCCGCGGCGCCTAACCCCCAGCCCAGCATCAGCCGCACGCGAAGGTTGGAAGAAAAAAGAATTGCTCCGACGGCCGGAACGATCAGAAAAGAAAAAACAAGCAGTACGCCTGCGATCTGAACGGAGCTTGTGACGACAAAGCCGAAGGTGAGATAAAAAAGAAGGTCCCATCCTTTGACCCGGACGCCTTGTTCGAAGGCCTTCTCAGGCTGGGTAGAAATTAAAATAAAGACTTTCCGGAAAGACCAGTGAATGAATCCGACAATGCTGTAAAGAACGGCCATTTTGATGATTTCAGGAAGGCTCACAAGAAGGATATCCCCAACAAGGATATAGCGGATATGCTCATCGCCTTCGGGGCTGCGGCTCAAGATAAGGATAGCGGCCGCGGCGCACACAGCATAGACGATTCCGATGACGGCTTCCTGGGGTACGTTCGCGCTGCGGGTTCGCGTCCATGAAAAGACCCCAGCCCCGAGGAATGTGGCGGCAAGGGAAAACCAATAAGTTTGGGGGCCGTGCAAATCAAAATTGAAAAGAAAGGCTATCGTCGCTCCCAAAGCCGCGATTTGTGCCAGGGCCAGATCCACAAAAATAACCTGGCGTTCGATGACATGAATTCCAAGGTAAGCGTGAATCCCTGTGAGCACGAGACAGGCGAGAAGCGGTTTCCACATCAAAATAAAAAAATCAGATGTCATGTTTCACCCCCTTGGAGTTTTAGAAATGCTTTCAAATTGACGGATATTGTAGTCAAACATCGAAAAATAATCGGGCACCTGTTTATTGGCTTCGGGGCTCGTGACAAGATCCAGAACCGCCGCTTGCGTTTCCTTAGCCAGTTTTTGAGATGTTTTATTTTCCTGAAAAGCCTCCTTGATCACGATAGGCACATTCTTTTCCTTCATCATGCGGACAAGCTCCTGAATATGTTTGGGCGTTGGAGGGATACCGGGCTTGGGCTCAAGATATCCGACAGCGACAAGCCCGAAGCGATTTAAAAAATAGGGCCAGCTGTTGTGATAAGTAATGACAGGTTTCCCCTGAAAGGGAACCATCCGGTGTTTCCACTCTTCCAATTTTTGGTCAAGCGATGTAGAGAAGGATTCTGCATTTTTGCGAAAAAACTCAGCATCTTCCGAATACAAGATGCCGAGACCTTCCGCAATGTTCCTGGCAATGATTTTTCCATTCGCGGGATCAAGCCAGTAGTGAGGGTTCCCAAAGGCATGAATGTCTCCCTGGACCCTTGAAAGGCTTGTTGGAATTTCGACCAGTTCAATCCCTTGTGAAACATCAATAGCTTTTGCTCCTGAGGCAGGCATAAAATCACGCCTGCCTGAAGCATCAATCAAGGGGCCCCGCCACACTTCCAAATCAAGCCCGCCATGGATAAAGACATCCCCTTTCCTTAACTTCAACACATCCTTGGGTGTCGGCTGAATAAAGTGGATGTCCCGTTTCGCCGAGGCAATATAGTAAATATCAGCCCGGCTTCCTGTAATTTCACGGGTAATGCTTGCGAAGGTACTGGTGGTTGTAACGATCTTAATCTTTTCACCCGCGAAAAGATTTGTCTGATGAAACACTAGGACACTGAGGATGCCTAATAAAGGCAAAAGTCTTCTAAACCACATGGGTGCTCTCCTTTTTTTTACTGTACCGGATGCTTATGGGCGCCGATCAGAAAGTTAGCCTGAAGAAAAATGGCATCATCTGATTTTTCACCTGGGTCTGCAGGATCGGTGTGTGAATACTGCAGCCGGAAGTTAGCGAATTCACTCTGCCAGAAAGTGATGTAAGGGGAAATCGCCGTTGTGCGTTCATGAAAATCCTTGATATCTAAAGGTTCGACATAATCAAACCGTGCTCCAACGCTGAACCGCTGGGAGAGCCTGAAATCAAGCAGGGAGTAAAAACCCCAGGGGTCTTTATTTTCATGAACGCGGCCTGTGCGGTTTTGAAAGTAGATTTCATTTTGCCACTTTACCGCGCGGCCTTCCGGAAGGAACCAGTTGAATGTCATATCGCCGCCAAAGACTTTGACGCCGTAACGGTCCTGGCCTTCCGCGGGGGTATAGTAAATAGGCTCGCCTTCTTCGGTTTCGCCCACAAGCCGCGGAGGGTTTTCATCCCCGAACATCGTTGTCCAGCCCAGTTCGATATTAGCTTCTTTTGAAAACTCATAATAAGTTTTCACATGGGTATTAAAAATCGGCCGGCGGGAAATCCCGGAGAAACTGCTCCCATTATTCCCGCGGAGAACTTCGCCTGTGACTTCAAAGGGAATATCAAAAGGATTCGGAATATCATGGACAAGCCGCGCTCCCGAAGAAGCCAGGCCTTCGTCACCAAAAAAATCCTGGATCACAAGGGGGTAATCGGCCGTGTCCAGGGCGTGCAAGTGAAGAAGATTTTGTTTTCCGATTTTGGCGCGGAATTTTCCAATCTGGGCCCTGAACCCAAGCGGTAAGCCCCAGTGTGAATAATAGGCTTCTTCAATATCCACGTTTTGTTCCTCCAGGTTGTCATTAAAGGTAATGATGGCATCCAACCGGGAATAGGGATCCACATAGTGGGCAAAACTGAGTTCGAGCTCTTTCAGGGCAATGGTGTCCATACCTTCGGCATCTTCAGAGTTCTCCGTCAAAAGGGCCTGGACCGTTCCGACAACACCTATTTCAGGATTAAATCCTTGAGAAAGGCCCGCGAGTTTAGGCGCTCCGGCAGGAATCGAAATACTTTGAGGCGCAGAAATGGTTTGGCCTGTAGCAACTCCTTTTGTTTCCAGAAGTTCAATCCGCGTACTCTGTTTTTGAATGACCTCATTCTGGGAGAGTACCGTGCTTTGCAGGGACTGAATGGTTTTTTGCATTTCCTGCATTTGGCGCTGAAGCATGCTCCACGGAACTTCTTCTGCGTGGCCGGGAGATAAAGAAGATACGAAAAACAAAACGACAAGCAAAAAGCATGAAAATAATTTGGACGGATTCATACGATACCCTTTCCTAACGAGTGGTTTGGAACATAACTTTTTCTGCCTTTGTCATTCCCGCGAAAGCGGGAATCCAAAACTCTGGATCCCCGATTAAAGCATTCGGGGATGACACGTTAGTAAAAATTAATGTCCCGGTGTAGTAGAAGCCGGACTTAATTAGGAAAGAAGGGGAGGAGCTTTATTGAGTAGGGTTAAAGCGTAAAGACGGGAGACTAAATTTTGGAATCGGGAAGAAAAAAAACGGGTGTTTTTTAGTCCAAGACCGATAAGCGCAGCAAACGCAAGCGCGAAAAGACAAAAAATAGTTTGCACCAACCGGCAAAGGGCACAATCCTGGGAGTGATTCCCGTCCTCGTGGTGGTGTAACAGGGTGAAAGCAAAGACGACCAAAAGGGAGAGGGCAATCAATGCTATGAACCCTTTTTTTTCTAAGAGTGCTCTGACCCAATTCATAGCGAGAGTATACCAAGCCTGTCAATGGGGAATGGCTGGCTTTTCACTTCCTACCAACCCTTGCGGGCTATCCGGGAATAAACCTCTTTTCGATGTCCTATTGTTAAAATGAGCACCACCACTTCCGCATCGTAGATCCGGTAAATAATCCGATAGTCTCCAACTCGGTAGGACCAGCGGCCTTTCAGTTCACGGGTGAGAGGTTTCCCCAGGGCGGGATCTTTTGCGATATTTTCGAGCGCTTCTTTTACCTTTAATTTCATCCGCCCGTTTAACTTGGCAATATTTTTTTTCGCTTCGTTCGTATAAAGAAGCTTATGCACCAAAAACTTCCTTGTGAGTGTAAAGCCGTCCCGCTTTGACATCCGCTTCAGCCCGAATCAGGGATTTAATTAAATCGGCATCGGCCATAATTTCCAGTGTTTCAAGCTCCTCTGGGGAAATCATAATTGCCACCGCTTTTCCCTGACGGGTAATGACAAAGCGCTTTCGTGTTTTACGAACTTTATCGACAACCTCAGGCAAATGCGCCCTCACTTCTGAGATAGGTCCAATTGCGTCCATTGCAACACCTCCTTACTCTGTCAAAATTGTACATAACTTTGTACAATTTTTCAACGGGTTTTCATCAGATATAGAAATTAATGCCTGCGAGCATGCCCAACTGGACTTCTTCGTGTTCGCCCCCGAGGTTTTGGTAAATGGGAAACGGCATAGCCCAGAATAAGGAAATGTTTTTTGTCACCGAGGCACTGACGCCCGGTGTGATAAAAACCGCCGTCCCGCCGCTATCGAACACGCGCCGCTCTGTCCGCGAATGATCGCGCAATGTCCATTCGTGGTTAAGCTCCAGAGAAAGGTTTGCATTTGGATATTTCCCGAGTTTCCTTAAGGCGATTGAGGAGCCAAGGCTATAGCGAAACACATCACCCAGTTTCCGGTCTTGAGCCCCTTCGCCTTTAAGAAAGTATTGAAAACTGCTGGCCACAGAAATGCGTTGTTTGAAATTCCGGGAAATCGTGAGCCCGAATTCCCCGTCCCAGGAGCCGGTTCCGGGCTGCTGTTCAGTCTCATATTTGGAGCCGTCTTTGCTCTTATTGGCCGTTGCTCCGGTGGGGAACTTGATGCCTGCGATCAATCCCGCTTCAAAATATTTTTTCCAGAAACGGTATTTTGCAAGAAGGCGCATGTCACCGAACCCGCTTGCGCGCTGCCTGCGCCCGATGTTAGCGCTGTGCTTATGGGATTCCTGGGAGTCATTTGATTCATGATGATCGCTTTCGCCGTGATGAACGTTCGCTCCTTCCTCCTCGTGCGATTCAGCGTGGGCCGCTTCGGAGCCGTGATCATCGATTTGGGAAAATGTTTTTGACACAATTGGGATGACTAAATACACATCCAGATCATCCAGAATCCCGTAGCCAACATGAATATTATATGTTTCTTCATGCCTTTTTCCGTGAACGTCACGCCCTTGCTCATGGAGGCGGTGGGCATTTTGGGCTGGAATCTCATTGAAGTTCAAATGAGTAAAGGTGAATCCCGCAGAGGCATGTTTTTTCCCCAGGGTAGAAGCGGTTGGGGAGTTGAGCAGGGGGGCGCTTGAAATGCTATTTTCCTTAGCCCTGCCTTCTAAGGGGATCTGACACCCGCAATGGGCGAAAACCTTGTTAAAAGTTAAGCATAAAAAGAAAGCAAAAAAAAGACTGATTCTATGAAAGTGCATAGATCACACTCCTTACACTTTTGTCATTCCCGCGTATGCGGGAATCCATGGATCCCCGCTTAGAGCATGCGGGGATGACAGTTTTATTGTTATTGAAATGGACTTAAAAGGAAAGAAGGAGTGTGATTTTTGGAGGTTTATCTAAACGGTGGTCAAAGAGGCTGAAAATGTTGGCATCGATCGATTTTAAAAATGAGCCCGACGAAGGGGGATAAAAATAGTTGGTCGCTAGCTTAGAGTAAAAATCTTTCGAATAAGTGGGCGAGACCTCATGATCACCGCGGAAACCGCAGCCCATGGCTTTTAGTACCAAAGAACCGTCTTTTTCTTTTATGGGCTTAAAAGCAGGTTTAAGCGGGCAAAGTTTTTTTCCGTGAGCGCAGTGGCATGCCGTAACCGAACGGCAGCAGCATTTTTTGTGAAGGGAGGAGCGCTGTAAGAGGGGATAGGGAGTTTCAATGAGATTAAGACCGAAGAAACAAATCATGAATGCAGCAATACCAGCACGTAACATGTGGAGAACATAGCATGAATCGGAAGTCCAGAAAAGTAACTAAAATTGATGAAAAAATTGATGAACTAAAAATTTAGTTACTAAGAGATACGGAAGGAAGGCCGAATTTGAGGAGAGAAAAAAGGATTTCCTGCGATTGAGAGTCGGTTTTTTTAATTTCATTAAGAAATTGCAGGCCCTGATTAATGAGAGGGATAAAGGCGGGCATACGCAAGGCATCCCCTTTTGCTTTTAGAAAATGGAATCTGGCTTTTTCAGGATTCTGCAGGTAGAGATTTAAACACCCAAGATTGTATCGCGCCTCCACATCTTTGGGGTTCAAGAGCAGAAGTTTTTCCAAAGCCTGGGCGGCTTTTGACATTTTTCCTTCCGCATAATAGGCAATCGCAAGGTTAAAATAGATTTTCGTTTCAGAAGTATTCTCCTTGAGCGCATTTTCATACTCCAAAACAGCTTGGCCGTACTTTCCCTCTTGCAGATAACGATTTCCTTCCAGCGAAAAGGGTTGCGGCGCAGAGGATGCAGAGGCGGTGTGACTGCCGAGGATCAGCAGCCCGAATACCACAAAATTAGCTAATTTTTGAGTCATGTTCATAATAAGTTAAAAAATAACACGTGATTGCCAGATTGCAAGGGGAATGCCAATATTTATCTATCTTCATAACTCTTTTTACATAAACAGGTTAAAACAATGGATTCCTGTCTTTCTAAAAACGGACAGGACAAATAAGTCAAAAGATTGTAATTTCGTAGCTTATTTCAGACGCGCGGAAGAGAGGTATTTTTGAAATACTGCCAAAACTCCTGTAACCTTTAAGTAGAGAAGTCATCTAACGAAATAGATATAAGGACGTTGTAAGCAAATCATCAAAAGAGAGGTATTAAATGGAAAAAAAAGCGGCGTTTAAAATGATAATTGGAATGGCAGTGGCTATGATGTTTTTAGCAGCTCCGGCGTACGCGCTAGTCGAAACAAGTGCTGTGGGAGTACCTGCAAAGACTTTGGGTGATTTTGAGCGGAACTATTCTGATACCAAACCCATCGTAGCGTGGAATAAGTATCAAGAATATAAGCGGCTTCAAAATGCTCCAAGGCCAACCTTGAGTGTTTCCAGAATGAGAACGTGGGAAACGTTTGAAGGGGGATTGTCCGGAACTAAGCCCATTGTTAGAGCGACCAGAAAGCATGTAGCTGTAAATACGGGTATTTCCGTCCTCCCGACGGTAGGTTCCGAGACAAAACCGATTGTAGGCTATCGCGAAAAAGCCTGAGAGCCCTTTTTAAAATAAAGGCATGAGGATCATGCAATAAGAATTGTGTCCTTTGATTCAGGGGCATGAATTGAGATTGGGACGAGTTCTGGGTTTTTGTGGCATAAATAGGTGAATAGAGCCGTGTAAAGATTTCCCCTTCCCTGGAAGTA
>Ga0247727_10018292_pt1 | contig 11037 bp, 8 predicted proteins | sample WisWelCaveWW1625_FD_202498 | JGI IMG/M metagenome (GOLD analysis project Ga0247727, IMG submission 202498) | Biofilm microbial communities from Wishing Well Cave, Virginia, United States - WW16-25 | ecosystem: Environmental > Aquatic > Deep subsurface > Groundwater > Cave microbial mat | place...
GTCGTCGGTTATGACGAAGATTTGCGCCACAGCGATTTTATCGTGAACTCGATCAACTGGGGCGCGCGATATTGTCCTCCGGATGGCACGGCGATTTCTTGCAAAATTCGTTATCGCGATTCCGGCGCGCCGGCGATTTTATTGGAAGCCGAGCCGCATCGCGTGCGCGTCCATTTCGTTTCGCCGCAGCGCGCCATCACCCCCGGCCAATCCGCGGTGTTTTATGATGGCGAGGTCGTGGTCGGCGGCGGGGTGATTGATCGGGTTATGGCCTGAAATGGAGTACAACCTTTATGCGAAAAATGGACACGTTAAAATTCAAGCGAGGTGCGTTATGAATACACTCACTTATTATGAAGCTGAAGTTGACCAGGATAAAATAATCTTGGCAAATAATGTGCATCTGCCACACAAATCCAAGGTTTATGTTATTGTTCCGGATATAAAGCTTACGAAGATTGCCCATATTTTTAGTCCGCGTCTTGCACATCCGGAACAAGCTGCTGATTTTGTACTGCAAGTAACAGTGGAACCCGACAATGACAACATATGATGCGGGCTTGTTTAAACCACCAGCACCGATAGCACGGGTGGTTTTACGTAATCCTGATACAGGAATGGAATGGTCGGATGTGCCGATGTTGATTGACCCCGGCGCTGATGTGACCATGGTACCAGAGGCGGTTCTAACCCGCCTCAATGCTGTTATTGTGCCCAACATTGAATATGAATTAATTGGTTTTAATGGCACAAAAAGTCATGGCCCAATGGTTCAAATCGACCTTGTTTTTTGCCGCCGAACTTTCCATGGGCAGTATTTGCTCCTGAATCAAGCTTGGGGCATTTTTAAAAAGCTGAACAATACAGCGATTGACGACATCGTGACGAAGATTAACGACTGGTACGAAAACAAATTGCAAGTTTCAGATGAGCGCCACCCTCGAACGCAAAAAAATCACCGTCCCCGCCATTCTCGAAATGAAAAAGCGCGGCGAAAAGATCGCCATGCTCACCGCGTATGATTTTCTGTTCGGCCAAATTTTAGACGACGCCGGGCTGGATATTCTGCTCGTCGGCGACTCCGGCGCCATGGTGTTTTCCGGCCACGACACCACGCTGCCGATCACGCTGGAAGAAATGATTTATCACACGCGCGCCGTGCGCCGCGGCGTGAAACGCGCGCTGCTCGTGGCCGACATGCCGTTTCTCTCGTATCAAGTTTCTCCCGAAGAAGCCGTGCGCAACGCCGGTCGCCTGCTCAAAGAAGGCGGCGCCGAAGCCGTAAAACTCGAAGGCGGCGCGGCAATGGCCGAGACCATTCGTCGCATCGTCAATGCGGGGATTCCGGTGATGGGACATCTCGGCCTCACTCCGCAATCGGTGAATGCGCTCGGCGGTTACGCGCTGCAAGCTGTGAGCGATGACGCCGCGAAAAAACTTTTTGAGGACGCGCGCCGTCTGCAAGAGGCGGGCACTTTCGCCCTCGTTCTGGAAAAGATTCCGGCAACACTCGCGCGCGACGTGACTCGTGCTCTCGACATTCCCACGATCGGCATCGGCGCCGGCCCGGATTGTGACGGCCAAGTGTTGGTGACGCACGACATGCTCGGCCTGTTTGAAAAATTCAAACTCAAATTCGTCCGGCGCTACGCTGAGCTTGGTCAATCCATCCGCGAAACCGCCGAGCGATATGCCCGCGATGTGAAAGCCAATCAATTCCCTAATTCCGAAGAAAGTTTTTGATGCTCGTTGCTGGTTTCTTGTTGCTTGTTCCTTGTTACTAATTTTCATCGAACAACCAGCAACGAGCAATCAACAACGAACAACGAACGACTATGTCTCATCGCAAAATCATTCTGATGGCCGTTTTTACGGCGTTAGCCGTTGCAATTGGTCAGGATCCATTTATCAACATCGAGCTCGTCAGTGCCACCATTTTTCTATCCGGGTTTGTGCTGGGAGCAAAATGCGGCCTGGTGATTGGCGCGATGGCGATGTTTCTGTTTTCGTCCTTTAACATGTTTGGCCCGCCCTCGCCACCTTTGCTCGTTGCGCAGATTCTCAGCATGATGTTGACCGGCTTGAGCGGCGGACTGCTGCAAAATTTTTTCAAGCCTCGCGTGCCGCCCGCGTGGTTATTAGGCCTCGCCGGTTGGGCGCTCACTTTTGTCTATGATCTGCTGACGACCGTTAGCTCGATTTTTATTCTTAAAACCGGTTGGCCCGGCTTTCTGGCCGCTCTTGCCACCGGCGCGTTTTTTTTCATGTTGCACCAGATTTCCAATACGGCAATTTTCGCATTGCTCTTGCCCGTGCTGATTCGCCGCCTGCGGCAATTGACGATTCTGCAATCACTCACGTCGAACAGCAAAACCCTTTCACCGCGGGAGCTGCAGCCGTCCGTTCAAGGCAATTCTTTGCAATGAAAAAAGATTCTTTTGGAACGAACTCCTCTTTTATTTTTGTAAACCCCGCTCATTCGACCGAATTTGCCGGATGGGTTTTGCTCCTTGGCGTTTTGCTGCCGGCGCTGATTTTCGCTCAAAACCCGGCGCAAAAGGCGCGGCCCGATTCATTGCGCAAAAGCATTGCAGACTCAGCGACTTCGGCGCGCGTCGATAGCTTGCCTCGTTTTGTCGCGCCGCCGAAATTTTTTTCGCCGGACATCGGTTTTCGGATGGACACCGCCGCCACCTCGACGCATTTATATCAGGACTTCATCCATCTGGCCGGCCAAACCGTGCCGCTGATTCCGCTGCTCACCGGCGAAGTCGGCCAACCGCGTTACTGGGCCACCGGTGATTTGCCGCCGCGCGCCGTGCAAATCGTGGTGGATAATATTCGCTGGATTCCCGGCGTTTATGGAACCGTGGATTTAACGGGCTTGCCGGATGCACATGCGCAAATTTTGGAGGCCGCTGGCGAAAATTTTACCGCTTCTCCATACACCATTCATCTGGCGAGCGATTCACTGAATTTCACGGCGCCGTTTTCTCGTGTCGAATATGTGAAGGGCCCTTTCGGCGCCGATGCGGTTCGCTTTCGCTTCGGGCGCGCCTTGGGCAAACGTCTCGCCGCTTATCTCAATAGCGCGTTCAGCAACTCGGACGGCCAGTTCGTTGATCAACCTTATGACGGCCACAAAGCGAATCTGCAGCTTGATTATTTTTTAAATGCCGGATGGAAATTGCGCTATCGCCATCTCAACGCGCGCAATCAAGCCGGCCTCGGCGTCCCGTTTTTTCCGGAAGAATGGCCGGGAATTACCGATGCTTCTCACAAAGAAGAACGCCTGTATCATGCGCTCGAATTATCCTCCCGCCATGAACTGCAGTGGCGCGGCTTCATCTGGCAGGTGAAAGAAGAATTGAACGATCCGGCGCGTCGCCATCGGCATCGCCTGCGTGATGCCGGTTCGGATTTGCTGTGGAAAAAACAAACGGAAAAATGGGCCCTGCAGTTAAAATTCGGACTGGGCTTCGAAGCCGTCCAAAGCACGAGCATTGATGATCGCGGCCGCTTTTATGAACAAATCTCTTCAACGTTTGACCGGCGTTTAACTCCGCGGACCTGGCTTCAACTCGGCGGACACTTGACGTACAAAACAAATTGGCCGGCCGCCGCTGCTCTGCAGGCGAAATTCATTGCCCAACGTAACCAAGCGCTGACATGGTGGCTGAGTGGAAGCGTTTGGAAAATCGCGCCGGCACTGGGCGAGCGCGATAATGACTTGCCGTATCTGAAGCTGAACGACGATTTGCAAGCCGCCAATTTGCAGCGCAGCGAAATCGGCTTGACATGGCAGCGCCAAAATTTCGATCTGCAAATCCGTTTGAACGGCAGTCTCTGGAAAAATGGTTTTATTTTTCAATCCGAGGCGCTTAAAAAATCCGGCACGCTGATCAATAGTAATGAAAGCGAATTCGTTCTCGCCACGCAGCTTGATTTGAAGTGGCGATTGGCGCCGCGCTGGCAATTGGGCGCGACCTCAACGCAAACGCTCAACGGCCTGCCGCAGGATTTCTGGTTCTGGCATCAGCCGGAAGGCTACAACCGCGTTTATCTCGAAACGCAACAAAGCGTGTTTGGCGGCGACCTCGAGCTCCTGCCGCGTCTCGCCGGACGTTTGGTGGGAAAACGCTACTCGCCGAGTTTTGCAACAACGGCGGTGCAGTTGCTAAATGACGATTTGCCCACCGTTGCCGTAGTGGATTTTCAAATTCGCCTGCGCCACGGCGGTGGCGCGTTTTTGTTCTCGTGGGAAAATATTTTGAACCGGCGCTTCGATTGGCGCCACGGCGTCCCCGCCGTCGGCCGCTATTTGCGCTGGGGCTTCTGGTGGAATTTTTTGAATTAGTTGCTGGTTGCTCGTCACTGGTTACTGGTTACTGGATTAATATGTGTTATCTTCGTTTTGCTTTTTTTCTCTTCGCCGCCATAAATTTTTTTACGCCGCATGCTCTTTCACAAAATCTTTCCAAACTCGAGGGCCGCGTTTATGATCGGCAAAATCGCCGGCCGCTCATCGGCGTAAACGTTTTTTTAGTTGACACTCAGCTCGGCGCTGCAACTGATTCCACGGGACATTTTGAAATCACAACCATCGCGCCGGGGCAATACACATTGCGCGCGACGATGATCGGCTATGAATCCTTTGAAATCAGATCGCTTAAAATTTCTGCCGGCGAACGCCGCCACCTTGACATTTTGATGACGCCGACGGTCATCGAAATGTCCGAAGTCACCGTCGAAGCCCAGCGCCAGAAAAGCCGGCAGGACATTCTCAGCACCGGTTTGCACGAGCTGTCGCCGCGCCGCGCCAAAAATCTTGCCGGCGGCGGCGAAGACGTGTTCCGCGCTTTGCAAACCATTCCGGGCGTGCTGTCGCGCAGCGACTTCAATGCGCGCCTGTATATTCGCGGCGGCCGCCCCGATCAGAATCTCGTGCTCATGGACGGCGTGAGTGTTTACGATCCCTATCGCCTGTTCGGACTCGTCAGCATGTTCAATCCCGAAACCGTCACCGACGTCAAACTATTGGCCGGCGGCTTCCCGGCAAATTACGGGGATCGCCTCTCGGCGGTGCTGGACATTACGAATCGCCACGGCAATGGCGCCGCGCCGTTTCGCGCCAATATCAACACGAGTCTCACCAACGCGAATTTTGTCGTCGAAGGACGCTTGCCGGGCCGCAAAGATGGTTCGTGGATTTTTTCCAGCCGGCGAACTTATTATGATTTGATTCTGTCGAATCTCACCGACGCCGGCTCGTTTCCGAATTTTTTTGACATGCAGGGCAAAATCAATTTCGCGACCGACGCCGCGGGTACGCTTGATTTTACGTTTGTCAATAGCCGCGAGCGCACCGATATTCTCACCACTGATAACAAGGCCGCTGATGAAGAACAAAGCCGCCCCGACTCGATTGCGGTGCTGGATCGGCAAGATCAAACGATTCTTTCATTGCGGCATCGGCGTTTGTTTTCAAAAAAACTGTCGAGTTCGACGTTGCTCTCCCATTATCGCAACGGCAACGTGAGCAACTTCGGCGCGCGTTTCCCGCTGCAGGGCTTCATCTTTTCGGCACGGGCCGATTTGCAAACGACAGAGACGGCGCTGCGGCAGGATTTTTCTTACACGGTTAATTCGCAACATGCCGTTGATTTCGGCGCTTCTCTTGCGCGCCAGCGCGTGAAAAATTTCTGGCGATTTTTCACCGACAATCCGGCCATTCTTCTCGCCGACGCCATCCGCTTCACCGACCATTCGCCGATGCTCATGAAATCCGGCGCGTATGTGCAGGATTTGTGGCAACTCTCGTCACGGGTGGGCATGCAACCGGGACTGCGTTGGGATTATTCATCTTTTGTCGATCAACACCTCATCAGCCCGCGCTTGAGTTTGCTGTGGGAGGCGAACATTCTCACGCGCGTTCGTTTTGCCACGGGACTTTACAGCCAGTTTCCCGGTTACGAAACATTGCAGGGCGAGGGCTTTCGCGTGTCGCTGCAAAACGTCAAAGCGTTGGGCATTCGCGCCGAACGCGCCGCGCATTTTCTCGCAAGTGTGGAGAGAAAGTTGGATACGCAATGGACCTTGCGCGTGGACGGCTATTATAAAAGTTTGCAGAATTTGCTTGTGCCGCAACTGGGCGACACCACGTGGCTGGTTGTCGCCAATCGCGATTCGGTTGGCGTGCGCACAGAATTGCAACAAACAAAATATTTCACCTTTCAACCGCGCAACAACGCCAACGGTTTTTCGCGCGGCCTCGAAATTCTGCTGGAAAAGCGCGCCGACGGTTCGAGCCAGCTCAACGGGTGGGTGGGCTATGCTTATGCGTTGGTGCGCGGCACCGAGCCGGACAACGGGCGTTTTTTTTTGCGCTATGATCAACGCCACACGATCACGGCTGTCGCCGAATGGCGACTTGGACGCAAATGGCAGCTCGACGCGCGCTGGCAGGCCGGCAGCGGTTTTCCGTATCAACGAACCGTTTACACCGTAGAAGTCGTGGAAGACGTCAATCGCAACGGCCGGCTTGACGTTTATGAAGACCGCAATTTAAACGGACTGCTTGATCGCGGCGAAGATCGCAACGGCAACGGCAAATTGGATTTGGTGAATCCGCAAACCGGCCTCCCGGACGAGCGCACCATCGAAATGTCCGATGACATTCGCAACCGCGCCGGCAACAACCGCCTGCCGTGGACCTCGCGCCTCGATTTGCGCTTGAGTTATTTCCCCAAATTCTGGAATGCCAATTGGGTTTTTTATCTCGACGTGATTAATGCTTACAATCACAAGAATGTGCAAGACATTAACTACGATCCGAAAACGAAAAGAGATGAACCGATTTACGGCATTCCGCTCGTGCCGACGGTCGGCGTGAGCGTCAGATTTTAATCCATGACAAAAATGTCATTCTGTACAAATCCATAACGCGTGGACGAACCTGCGGTCATAGGCCGCAACCCAAAAAGATTAACACGGAGAAAACAGAGCAAACAGAGATGGGTAATGTTTGGAAACCTCTCTTTAGCTTTGTAATCTCTGTTTGCTCTGTTTTTTCTGTGTTGAAAATTTTTGTTATTTTTGCACCCCGTGGCGCGTTGTCTGCGACAAACATTCAACTTGCAACTAATTTTATGCGCGTACCGGCAACAATCATCTGTTTTGCCTTTTTATCTTTTTATCTTTTTTGCTGCTCCAGCGGTCCGCCGCCGGAGATGACCGACCCCGGCGCTTTGATTTATTACGGCTACGTCAACCAAGACGCGCAATGCAGCCGCTGCCACGGCGACGAAGGACAGGGCGGCATGTTCGGCCCGGAGATTCGCAATATCGTGGAAAAGCGCGGCGTCGAGCGCGTGCGCGATATTATTGCAAACGGCAAAGGCGAAGGCGATAAAAAGATGCCGGATTTCGCGCAGCAATTGACGCCGGCGCAAATCGCGCAGGTGATGCGATTTTTGCAAACCTGGAATATTACGACGCGGGCTGATTCCGCCACGACCACCAATTCTGCGCAGTGAAAATTTTCTTGCCTTTTGACGGTAACTTGGTTATGTTAATTTATATTTTAACGGAGCAAGAAAATGACGACTTCTAAATACGCCGAAAAAATTGTTAAATTGATTCAGAAGCGGCCTCGTGAGGTAAATCCCGATCAACTTTTGTACGAAATTTATGTGAAATTTAAAATTGCTGAAGGATTTCGAGCCGTTCAGGAGGGCCGTGTTTATGACCACGAACAGGTGAGGGAGGATATGTGGAAGATAATCAATTCAAAATCGCCTGGAGTGAGCCGGCGAAGTGGGACTTTGAAAAAGTCATCTCCCAAATCGCAGAAAACGCGCCGTTGAGGGCTGCGGCATTCGGTGAACGTTTACTGCGTGCAATTGAGTCGCTTGAATGGAGTCCTTTTCGGTGCCCACCTTTATTTGAAACTCCGATATTTATAAAACGGTTTTATGGATTTAAGCCGTCGCCTGAAAAATTTCTTCGCCGATCCCGCCGAAACTGCCAACGGGAACGAGCCTCGAACGGAGCCGCGTCGTGTCCCACCCGCTCCAACCGAAGCCAGGATGAATTCGGCTCCCGGTCTCACGATCGAATTTTTGCGCAGCTCGCGCAACGGCGAAAAGCTGGCGCTGCCCGGCCATGCGTGGCAAATTGGCACGGCGCCGGACTGTGAGATCCTGTTTGATTTCATTCTCGACAGCGAAGTGGGCGACCGTCACGCCAGAATTGTTTTTGCCGATAAACAATTCTGGATTTTCCCGGCGCCGAATTTCCGCACGTGGGTGAATAACGTCCTGCTCGCCGAAAAACGTCTGCTCCAGCACGGCGATGCCTTAACGTTCGGTTCCGAGCATGGGCCGGAAATTTGCATTTACTGGCAGCGAGAAAAAAATTTCCATCAGCCGCTCATTCCGGCAGTACACGTGCGCGTTGAAAAAGGCGAGGCGATTCGACGCTGGGAACGATTCACCCGCAACTTCACCATCGGGCGCAGCAAGGATTGCGATATTCAACTCGACGATCCGCTGGTGAGCCTGCGCCATGCGCGCGTCGTCTGGGATCGCGACCAGTGGCGCGTCGAAGATTTGCAGAGCAAGAACGGCACGTATTTGAACGGCGCGCGCATTCAGAACGCGGTTTTGCCGGCGCACGCAAAGATCGCCCTGGCGCAGGGCAAAGTGATTCTGCTTTGCGACCTCGAGCCGCCGCAACCCTCCGAAACGGCGCTGGCTGAAATCGCGCAACACTATTTTAACAACGACGGCCGGGAGGAAGCCGGCACGCAAACCATGCTGATTCGGCGGGCGTTTCAAGAGACTCGCCGCAAGCACGCCGAGCGCTACTGGCTCATCATCGGCGTGATTTTTGTCGTGCTGGTGATGACCGCTGGCGCCCTGTATTTTCAGAGCCGGCGGTTGCAACGGCAGGAAGAGCTGCAGACGCAGGCGGAAACTGTTTTTTATGCGATGAAGGCGCTCGAGCTGCAAATGGCCGCGCTGCAATCCGCCGTGGCCTCGCATCCCGATACCGCGCTCAAAAAACAATTCGACGAAAAATTGCGGCAGCAGCGGCAATGGCGCGATAACTATAGCAACCTTGCCCGCGACGAGCTTGGCATTGCGCCAGGCAAGCTTTCGGAAGAAGAATGGCTGATCTACAAAGTGGCGCGCCTTTTCGGCGAGTGCGACGTCAGCATGCCGGCGGGTTTCGTGCAAACCGTGAAGAAATACATCCGCATGTGGCGATCGACCGGCCGTCTCGAAGAAGCGATGGCGCGCGCCACGGCCAACGATTATGCGCCGAAGATCGTGCAGGCGTTGTTGGCGCATGACATGCCGCCGCAATTTTTCTATCTCGCGCTGCAGGAAACTGATTTGGATTTGAAGCGCTGCGGCCCCCGCACCTCGCACGGCATCGCCAAAGGCATGTGGCAATTCATTCCGACGACGGGCATGCGTTATGGTTTGCAGTTAGGTCCGTTGGTTGAAGTGCGGCGTTTCGATCCGCGTGATGAGCGCCATGATTTTGAAAAATCCACGCTCGCCGCTGCGCGCTATCTGCGGGATATTTATCAAACCGAAGCGCAGGCCTCCGGCCTGATGGTGATGGCCTGTTACAACTGGGGCGAAGACAACGTGCAGACGATCATTGACCGGATGCCGGAAAATCCCCGCGAGCGCAATTTCTGGAAACTGCTGTCGCACGGCAAAATCCCGCGGCAGACTTATGATTATGTCTTCTACATCGTCGCCGCCGCCGTGATCGGCGAGAACCCGCGCTTGTTCGGGTTTGATTTTGAGAATCCGTTGAAGATGGAATAAATCCTAAGCAGGCGAGCCGGAACCAAGCTTCACCACACAAAGATACTATGTCAAAAGTCAAGAGAAAAATTTTAGGCTGAAAGATTTTTATTCGTCAAAAAGGGTTGTTGTTTCTTGAGCATGGTGTAGATCACCACCACCAACTTCCGCATGGTGGCGCCGATGGCGACCAGTTTGGGTTTGCCCGCAGCGACTAAGCGTTGGTAATAGCCGTAAAAAGGCTCCACATAGTTGCTGATCATGCTCAAGACCGCCATGAAGAGTTTGTGCCGAACGATCGCGCTCCCTTTTTTTTGCAGCGCCCCGGCTCGCTTTGTCACGATGCCCGACAGGTTGACGGTCGGGTTCATCCCGAAATAGGCGACCAGTTTTTTGGCCGCCGGGAAGCGCGCAATGTCGCCAATATAAGCTTCCAAGGCGATGGCGGTTTCCGGCCCGATCCCCGGAATCGTCGTCAACAGGCTGGGCTGTTCTTTGACACCTTGATAAAGCTGGGTGATGTGCGCTTGCAGCGTCGTCACCATCTGTTGCTGCTGCACAAATTGATCAACCAACGCCTGCACCACCAGACCAGCGCCCGGCCCTGTTTTGTGCGCGATGCTGTTTTGCGCCAACGCCTGGATCTTGGTGATGAAGGGGCCGGACAAACGCCACCGCTTTTTCCCGTAACGCAACTGGCGAAGGTCGTCCTGCGACGCTTGAGCGATCGCCGCCGCGGTGGGATACTGTTTCAAGAGCACCATCACTTGCTGGTGGCGCGCCAGTGCGACGTGATGTTCGATTTCCGGCGCGACTTTGCTCAACTCGATGCGGAGTTTATTGAGCGTCATGGTTTGATGCTTATGCACCGCATGAATTTGCCGGTCAAGATCTTTGATGCTGTCGAACGTTTCGGAGCGCGGCACCGCGGGTCGCGGCTTCTTCTCGGCCATGAAGCCTGCGATATCAATGGCATTCACCGCATCGGTTTTGGCGCGGCGCAGCTCACTTTGGGCAAAGCGTTTGGTCTGCACCGGATTGATCACCGAGACCAGAAAGGCCGGCGCTCCGGAAGGCGCTTGCGCGTGGCGCGTGAGGAAATGATACAAATTTTTCCAATAATCGCCGGTGGCTTCCATGCCGATGCGAAACTCCCGCGTCTGATACTGGTGTGCAAGTTGTTCCAGCTTGCTCAACAGTTGTTGATAGCCGG
>Ga0247727_10018293_pt1 | contig 11037 bp, 7 predicted proteins | sample WisWelCaveWW1625_FD_202498 | JGI IMG/M metagenome (GOLD analysis project Ga0247727, IMG submission 202498) | Biofilm microbial communities from Wishing Well Cave, Virginia, United States - WW16-25 | ecosystem: Environmental > Aquatic > Deep subsurface > Groundwater > Cave microbial mat | place...
AACAAGATCGACCCTCGGGTTTGCCCAACCTTCGGGCGATCGAACCAGCGGTTGCACCGGACTTCTCCCAACGGAAAAGCCTGATATCTTGTCCAGCATCTCCACAGAGAAACCGAATGCACTTGTTCGACTCGGATCAGTTGACACTGCTTCAGGCTCACCGATGATCCGCGCTTCGACTGAGACTTTGGCCAGAACCCCCGTTTTTTGATTCTCTTCCCGAACACTCGTCCGGACCGTTACATCACTGACATACACTTTCGGGGTTGCGAGAAGGAATATGTCCCGAAGAATCCCTCCATAATTCCTCCATCCCCATACCTGAAACCTTGATGGAATCGTGTTTCGGTCATCGAGTTGATTTCTGACAATCACCCTGATCTGGTTCTCAGTCCCTGGTTGCAGGACATTGGGAGGGATTGGTTGCACGAAGCTTGTATAGCCACCTTCGTGGCTCATCAGAAAATCGCCGTTGAGGAAAACATCACATGCATAATTGACTCCATATGCCACAAAGTGAAAACCATAACGATCAATCTGGTCTGCAGTAACGTCAAACGTCCGTGAAAACGTAACTTTTCCAATGAAGTCGAAAGCAGCGGGAATTTGAACTGCACCAGATTCTCCGCCATCGACCTCGTATGCCCATTGCCCGGAGAGATCAATCTTCAATCTTCTAGGGGTATCAAGGATGAAGCCAACATCAGAGCCAATATTCAGTGGATTCCCATTCTCCAGGAAGGATGGATCTGAAGAGCCCAGCACAGACAGAGGAAATAGGGCGACAAGAATGAATAGGAGAGCTTTGAAGACCGTGCTTGAAGGAGCGAGAGGAATGGATTTATGCGTCTTGATCGGCAATTATGCTCTTGGCCCGCGGCTTAAGAGGTAAGGTCAACTCTTATAAAGAATATAAGCATAAAACCGTCGGAAATCAATGAAAAATAAACGACTACGCTGGCTTGGCGCGAACGATTGCCCAGAACGATTCTGAAACCAAGCACGCGCCTCCGACAAGTGCACCGTCAATGTCCGGCTGCGCCAGAATGGCTGCTGCATTCTCGGGCTTGACGCTTCCTCCATATTGGATGACGACATTCCGGCTGCTTCCCTCTCCGTACATCGTGGCGATCTCAGACCTAACATGGTTGTGGATTTCTTGAGCCTGGTCTGGAGTGGCGTTTCTTCCGGTCCCTATTGCCCAGACTGGCTCGTAGGCTATGATCACATGCTCAATTGAAGATGGCGCGATCCCCTCGAGGACTCCCTTGAGCTGCGATGACACGACATCCCTGGCAATCCCTTTCTCCCTCTGCTCGAGTGTCTCTCCTATGCAGATTATTGGAGTCAGTCCATTAGCAAGCGCCTTTTTGGCCTTTCGGTTGATTAGGCCATCGTTCTCGCCACAAAACTGACGCCGCTCGGAATGCCCGAGGATCACATATGTGCAGCCGACAGACTTCAACATTCGCCAGGAGACCTCACCCGTAAATGCTCCATCGTCATGCTCAGACATGTTTTGCGCCCCAAGGTATATCCTCGATCCTCTGAGAAGTTCTTCTGCGGCATGTAACGAAGTAAACGGTGGGCAGATAACCACGCGCAACTGAGGACTGATGATCGAACCCGAGTCGGACCGGAGAGCCCGGACGAGTTCAATGCTTTCCTGGAGGACTTTGTTCATCTTCCAGTTGCCGGCTATTACCGTAGGTCGCATAAATAGAGGATGGATTGGGGAGAGTGATATCGTTTCGGCGGGTCAGACTGTTTTCAATGTGTCCAGTTTTCTTTTCAGCACCTCATTCACAACTCGTGGATTGCCTTTGCCATGGAGTTTCTTCATAACCTCACCGACAAAAAAACCAAACACCTTGTCATTTCCTTTGAGGTATTTTTCGAGCTGCGACTGGTTGTTCGAAACGACTTCATCGGCAGCTCGCTCAATAATGTCTATGTCGGAAACCTGCAGGAGATCTTTTTTCTGCACGATCGTGACGGGATCGGCATCCGAGAGAAGCATTTCCTCAAAAACATCCTTGGCAATTTTGCCACTGATGGTACCATTGAGAATCAGCCCTATCATCGCGGCGAGATTGGCAGAACTGATTGGGAAGCTGCGTATATCGGTATTCCTTTCGCTGATCACTCGCAAGACCTCTGTCATTACCCAGTTACTGACCTGCTTGGCAATTTCCTTACGTGGTCTTCCAGTCAAGTACGCAAGCGCATCGAGTGTCTCTTCAAAGTAGTCTGCCGTTCCCTTCTCCATTGTTAGAACGTCGGTATCATACCGTGGTAATCCAAGTTCCCTCACGAACCTGTCCCGGCGTGCCCTGGGTAATTCCGGCAACCCGTCCCTGACTCGTGCAATCCACTTCTCATCAACGAGAACGGGAACGAGGTCAGGATCCGGAAAATATCGATAGTCGTGGGCCTCTTCCTTACTGCGCATCGGCGTAGCGATGCCAAGGTTCGCGTCCCAGAGCAGCGTTTCCTGAACGACCTCCCCTCCATCTTCGATCAATTGAATCTGGCGATTGATCTCATACTCCAACGCTCGTTCCACGTAGCGAAAGGAATTCATGTTCTTGACTTCCGTCTTCGTACCAAATCTCTGCTCCCCCTTTCGGCGGACGGAGACATTGGCATCACACCGGAAACTTCCTTTCTCCATGTTGCCGTCGCAGATGTCGAGATACGTAACCATCTGTCTGATTCTTTGGAGATAGAGATATGCTTCGCGGGGCGATCGCATATCAGGCTCACTCACAATCTCAATCAGGGGAACTCCGCAGCGATTCACGTCAACAAGCGTATCGACATCGAGATCATGGATCGACTTGCCGGCATCTTCTTCCATGTGAATGCGTGTAATGCCAATGCGCTTGCGAGAGCCATCGTCAAGGTCGATATCCGTAAAGCCGCCGGAGCAGATTGGTTCCTCGTATTGAGAGATCTGGTATCCTTTTGGGAGGTCAGGATAGAAATAATTCTTGCGGGCAAAAACGGAGCGTAGTGCAATGCGGCAATTCGTCGCAACCCCCATGCGGAGGACGAACTCCACGAGGTTTCTGTTGAGCACAGGAAGGGTTCCCGGCATGCCGAGACATACCGGACAGACATTGGTATTGGGTTCATCACCGAACCGTGCCGAGCAGCCGCAGAATGCTTTCGTTCTTGTGAGCATTTGTGCATGGACTTCCAGTCCAATGACCGGCTCGTAGCGATCGTCCAGCTTCACCGTGATCGATCCCTAAGGAGCATATTCCGTATGCTTTCGATCTGCCTGATATGGTTAATGTCGTGGCCTGCATACATTTGCGCCATCCGTTCAACACTTTCGCGACCCCGTTCCTCGTGCATACCGTATCGCTTCCTCTCCGATGGGGAGAGAGATCTCAGCAACCGAACATGGTCTCTACGCAACTTCTCAAACACCTCGATCTTCTCCTTCACATTCGCTTTCAAGTAGCCAAGGCCTGCCGCCCATTTCTTTTCGTCCATAGCCTGAAGAGGAGAACCCGATTGGGCGATCGCCATACGAAGGCGAAAAGCAAGTACCACTTCACTATCACTGAGGTGGCAGACGAGCTGAGCAATCGACCACTTCCCCTTCGCCGGGCTCTGTCGCATTTGGCTCGGAGAAAGTCCCGTCGTCAGGCGCCTGAGGCGGGCTGCTGTAGCAGCAAGGGTTGCCACAGGGTCTTTTCCCATCACATTGGAAAGAATGCGGCGCGAGTACGCATTTCGGATCCCACGAATGTTTCTTAGACGCAACATTGCTTTCGACCTTTCTCTAGTGTCGGATTGCCTGAGTTACCTTCTCCGCGGCTTCTTTGAGACTTGATGCCACGAGAAAATTCATTTCAGAATTCTTGAGAATATCCGCAGCAAGCTCAGCGTTCGTTCCGGCGAGCCTTACGACAACCGGAACATTCACATTGATATGCCGTGCCGCCTGGACAACACCGCTTGCAACTCGATCGCAGCGAACAATCCCCCCAAAGATATTGATAAGGATTGCCTTGACATGAGGATCACTGAGAATGATCTTAAATCCGGCCTCTACCGTCTCGGCACTTGCCCCACCGCCGACATCCAGAAAGTTTGCCGGTTCGCCGCCAGCAAGTTTGATGATGTCCATCGTACCCATTGCCAGACCGGCGCCGTTTACCATGCAGCCGACATTCCCATCGAGCTTTATGTAATTGAGATTGGATTTCGATGCCTCGATCTCAAGCGGATCTTCTTCATCGAAGTCACGCAAGTCGAGAAGATCCTTATGGCGAAACAGAGCGTTATCGTCAAAATTCATCTTGGCGTCAAGTGCAAGGACAGCCCCTTCAAATGTGACGACCATCGGGTTGATCTCCGCAAGAGAACAATCCATTTCGTGGAATGCTTTGTATAAGGAGAGAAGGAAGGTCACGGCATTCTTGAAGGCCTCGCCGTTGAGGCCTAGGGCGATCACAAGTTTTCTCGCCTGGTATGGTTGGAAGCCTACAGTGGGATCGACAAACTCTTTCAAGATCTTTTCGGGGCTCTCTGCAGCAACCTTTTCGATCTCGACCCCACCCTCGGTCGAGGCCATCACAACATGACGTGAGGAGGACCGGTCGAGGGTTACACCGATATACATCTCCTTCGCAATATTGATTCCTTGATCAATCAGAAGACGTCTTACGATCTTTCCCTCTGACCCCGTCTGATGCGTGATGAGCCTCATGCCGAGGATATTCGACGCATGGAGACGGACGTCGGCAAGACTTCTTGCAATCTTCACGCCGCCGCCTTTTCCTCGCCCCCCGGCATGAATCTGTGCCTTCACCACCCACACGGAACCTCCAATCGCCTGGGCCGCATCAACAGCTTCATCGATAGTGAATGCAACCTTGCCCTTTGGCACAGCAACTTTGAACCGACTCAGTATTTCTTTCGCTTGATGCTCGTGGATATTCATGATTGTCGACAGCTGAATTTTATGACTCTTTGACTTTCGACTCTTTGCTCTCGGCTGTTTGCTCTCCGCTCTTTGCTCTTGGCCCTTTGCTCTAGGCTTGCTTCAACCGGGCTCAAATTCCCCTCCCCCGCGTCTCACGCCGGTCTGTTTTTTCTGCAATTGCCTTTGCCTGCAGGAACAACAGGAGATAGTCTCTTCCTCCTGCCTTTGAATCTGTTCCACTCATATTGAATCCTCCGAATGGATGGACCCCTACCAATGCCCCTGTGCACTTTCGGTTCAGATACAGGTTTCCCACAAAGAACTCCCTTTCAGCCCTCTTGAGATTTTTCGTGCTCTTCGTGTAAACTGCTCCTGTGAGTCCATACTCCGTGTTGTTCGCGATCTGTAGCGCATCATCGAAGTCGTTCGCCTTGATGACTGCCAGGACCGGCCCGAAAATCTCTTCCTTTGCTATTGTTGAGGTCGGCTGTACCTCGGAAATGACCGTCGGTCTGACAAAAAATCCATCACCCTCACTCTTCACTCCACCCGCAACAACGCGCCCACCCTCACTTGTCGCCTTATCAATGTACCAAAGGATCTTTTCCTGGGCCTTTCGATTAATCACCGGCCCCATAAAGTTCCCGGGGTCGGAAGAATCCCCCACAGTCAGAGCATCTGTCTTCCTTGAGAGGATGTCGACAAGCCTATCATATATCTTTTCGTGAACAATTGCCCTGGAACAGGCCGAGCATTTTTGGCCCTGAAACCCAAAGGCCGCTGAGACAACGCCTTGTGCTGCCTCTTCAAGGTCTACTCCCTCATCAACGATAATCGCATCCTTCCCTCCCATCTCCGCGACAACCCGTTTGAGCCAGAGCTGACCGGGCTGAACCTTTGCTGCCAGCTCATTAATATGGATGCCCACTTCCTTCGAGCCGGTGAACGATACGAATCGAGTTTCCGGATGCCCCACCAGAGTGTCACCTACAGCACCGCCCGGACCAGTAACAAAATTGAGAACACCGGGAGGGAGCCCCACTTCTTCCATAATGTCCACAAACTTCCATGCAGTCAACGGTGAGTCACTTGACGGCTTCAGGACAACCGTATTACCAGCAACAATCGCAGCGGAAGACATGCCGGTCAGAATCGCGAGCGGAAAATTCCATGGTGGGACAACGACACCGACGCCCAGGGGTACGTACACGAGTTTTCCTTTTTCTCCCGGAATCTTCACCACAGGCTGGTCGACCCCATATCGGAGCATTTCGCGTCCATAGAACTCCAGAAAGTCGATTGCTTCGGCAACGTCAGCGTCAGCTTCGACCCAGGACTTCCCTACTTCGAGAATCAACACAGCGTTCAGTTCAAATCTCCTCTTTCGCATCAATCTCGCTGCCGCGAACAGATAGTCAACCCGCTTCTTCGGTGGGGTATTCTTCCAGTCATTGAAACTCTTGTTCGCTGCCTCGATCGCTCTGCCGGCCAACGCGGCATCACCCATCTGGAAAACTCCAAGAATTTCACTGGACTTCGATGGATTATAGGAACGGAACTTCTCCTGGGTGTATATTCGCTCTCCGCCGATCACAATTGGATACTCTTTTCCCAGCGCCAATCGTACCCTTGCGAGGTCCGCTTCCTGCTTTTTCTTGTTCACGGATTTTGAGAAATCCGTATACGGTTCATTCCGGAATTTTGAAACTGACATTTTTCCCTCAAAAAAATATCACCCGACTGATTGAAGTGCGGGATGCATGAACACGTCAACCCTCAGTGCGGAAGGAGAATTCTGACTACTCGGCAATTTACGATGATCTGGTTTGTTTGCAACCGAAAGATGAGTATCATTTCTCATCGAGAAGGAATTCTCTATTTCTCAGCCCCTTATCTAGTGCCGTTTCCATTAAGACAGAATGTGTTTATGATAATACAATTGCAAATGGAAACGAGCACCCCGGCCTCGCCCGAGCGAAAGCATTGTCTCGGCCGAGGGCGGGCTACTGCCTTTTTTGAATAGCTTGTTGACATAACACAGGTTACCTTTTTAGAAGTGGCACTAGTGTTTCTCCGCGTCCTCCACGGTTATATTTTTCTTTTTCGGGTTTTCAACTGTGTCCCTGAGAGCGCCGATAATCGCATTGTGAAGGAGCGGTCTGATGCGATGAATTGCGTTCCTCTCACGCGATGGATGGATTCGATTCGTCAGAAACACCACAACCAGATCCCGATCAGGGTCCGCCCAAAGCGAAGTTCCTGTGAATCCTGTATGTCCGAACGACTTCGTGGAAAACAGGTCCCCCGCTGAAGAACCGCTCGCAGATTTGCAGTCCCAGCCCAATGCTCTGGAGCCCTCACCGCTTTGCCAACGTGTGAACTCGGCAACCGTACCTTGCTGGAAAAACTCTTTTCCGCCATACGACCCCCCGTTTATCATCATCTGCATGAACACCACAAGATCCGATGCTGTGGAGAACAGGCCCGCGTGGCCGGAAACTCCCCCGAGGAGTGCAGCATTCTCATCATGCACTGTACCATGTACCAGCTTCTTGCGCCAGTGTGTGTCGATTTCGGTCGGAGCAATTCGTGGAATCGAGAACGATGGAGGCCTGAACATCGTGTTGTTCATCCGGAGAGGCTCAAAGAATTCTTTCGCGACGTACGCGTCAAGAGAAAGCCCTGAAACGCGTTCGACGATTTTGCCCAGGAGAATCATTCCGAGATCACTGTAGATCGTCGTATCACCTGGGTCTGCTTCAAGCGCTGCGGCATACACAGAATCCAGCGCACCTTCAGCCGACGAGCAGGTTTCATACAACCGTATGAACGCCGGCAATCCACTTGTGTGCGAAAGAAGGTGTCTGATAGTAATGGATCTCTTCAGTCCAGGAGAGATTTCGGGGAAAAATTTGGAGAGAAAATCATCGAGTGAAACTTCCCCCTCCTCGTAGAGTCTCATAATCGCCGACGTGGTCGCGACAACCTTAGTGAGCGAAGCAAGATCGTACATCGTGGATTGCGTAACCTGTCTCGACTGACGATCATACGAAAGAGTACCAAAAGACTTGTTGTATAAAAGAACATCATCCTTTGCGATCGCCAACTGCGCGCCTGGAAACGCCGAATCCTTGATCGCGGCTGTGACAATACTATCGACCAGAAGCAGCTTTCCGGGGTCGAAGCCAGCGACCGCGGGAGAGTCACGTCGCAGCGTGCTTTGTCGTAAGTCCAAACCATCTCCAAACGCGGCAAAACCGGGAATGGAGACCGGAAGTCTTCCTTCGCAAGTAATCTCACCGAAGATTGCTTCGACTGCTGCATCAACCATGACTTCAGCATCAGAATATGCGCACAACGATGCACATGCATCCGGAAACGAACGAATGAGGTAAGGATTGCCAAACGAGATCACCACGGTTGGTGTCGGCATCTGGGAGAGCTTCTGGACAAACCCTGCAACACGCTCAGGCAGCTCCGCCTTGCCGCTCGAGCTCCGAATCTTGGCGTACAGAGCAACGACGAGAAGGTCATACCGTCCTGTGCTCACGAGAATTGAATCGAGAAACTTGCCGTTATTCACCGGACTGACACGAAAGCTTTCCACATACCCAGCACGACGACGGAACTGCTGAAGAAAGTATGCCCCAAAAGGCTCGTTGGTCAACTGTGATTCCGGGCGATTCACGTCAGTGCGACTCTCCTCTGAATCACCGATTACAAGCAGAGCGATTTTCTGCTTACCCGAAGGGCGTAGGGGGACAACTCCCCCATCATTTCTCAATACCGTGATGGCCCGACGCGCGACTTCCTTCGCAAGTTGTTGATGTGCATCGGTAGCAACATGATCTCCAATCCTGTCAACATCAACAAACCTTTCTTGATCAAGCCCCAGCTGGTGTTTGATATTCAAAACTTTCACGACAGAGGAGTCTATTCTGGCCTCAGTCACCTCTCCGCTCTGAACCGCCCGAACAATGGACTCGGCCGCAACCGTTTCATCAGCAGGCATCAGAACAACGTCAACACCGGCCTTTAGCGCCAGAACAGCCGACTCTCCGATCGAGTACCCCTTGAGTATTCCCTGCATTTCCATTGCGTCGGTAACGACAAGACCCCCGAAGCCAAGCTCCCATCTGAGCACTCCGGTGACCGCACGCTGCGACAACGTTGCGGGACGACCGGAATATGGGTCGACTGCCGGTACTTCGAGATGTGCAATCATGATCGAGCCGACCCCGTTCTGAATTGCGCTCCTGAAACTCACAAGTTCAACGCTGTCCAGTCGTGCTCGATCGAACGGTAGGAGCGGAAGGTCCAGATGAGAGTCAATGCCCGTGTCCCCGTGTCCGGGAAAATGTTTTGCGGTCGAGATGACTCCTCCGTCGTTGCTTCCTCGGACAAACGACGCTACCATCGCAGCGACAAGATGTGGATCCTCTCCGAACGAGCGTGTGTTGATGACAGGGTTTGCGGGATTGTTGTTGACATCGGCAACGGGCGCCAGGTTCTGATGAATTCCGAGAGCGCGTGCCTCCTCAGCAATGGCTTTTCCGATGCGATAGGCGTACTCCGGATTTCGTGTTGCTCCAACAGCCATGGCCTCCGGAAAATACGTCGCCCGGCGTATGCGCATTGCCACACCACGCTCAAAATCTCCTGCGACGAGTAACGGCAGACGCGAAAATTTTTGCAGTTTGTTCAAAAGAACCGCGACTTCGTAGACATCTCCCTGAAACACGACAAACCCCCCGATCTTCAGATCCTTGACCAGCCTGACCAATCGTTCATACTCATCACTTTCCGTACTGATGAAATGCCCGTACGTCCGCGCCATGATGAGCTGACCGGCTTTTTCTTCCAATGTCATCGAGGCAAGCGTTGTTCTAACCCACTCGGAAGTGGTTCCTGCAGATTGATCCTGGAGTGGGACCGACGAACCGTCCGTGGTCTCCATGACCTTTGGAGGCTGTTGGGGCAAAACGTGCCCTGATGACCCACAGGAATAGGCAAACAGAGCGGTGATAATGATCGTTGAGAGGAGAATGGTAGGAATGCGGGGGAAAGCCATGGCCGGACTTACTTCGTTCTGACTCGACTAATTGCCATGCGGACGGCACCATGGGCAGGGGACTGACTTGCTTGTCGTACCTCGACCTGCGGCAGTCCCTTCATGATCTTGAGTTTTAGGACATTCGAGAACACGGTTGAGTGTTCAAAGAGGCCACCACACATGACGAGCCCAATCTTCTGGAAGAGTCCCATTTTCATGACGATGACCCTGATCTGCTCGATAAACTGGGATGCTGCGTTCTGGAGAATCTTCTGGCAAATAGCGTCATGGTTCATGGCCGCTTCCATCACAAATGGCGCTACCTTTGCAAGATCGAATTGTTCACGATAGACAGCCTTGATGATGCTTTCCCGAGTTGTCCACTGCAGATTTGTGGCCAGGAGTTCCTTCAGTTTTGTCGAGTCTCCACGACCGTCATATTCAAGCGTGACCGCACGAACACCATCACGTCCTATGCTGTACCCGCTCCCTTCATCACCCAGAATTCTCCCCCACCCACCGACCGTGTGTACATCTCCACTCAGGGTCTTTCCCATAACAATCGAGCCCGTCCCTGAGATGATCACAACTCCAGGTCCACCATCAAAGGCTCCTTCCAATGCAACTCTGGCATCGCTCTCAACATGGATCCGTAACGATTTTGAGCCGTTCTTCGCAAAGAGTGCATTGACGGACTCTTTAATCTGCTCTCTGAACTCCTTATCACCCGCACCAGCCAGGCCTAGGACAACCGATCGAAGCTCAAACGGAGGGCAGCGGACATCTTCGCAACACTTTGAGATGAGTCGAAAAAGATTGTCAGCCGAGGCTTCGAGGCCGACGACATTGGGGTTTGTAGCTCCCACCTCACGTCGGCTCAAGATATTGCCGGAAAGATCCGAAATGAGACCAATACTCTTGGTCCCTCCCCCATCAACTCCCAAAACCAATGAAGTACGGCTCATCGAAAAAGGCGGAGAATGTGCAATTTTTGAAGAATTTAGGGAATTGGGGAGTGACAAGCAAGGATGCCATCGCAAGG
>Ga0247727_10018294_pt1 | contig 11037 bp, 9 predicted proteins | sample WisWelCaveWW1625_FD_202498 | JGI IMG/M metagenome (GOLD analysis project Ga0247727, IMG submission 202498) | Biofilm microbial communities from Wishing Well Cave, Virginia, United States - WW16-25 | ecosystem: Environmental > Aquatic > Deep subsurface > Groundwater > Cave microbial mat | place...
TACCCCCCCTGCCAATCTCTTGCTGAATCTCGTACCTTTCGGAAAGAACCTTTCCCACCATCTGTTGTTTATTTGAGCATAAACTGATCCCTGGATGCAAAGAGACGCGGCACTGGCCTTGCGCCATTGCGATACTAGTGTTTCCCCGAGAGAAAACGTAAGTATCAAGAATTGCATCGTAAGCAGAAAAAGAAGAAATGCGAAAGAAAGGAAAATCGGCCCCTTCCACTGTTTATCGAATTCAGCGGAATGAGGCTGCGCCGGCAAAATAATAGATAACCGGGGATACTCGAATTCTGAGGCTGCAACAACAATAAGTTCCATTAACCTGCAACGCTTTGGAACTGCAGGTCACTTCACTATACTGCTTGTTTGTGGAAATGTTTATAATGGTGGCTCAATACGCATTTTATGTAAGGAGTAATCATGGGGTTTAAACGAGTTGCCGTTGTTCCGGGTGACGGAATCGGCATTGATGTGACGGCGGAAGCTGTTAAAGTCATCGAAGCCTGTGGAGATGCGACGGGACGCAAGTTGGAGATGACTCACTATGACTACGGCGCGGAAAAATATCTGGCGACCGGAATCAGTATGCCGGCGGGCGGATACGAGGACCTGGCGCAATACGATGCAATTTTTATGGGAGCCTTCGGCGATCCGCGCATTCCCGACATGAAGCACGCGGCCGATATACTGCTGGGTACTCGCTTTGTGCTGGATCTTTATGTCAACTACCGGCCGGTTGTTCTTTACGACGAGCGGCTCTGTCCGTTGAAGGGAGTTCGCGCGGGAGACATCGACATCGCCATTTTTCGTGAGAATACCGAAGGGCTTTACGTGGGCGTCGGCGGCATCTTCAAGAAAAATACACCGGATGAGATTGCGGTCCAGGAAGATGTGAACACCAGAAAAGGCGTGCAGCGGATCATTGAATATGCGTTCGAGTTTGCTGCGAAAAACGATCGCAAGAAAGTGTGCATGAGCGATAAGAGCAACGTGCTGACTTACGGACACGATCTGTGGCAGCGTGTTTTTAAGGAAGTCGGCGCGAGGTATCCACAGATTCAAACCACTCACATGTATGTGGACGCGCTTTCGATGCAAATGATTAAAGATCCGCGCGCCTTTGATGTAATCGTTACGTGCAACATGTTCGGTGACATTATTACGGATATCGGCGCGCAGTTGCAGGGCGGTCTTGGAATGGCCGCATCCGCCAACGTGAATCCGCAGGGAGCGGCGATGTTTGAGCCGGTGCACGGATCGGCTCCGAAATATGCCGGGAAAGATGTCGCGAATCCGTTTGGCGCTGTGCTGACCGTACAACTGATGTATCAGCACCTGCAAATGAAGGAGGAAGCGGACCTTGTTGAAAACGCAGTAAAAACCGCCGTTCGTGAAAACCAGACCACACACGATCTTGGTGGAAGTCTCGGAACGCGCGCTGTGGGCGATTATCTCGCAAAAGTAGTTCGTTCTTCAAGCTAAAGTGTTACGACGTTTTTACTTTTATGCATTGAGCTGGATCGGCTGGCTGTTGATCCAGATTCTTGCGCGGACCTGGCGATGGGAGATTCACGGTTACGAGCACGTAACCGGGCTCGAACAAAAAAAAGCTTCCATCATTTATGCATTCTGGCACGGCCGCATTCTGCCTGCCACTTATTTCTGGAGAAATCGCGGAATTGTTGTGCTCACCAGTGAAAACAAAGACGGTGAATACATTGCTCACGTGATACACAGATTTGGCTATGGAAGCAGTCGTGGATCTACATCCCGTAGCGCAGTCAAAGGCACGATTGGACTGATTCGTACCTTGAAGCATGGCGACCCTGTTGCGTTTACGGTGGATGGGCCGCGTGGCCCGCGTCATCAGGTGCAACAGGGAGTTACGTGGCTTGCGGGATACTCGCAGCATCCGATTCTGCCGTTTCATATTGAAGCGCGAAGCGCAAAGAATCTTACTTCGTGGGACCGGTTTCAGATTCCGTTGCCCTTTTCCAGAGTGCGGGTGGACATCGCGGAACCGATGTTTCTCGAAAAGGATTTGTCCGAAGAAGTACTTGAAGCAAAACGGATTGAGCTGGAGAACACACTGAACCGGCTACGTGAAACCGGCGAAGAATGGGCAAAACAATAAGAGGCCGGCCGGCTGGTTGTTTAAAATCCTTCGAGAATGGCGCTGACGACTGATTCGGCAAAGTCTTTTGCGATCTGATCGATCGCTTCAGACTGTCGATCAAAGAAAAGCACTTCGCTTTGATCGATCTGATACTGCCCGCGGAAAATAAAACTGGGATTCTGGAAAAGGATTTTCTTATCCAGCATATCCGTAAACGTCACTTTAGCCGTAATCACAACATTGTATTCGCTCGCACGCCCTTCCGTGCTGAAACTCGCAGGGTAAAGCGAAACGGAGAGTATCGTTCCTTTGAGTAGCGCATCTACGCCCTGTGATTCCGGAACGACATTGTATTTTCCGCGTTGCAGCAGAACGTTCTGAATGCCGGCGGTTATTTTCTGCTCAACCTGGTAACCCTGAGTGTTGTTCACGAAAATGGGAAGTCCTATCGTTTTGATGTGCTCCGGCAAACCGGATCCTGTTCCGGCCAGATGATAACCGCAGGATACACACAGCAGAGCGAATAGGACCGCAAGCCTTTTTATCAAGTTGTTTACCTCACTACAATGTTAATCAGCTTATCAGGAACGAAAACTACTTTCACCTTCTGTTTTCCTTCCAGGTGCTTTTTGACTCTCTCATCATCGGATACCATTTGCAGAATTTGCTGTTCCGATAAACCTCGAGGTGCAAACATAGATGCGCGGAGTTTGCCGTTGACCTGCACCACGATTGTTGCGGATTCATCCTGAGCCAGGTCCGCGTCGAATCCGGGCCACGGTTGCGAAGAAAGTAAGTCCGAATGCCCCGTCTGCGCCCAGAGCTCCTCCGTAATATGCGGAGCATACGGATTCAGCAACTGCAACACTGTTTCACTGGCCTGCCGGACAACGGCTGCGGATGGTTGTTTTTCTGAATTCGATGCATCGTTAACGGCATTCACCAGCTCCATGATGGCGCTGATCCCGGTGTTCTGGTGCATTCGCTCATCAATGTCGTGCGAAACTTTGCGGATCGTCTGATGCATTTTACGAATCAGCGGACGATCGGCTTCTGTAGCTTCACCGCCGTTCGGCCCCGGCTGCGTGATCAACTTCCACACACGGTGTAAAAAACGATGCGATCCCTCCACACCCTGATCGTTCCATTCCAGTTCCTTTTCCGGCGGCGCCGCAAACAAACTGAACAGACGCACTGTGTCTGCCCCGTATTTGTGAATCAGATCGTCCGGATCCACCACGTTGCCGATCGACTTCGACATCTTGGCGCCGTCTTTGATCACCATTCCCTGCGTAAAGAGACGCTGAATCGGCTCATCAAACGGGATCATTCCCATATCGTAAAAGAGTTTTGTGAAGAAACGGCAGTAAATCAAATGCAGAATCGCATGCTCCACGCCGCCGATGTAAATATCAATCGGCATCCAGTACGAAACAGCCTTTTCTGCAAACATCGCCTGATTTTCACGTGGCGAGCAGTATCTGAAAAAGTACCAGCTTGAATCAACGAACGTATCCATCGTATCGGTATCGCGCCTCGCTTCGCCGCCGCATTTTGGACACTTTACGCGAAAGAATGCCGGTGACTGAGCCAGAGGTGAGCCCTTTTCGCCGGAAATCTCGATATCAATCGGAAGCACAACCGGCAGATCCTGGTCCGGCACAGGAATGATTCCGCATTGTTCGCAATGGACCATCGGAATCGGCGTTCCCCAGTAGCGCTGCCGGGAGATGCCCCAATCTTTGATCTTGAAAGTCACGGCGCCCTCGCCGAACCCGTCCTTTTCGGCAAGCTGCGTCATCTTCAACTGCGCCTCGTCACTCATCAAACCACTGTAAAGACCGCTGTCTTTCAATACACCGTATTCTTCGGATGCTGTCGTTCCGTCCGGCAATGCAATCACGGGACGCTCAACAATCCCGTACTTACGCGCGAATTCCTGGTCCCGCTGATCGTGCGCCGGAACAGCCATAATTGCGCCGGTTCCGTAATCCATCAACACGTAGTTCGCGACCCAGATTGGAATGCGCTCCCTGCTGAACGGATTCAAGGCATAAACACCTGTAAAAAATCCTTTCTTTTCCAGATCTTCCTTTCCGTGAAGGACCTGCTCTTCTTTCAGTAATTTCGCCTGGCGGACCTGATCGGAGCCTTTTCCACAAATCACTTCAAGCAAGGGATGCTCCGGAGCAAGAACCACAAACGTGGCGCCGTAAATGGTGTCGATGCGAGTCGTGAAGACGCGGACCTTTAATGGCAGATTCTCGACTGTAAAATCGACATAAGCGCCACGACTTTTTCCGATCCAGTTGCGCTGCATCGTAATCACTTTCTCGGGCCAACCGGACATCGAATCCAGCGACTCCAGGAGTCGTTCCACATACGCAGTAATCCTGAAATACCACTGATCCAACTGCGCAATTGTGACCTCATTCTCACAACGCCAGCATCGCCCATTGATTACCTGCTCGTTCGCGAGAACGGTCTGACAATCCGGACACCAGTTCACATTTCCTTTCTTGCGGTAAGCAAGTCCTTTCTCAAAAAGGCGAATGAAAAACCACTGGTTCCACCGGTAGTATTCGGGCTCGCACGTTGCAATCTCCCTCTTCCAATCGTAGGAAATTCCGAGAGCGTTCAATTGATTGCGCATGGCGCCGATGTTTTCCATTGTCCAACGGTACGGCTGCGCTTTGTTCTTGATTGCAGCATTCTCGGCAGGCATCCCCAGAGCATCCCATCCGATCGGATGAAGCACATTAAATCCATTTCGGCGTCTGTATCGGGCTACAACATCGGCAATAGAATAGTTGCGAACGTGTCCCATATGAATCTTGCCGGACGGATAGGGTAACATGGCAAGACAGTAATATTTGGGCCGCCCATCTTGTTCAATAACTTCAAAGATTCGTGATTCAGCCCAGCGCTGTTGCCAGCTTTTCTCGATCGTCTTAAAGTCGTAATTCATAAAAAACAGATTTCCTGAACCTTCCTATATTAACGAAGGAGAATCATAGAAGAAAAGGGAAAGAAGCACAATATATCTGCGGGCCGGGCAGGCAGCGCCGCACCACCCCGGAATTCAAAATTTCATTTTGATTGCGCGAAGTCTGTTCGGCGCCGTTGCCAGCGACTTTTTGTATTCGGCTTCCGCTTCTTTCGGACGCCCGAGTTCCATCAACATGTCTCCCAGCAATTCATGAGCAGGCAAAATAGCGCCTGGCGTAACCGGATGCTTTTCCGTGCTGTCCTCAAGTTCAGTTGCAGACCGCATCATCTGAAGGGCTTCCTCCCTTTTCCCCTGAGCATATGCCAGCCATGCTGCAACGGACAGTCGCTGTATCTCAACCTGCCCCGCCCAGTACTTGTCCTGATCGACAAGAGTTTTGTGGATCTCACCCAACCTGCGCTCAGCTGAAACTGCTGTTTCCACATCGGCACTTCGGGCAGCCCCAACTCCAGCGGCAAAATGCGTAATGGCTTCCGCATACGAAAACTTTTGCCACGGAAACCAGACTGGAGCAACTCTTAGTGCGGCAGCATCCTTCCATTGATTTCGCTCAAGAGCATAACGCGCAGGCATCGCCGCAAACGCATAGGCTGCTGCAAAATTATCCAGATCAAGCTTCCCGATTTTTTCAGCTTCCTCCAGAATCTGACCGGCAGCTTTTTCGTTTCCAAGCTGGAGATATGCATACACCAGGTAGTCCATTGCGTGCAGCTGATCAAAGGAACCGGCGCCAGGCATTGTCTTTTCTACGTGAGCTTTCGCTTTCGCTGCGGACGCAATGTTCGAATCAATTGACTCCTGCCACAGGCCAAGACGCGTAAAAATATGTGAAGGCATATGCAATGCGTGCGGCGAAGACGGCGCGACCTTCGCGTAAGTGCGGGCCGCCGGGAGAGCCAATTCTGCGAGTGACGGATAATCGAAACTGTGAATGATGTAATGAGAGATCCCGGGATGATTCGGCGCCTTCTGAACAAGAGGACTCAAAATTGCGGCAGCCTGCTTCTGAACCGCGTAGGTCTTGTCGGCGGCCTGCGCAGTACCCAGTAATGCGAGCGCATGAAATACGGCCGCTTCCAGATCTTCGGGATTCTCTTTATGGACCTGTTCCATTGCAGCCGCATATGCCCGTGCGCGCGTTGGGTGATCCAGCTTTTCTGAATCCTTATAGAATGTTGCAATCGCGCTGACATAACCTTGTTCACGGTCGGTAGACACTGCCATAGAAGCAGCCTTTTCAACTGCGGTTTTTCCACGCTGCATTTCAGCGGAATTGGGCGGCGCCCAGATCGGATGATAATTGCTCACCGCTGCACCCCAGAAGGCCATAGCGCAACCCGGATTCTTTTCGCCAAGTGATCCAAAAGCTTTCTCTGCTTCTGCGTACCAGAAATCGTGCAGCAACGCCACGGCCCGGTTAAATTCTTTCTGTGCTTCCTCTCCGCACGAAACAGGAAAATGCACTTCACCGAGTTCTTCGGCATGGTGCTCTCCATGCTGGTGTTCCTGAGAAAAGGCAAACATGGGAATAAAAATTCCACAGACCAAAACAAGAAGCATCGTCAATTTCATTTGCAAGCCTCCTCACTCATTGAGTTTACCAAAACTGGATCGTCTTGGCTGCATCCGCGATTTGTGGATTTGTGGGGATCGAGCATGTTTGCGTGGAGTTTGACCAGGGCCCCGGCGCTGCGTAAAATGGATCAATGGAAAACGAAAGTGAGTACCGTCCGTTTGAAGTAATTTTGAAACCTGTCGACTCAGGCGGGCGTATCGTTTTGAACTCGGAGATAAAAGTGGAAGGAGTCGATGCCAATTTTCGGCCGGTACGAAACCTGGGCGGTCTTGCTTACCGGCTGAAGGCGGGTCTCTACAACGTGAACGTGATCTTTCCCGGCCTGAAACTGATGAACTTCCAGGTTAATGTTTCTGCTGATATTCGCGATTACAACTTGCCTCAGCCGGCAATGAACAGTACGAGGCGCGAGAGCCGCGTACCGGTCAAACTTCCTGTGGTTTATCGTGTGGAAGGAGGAACGTGGGTGCGCACAAGATCGGTGAACCTCAGTTCAAGCGGCGCCTGTTTGGTCAGCAGGCAAAAAAAACCTGACGCAGAACTGCAGCTAAAACTATTCCTTCCCATCTATTCAGACCCTATCGAATGTTCTGCCCGGGTCCGCTGGAACCGGAGCGAGGGTTCACCCGAAATGGGATTGGAAATCTTCTTAACGGACACGGTTAAATCCACGCTGACTCAATGGCTTTCTGATGTAAGCCCTTATCTCCCCATCAATTGAAGGGTTCCATTGGAAACCGTTATCCCGGGCTTGAGAAACAGAACCGGACAGACTGAGACGATTATCCCACTTCTCGACCGTTCAGAGAGTCGCACAGTATGATCATCGCTACTGCAAAGAATTCGACTCAAGGTGCTCACCGCAAAGCTTTATGACGGAATCTTCGTCCGCAACCGAGAGCACGGCCAGACCGGAAGAGATGTCTGCGCTCACAATGATTCGCGGGCACCTGCAGCATTCCGATTTCAGCGAACAGCAAAACGAAGGACGTATTTTCGGAGGCAATGATCAGTTACCGCGTGATGAAGATTGCAATGCAATATAAATCACGTTTCTGGGATGAACCTGGAAGTCCCGGCCAACGTGTGTTCACGGACACAAAATTGCGGCGGATCTATCACATGTCGATCGATCAACCGGGACCTCTAGCGTTCTGTTTCCGATCGTGAAGAATGGTAATCATTATAAACCGCTGTGCCAAGCCCCCGGCATCAAGACGACGAATGGACTGCGGCGAGCACACGGCAAGTCCATGGATGCGCTCCTCGATGCTGCGGGCCGTCTCTGCAATCACAAAGTTGATACTGGAACTCCGAAAAATCCCATTTACTCCAAATTGCTTGATCTTTTCCGCTAATAAGGCCATAACCAGAGCACATATATACCCGACAGCCACATCCTACTTCCTTCGTCCAAATTGAGTTACCATTTGTGGAGCAACCAATCGATCAGGAGCGTACTCTTGGTATGACAACTTTGCAAAAGGAATTGGCATCTCATCCAAAGCCGCTTCGGGTTTGGCCCGGTGTGTTCATTGCAGTCATTGCATTGCTGCTTCGATACGTGGTACCGAAGTTCATGCCCGACGCACTGTTCATTGGAGTGATGGGCCAGTTTGTAGGCGCAATTCTCATCATCCTCTGGTGGCTCTTTTTCAGCCGCGCGCCCTGGCGGGAGCGCATTGCCATGCTTCTTCTGATGATCGGGGTAATTTTTATTACGCCGCGCATCGTCCACGAATCGATAGTCAAAGATGCCATGGGAATGCAGTTTTACACGATGGCGATTCCAGTGATGTGTTTTGCGTTGGTATTCGCTGCAGTATTGACTAAGAAGTTTTCCCTTCGCGCACGACGTACAGCGATGGTTGCAGCCATTCTTGTCGCTGGTGGCGTCTGGACCCTGATCCGAACGGAAGGTGTTACCGGTGATTTTGACAATGAATTTGCCTGGCGTTGGTCAGAAACTCCTGAAGAGCGACTTCTTGCGCAGGCACAGAACCAGCCCGCAGCATTCCCCCCGCCGCCAACTGAGCCGGTGAAAAAACCTGATCAAGCGCAAGAACCGGATACACAGCCGGCACCAGCGGCTGCTCCGATCGAACCAACCCGAAGTTCAGAAGAAAAAGCTGCAACAGAAACAGGCGTACCTGCAATGCAACCTACTACTCCATTAGAAGCGCCGAAAGAAGCGGACTGGCCCGGATTTCGTGGCTCGAAGCGGGATAGCATCATTCACGGAGTGCGCATCACAACGGACTGGTCTGCATCTCCGCCAGTGGAGATTTGGCGACGCCCTGTAGGCCCGGGTTGGTCGTCCTTTGCGGTGGATGGGGATCGTATTTACACGCAAGAGCAGCGAGGGGACGAAGAGATTGTCGCTTGCTATAACAAAAACACGGGTGAACCGGTGTGGGCGCATCGCGACGCCGCTCGATTTTGGGAGGCAACTGCCGGCCCCGGTCCTCGTGGAACCCCGACGCTCAGCAACGGTCATGTTTATTCATTTGGCGCGACAGGGATTGTCAACGCGCTGAATGCGTCGGATGGCTCTGTGATTTGGTCGCGCAATGCGGCGAAGGATACAAATACAAACATTCCGAGTTGGGGCTTTTCCAGCTCTCCTCTCATTGTAGATGGCGTGGTAATTGTTGCAGCCGGAGGGCAGCTCATCGGCTACAACATCGGAACCGCAAAACCAAAATGGAAGGGCCCGAAAGGTGGCGGCGATTACAGTTCACCGCATCTGGTAACGATCGATGGAATTCCCCAGATTTTGCTGCTGAGCGGACTTGGAGTTACGAGTGTTGCTCCGGGTGATGGAACAGTGTTCTGGAAGCACGAATTGCCACCTGGAATGTCAGCTCGTATCGTGCAGCCGGCCGTAATCGCAGATGGCGAAATGCTGCTCAATCAGGGAGGTCGCACCAGTTTGCGGCGAATTGCAGTTACGCACGAATCCAATGGATGGTCAGTGAAAGAACAATGGGTCTCTACAGGACTGAAGCCGCACTTCAGCGACTTTGTCATTCATGTTGGTCATGCCTTCGGGTTGGATAACGGCATTTTGTCGTGCATCGAACTTAAGAATGGCGAACGGAAATGGAAAGGAGGCAAATACGGGCACGGTCAACTCCTTCTATTGGCAGATCAAGACCTATTGCTCATTCTGACGGAGAAAGGAGAACTCGCTCTGGTGAATGCCAGGACCGATCAATTTACGGAAGTTGCCCGCGTTCCGGCTATCGCAGGAAAAACATGGAATCATCCCGTGCTGGTCGGCAACACGTTGCTGGTTCGCAATGGCGAGGAAATGGCCGCCTTTCGACTTGCATTGGAAGGCAAGTGAAATCAGCCCTGACATTCAGAAAAGCGGGCTCGCTGGAGACGTTCCCGCAAGTCGTTCCGTGAAACGGAAACTTGCTTTAAACTATGAAGGCATGATCTGGAACGTAATCCTCTTTTTCGTTCTGTTTGCGGCGCACATTGTATTGTATCCTCGCGCGTTGGATCCTAACTCGCTGGCGGGGTTTGGGGACACGATGCAGGCGATAGCGCTTCTTTTCGCGGCGCTGCAGTTTACCCGCGTCGCGCGCAAAGCTGGTAAAGAGGAAATACACTTCCTGAATTTCATAACGTTGGGTCTATGGATCTGGGTAATGTCACACGGGCTGCTGACTTACAGCGAGCTGCTTCTTGAGAAATCTGCAATTGGAACGGTTACGGATTGGGTCTGGATTACGGGTTACGCAGTGATCCTGCATGCCTTGATGCAAAGGACGAATCAGTACATCGGAGACGTGAAAAGTAGGGTTCATGGAAGCATTTTGATCGTGATTCTGATCATTGTGCTGCTGTCTCTATGGCAGCCGATCCGGGATCCCCATCGGAGCTACGCCATCAAATTGATGCAGCTTACTTTCCCGTTTTTGGACTTGTGGCTTTTCTTTCTGGCAATGCTCCTTGCATGGAAGTCCGGCGCGAGAAAATGGTTTCTTGTTGGATTTGGCTCGTTCGTCATCGGGGTCACGGACATCGTACTTGCCTATCACTACACAATGTCTTCCCCTGTTTACCGGTATACCGACATCCCGATATTTGCGGGATATTCCATGTGGTGGCTTCTGGGCGCATCCCTTGTATCGGAAAAGTCTTACGCCGGCATTGGAAGTCGCAGACTGTAGTCTGCACGTCCGCGCCGGAGTGGGTGCTTAACGGTTTTGGGGGATAGTTAAGGTCGCCTTGTCGTAAGGGGAGGTCCTGGAGGAGAAATCAGGAAATAGAAATGTTTCGGGTCTTTACTTTTGAGTATCTGTGTGTATAATTACA
>Ga0247727_10018295_pt1 | contig 11036 bp, 10 predicted proteins | sample WisWelCaveWW1625_FD_202498 | JGI IMG/M metagenome (GOLD analysis project Ga0247727, IMG submission 202498) | Biofilm microbial communities from Wishing Well Cave, Virginia, United States - WW16-25 | ecosystem: Environmental > Aquatic > Deep subsurface > Groundwater > Cave microbial mat | place...
AGTGGATGACGATGAGATGGCTCAAGTAAGATTGCGTCCCAATCGTTTCCACGGGGAATGGAACTACACCATACAGTCATCTCGCAACACCTAGATATGTCGAATTGTAAAAGTTATTTATTTCCAAACACTTAGCGTGCTGGCCATTACTGGTGGAACTTTTTGGGAAACGTGGCAAGTTGTAGGGTGGGTGAGGAAGTGATCGGATTGCAACGGTCCGGGCAGATGCCCGGTGATCGCGAATGATGACCAAATTCCAGATGCTTTCCCTGAGTGGGATCGTCCTTTGTCTCGTCAGCCTCCCGCCTCCCACCGGCGGAATGGAGGGGCGGGGGGGGGCAGAAAGGCAACGCGGGTCCGGAACATGCGGGTGGTGATCGAGATATTGCAAAAATGAGAGAAATTCACGCCAAGGAGTACCAGCAGCTCGCCGGGGAACTTGGGGGGATACTGGATCGGACGAAAGATGAGCGGATCAGGATATACTGCCGGGCCCGACTGGAGCTGAGCAAGGAAACCGTCGCGGTGCTGGACAGCGCCCTCGCCCGGAAGGATGACAGGCAGGCAACCGATGCAGCCCTGAAAGTCATGCACTATTCCCGCATGCAAGGGGATTTTCTGAATACCTCGATCGCTTTCCTGCTGGAAGTGGAAGAAGACACATTGTCCTCTCAGGACGGAAACGGCACCGGAACCGGCCAGATCATCACCGTTCGTAGTGACCTCAACAAGAGCCGCAAGGCGATTGCAGAACACCTGGCCCCGGCCATTTTGGAGATGAACACCATGCTCGCTCACTATAAGAAGGCATCGGGTATGCCTCCCCCTGTTAAGAGCGAAATTCAAGTTGTTCCAAAGGCCGAGAGCCCTACTGGCATCCAAAAGGCTGGTGACGGAACCAGCCTCGAAGGATTGAGACAGGAATACGCCAAATTCTCCGAGGTGCTTAACAGGAAGATTGAGATGATGTTGCGCACCACCAAGGGCGAAAGAGTGGCCGCCCTCTGCCAGGCTCGTCTCGATCTGGCCAAGGAAATTCTGGCGCTTCTTGACTCCGCCATTGCTCGCAAGGACGACAAGAAGGCAACCGAACGGGCGCTTGTAGAATATCGTTACCTCCGGATGAAAGGGGACCTTCTCAATCGCGCTGACGCGCTCGTCGCAGAACTGGATCGTAGCCCGGCAGGGACCGAGAGTGGACAGGGCAACATCAAGGGCTCGTCTGCATCCACAGACATTGAGCTTACCAAAAGTCGTGGGCTGATTGCAGACCACCTCGATGCTGCAGTTTCGGAGATGGATGCCTTCCTTGCTCTTTATCGGAAAACTGCTGTTTCCAAATGAGCGCGATCTCTATCTCTATGAATAGCCTCTGGTGCTTCCGACTCCATAGAACAGCGGCAGCTGGCGCGGGGCTGCTCTTGTTTCTGATTGGGCAGGCGGCCTCGATGTGTCGTGCCGGTGAAAACGAGAAATTTGAAAGCGGGCTCTGGTGGATTCCGGGAACCGGCATTCACATGCGCGGTCTCAATGACGCGGAGTTTCAAAGCAACTATCTCCCGGGTCTCGACAAAACCCTCACCGAAAACAAGCTCCTCAAGGGCATGTACATCGCCCTCGTCTGGGATTATATCGAGATCGAGGAAGGAAGATATACATGGGATCGTTACGACAAGATCATCGAGATCGCCCGGAAACACCAGACCCCCTACAAGTTGACCCTGATGCCGGGGCTTCATACTCCGAAATGGGTTTACGAAAAAGGGGGCGCCAAATTTCAGGCCAAGGCCCACGGCGCTGCCAACAATCCGAACTATGCCAATTCGCAGAAGGCAAAGACCGGCTGGGCGCCTCCGGAGTACGATATCCCCATTCCCTGGGATGAAACCTTCCAGAAATACTTCTACCGTATCACGGAGGCGATGAAACAGCGGTATGGCGATGATCCGCTTTTCGTCGCCGTCACCATCGAAATCGCACATTGCCAGAGCGGTGAATGGCACCTGCCCAAGAGCGACGTCGATATACGCCAGTGGGAAAAGTATCCCGGCTACAAGGAAAAGATCAAGCAATGCTGGATATCGGCCATCGACCGGTTTGCCGGGCTCTTTCCGAGGCAGCAACTCGTCCTCGAGTGCACAAGCACCCCACTCAACGACATGGAGCGGGAAGCCGACGAGATCCTGGAACATGGCATCGCAAAGTACCCGGGCCGATTTACCATCCAGACCAATTCCCTCACCGGACAGAGCGACAACACGAATGCATCCTGGTACCAGAGGATTCTCAAGTACGAGGACAGGATTCACAACGGCTTTCAATGTCTCGCCGGGATGCAGCAGAAGGGCGCACCATGGAGATGATGGTCTACAACCTCGTAAAGGCGGATTCCGACTATCTGGAAATTTTCTACCGGGATGGCGAGAGCGTCGAGCTCACCAGGAAACTGGAGGCTATGATCGCTGAAGCCCGGCATCTGGGTGCCGAGCAATACAAACGCAAATTAATCGCCGCTGGAAAATTCATTGACTCCAAGAAGAAATCCCGATCATGAATCGGGGGTTTGCCTTCTGTGGTCATTCCCGCGAAAGCGGGAATCCAGTTCGCCCGACCTGCATTTGCATGATTGCTGGATTCCCGCTTTCGCGGGAATGACAGCAGGTGGAGGGATATGACCTGAGTAGTCACGAAATGATATGAATTGATGAAAAGCCGACCGGGAGATAGCCTTTCTTTTCTGCAATGACTTCTCATAAGATCACCCAAGACTGGAAGGCGAAACTCAAATCGGCCATTCCCTTTGGTTTGGGGCAAACCAAGCCGCGACACTTTCGTGATATGGGTTCCATCATTTGGAAGAATCGAGACAATCCCATTTATGCCTGGAAAGTTTTAAGTCAAGGTGTCTGCGATGGATGTGCTTTGGGAGTCGCCGGTTTTCACGATTGGACCATCGATGGAGTGCATCTCTGCATGACACGACTCAATCTTCTAAGATTGAACACCATGCCCGAGCTGGACATAAGCCTGCTTGAGGATGTTTCGGCCTTAAAAAAATGCGATAATGAGACTCTTCGTGAGCTCGGCCGACTTCCGTATCCGATGTTGCGCGAGAAATTGGAAGCTGGGTTTCGGCGGATTTCATGGGAAGAGGCCTGCTCCCGAATTGCTCGAAGGCTGCGTCATGCTGATCCGAAGCGAATTGCTTTCTATATCACCTCTCGAGGAGTCACCAACGAGATTTATTACATGGCGCAGAAAGCAGCTCGATTTTTGGGTACAAACAACGTCGATAACGCTGCTCGGATCTGTCATTCGCCATCGACCGCAGCAATGAAAGCCACAATAGGAGTTGCCGCGACCACTTGTAGTTACAAGGATTGGTGGGGGACCGATCTCATCATCTTTTTCGGTGCGAATCCGGCGAATGATCAGCCGGTGACCACCAAATATTTGCACGAAGCGAAGAAACTTGGGACCAAAGTTGTTTTGGTAAATCCCTATCGTGAGCCGGGCATGGAACGATACTGGGTTCCTTCCACCGTAAGTAGCGCCTTGTTCGGGACCAACATCGCGGATTATTGGTTTCCAGTTACGCAAGGCGGCGATATCGCCTTCCTTTGTGGGGTGCTGAAAATCATGATCGCAAACGGATGGGAAGATCGGTCCTTTATCCGAAATCACACCACGGGTTTCACTGAATTAACGAAGCATCTGGAGAGCCTGGATTGGGTAGAGCTGGAAGCAAAGTCAGGGTTAAACAAACAAAGCATGCAGGAATTTGCAGAACTCATTCGCGATGCCAAAACTGCGGTCCTGGTTTGGAGTATGGGCATTACACAACATGCCTTTGGTGGCGATGCCGTCCAAACCATTCTTAATCTTGGTCTGATAAAGGGATATGTGGGACGCGAAAAATGTGGTCTCATGCCCATCCGCGGACATTCTTCAGTACAAGGGGGCGCCGAGATGGGAGCTTACGCAACCGCATTGCCAGGAGGAAAACCGATCAATCCTGCAAATGTTGCGGCTCTTACCGCGCAATACGGATTTGAGGTGCCAAATTGGGTGGGCATCACCGCAACGGAGATGATCGAGGCCTCTGCGCGTGGAAAACTCGATGTCCTTTACTCAGTGGGTGGAAATTTTCTGCGCAATTTTCCAGAACCGGATTATGTGGCGGAAGCATTGGCAAACGTTCCGTTACGGGTTCATCAGGATATCATTCTCACAGACCAGATGCTGATTGAAGGCAGAGAAGAGGTTATTTTGCTTCCTGCAAAGACGCGTTATGAGCAGGATGATGGCGGTACCGAGACTATTACCGAGCGGCGAGTGATCTTCAGCCCGGAAATCCCAAGGCAGGTCGGAGAAGCGCGCGCAGAATGGAAGATTCTGCGAGACATGGCTGCAGCAGTTTATCCCGAGCGAGCCCATCTCCTCGGATGCGAAGATGGATGGAAGATGCGTCAAGAGATTGCTCGCATTGTTCCCTTCTATGACGGAATTCAACATCTCCGTAAAACGGGTGATGCCTTTCAATATGGCGGTCCTCATCTTTGTGCTGGCGGAAATTTTCCTACGGACGACGGGAAAGCCCATTTTCATTCAGTTTCGTTGCCCAAAACCAACCGCCAAAATGGAGAATTTGAAATGAGCACGAGAAGGGGCAAACAGTTTAATTCACTGATTTATGCGGAAATTGACCCGCTCACCGGGGCTTCGCGCGATGCGGTCTTCATGAATCCAGAGGATGCTGCCGGTCTTCATCTGACCAATCATGATCCAATCATGCTGCGGAATGACGTGGGTCACCTGGCTGGGCGCGTTTTTTTCGCCCCCATCGCTCGAGGAAATTTGCAGGTTCACTGGCCTGAGGGAAATGTATTGATTCGACGTGGAGTCGTGGATGCAGCAGGTGGAGCGCCCGATTATAACGCACAGGTAAAAGTTGAAAAAGTTGAATTCCCATCCTGACCCGGATATTTCATCCCGATGCGCTTGCGCGATCGGGATGAAATATGCGGGCTAAGCATTCTACAGGAAAAAACAACAGCGTCACCGCTTCATTTTCGAAGCGAGCTGTCACCGAGACATCGATCCGGCGTTGGCGGAACGGGAAAGCTCTCAAGCCGAGCGTTGATCAATTGACTGCCGAAGAACCTCTGGAAATTCGAGTCCAAGGTCGAGCCATCGCCGTTACGATGAGAACGCCCGGCCATGATTCAGAGCTGGCAGCAGGGTTCCTATTGAGTGAAGGCCTCATCCAGAACTCCGGCGATATTATCCAAACCGCGTATTGTCAGCGAGGTGAATCGGTCTGGACTGAGAATGTGCTCAACGTTTTTTTGTCGCCGTCGGTTCAAGTCGATTTCGATCAATTGACGCGCCATGTTTTTGCATCTTCGAGTTGCGGCATATGTGGGAAGAGTACCATCGAAGCCGTGCACCAGCGATTCGCTCCGGTTCATGCAAAGATGACGGTGAAAGTGAAAAAATTACTTCTTCTACCGGAATCATTTCGTAGAGCACAAGAGACTTTCAATTGCACGGGGGGGATCCATGCTGCAGCTGTTTTTGATAGCCGGGGAAAACTCCTCGTTTTACGGGAAGATGTGGGTCGACATAATGCTGTAGACAAAGTCATTGGGTCTGCCCTGCTTCAAAAGCAGTTGCCATTGGATGGCCATATCTTGTTGGTTAGTGGTCGCGCTTCTTTTGAAATTATGCAAAAAGCGTTGGCAGCTCAAATCCCGATTGTTGCCGCCGTTTCAGCGCCCTCCAGTTTGGCAGTCGCATTTGCCCGGGAAAGTGGACAAACGTTGGTCGGATTTTTGAGAGATCGAAGTCTTAATGTTTATTCGGGCCAGGAGCGAGTGGTTGGCTCGGTCTCATGAGGTGTGTGCATTTGATGATATCCCCTCTTTACGGTTTGGTTTTGGCGGGTGGCCGGAGCTCTCGAATGAAAGTGGATAAATCTTCCTTATGCTATCAGGGCGACACGCAATCGGAACTTTGTTTTCGGTTGCTGAGCAATTTTTGCGAGAAGGTATTCATTTCGAACCGCGAGGCCCAAGAGAATCAGGCGGGTCATTGTGGTTTGCCCCAGATTCACGACTCTCTTGGGGGAATTGGGCCACTTGGTGGGATTTTATCCGCGATGCAGTTTCAATCTGAAGTCGCCTGGCTCGTTCTTGCATGTGACTTTCCTTATGTTGATCACGAGACGATTGCCGGACTGGTTCAGCGCCGCAATGCTGCAAAAGACGCTACAGCCTATCACCATGAAGATCGGGTAATTGAGCCATTGTGCACGATTTATGAGCCGAGGTGCAGAACATTGCTTTTGGAGACTTATACCCGGGGTTGTTTCAGTCCACTCAAGGCATTGCTTGGCGCAAAAATCGAGGTTCTAACACCCGCTCATCCAAAGCATTTGACCAACGCAAATTTTCCGGAGGAACGCGATCGTGCTCTGGACTTTTATGATCGGAAGCAGGAAGACTAATATGAATGTCCCCCTTAACAAGGGGGACTATCCGCTCCCGCGAGACTCCGCCCCGGCGAGCGAGACCTCGCCCCGGCGGGCAGGGGGTTTCTTTTCAAAACTGACGTCCCAATTCCCTTCTTCCCTATCCCCTCCCCCCCCCCAACCCCTCCTTGGCAAGGAGGGGAGACTTTTCAAACAGACTCTTAAAATGGGTAATGCCCCCATTAGCAGTAGGTTAGAAGTTGACTGGCGACGATATATTGTATTAATTGTCCCATGCGTTGTCCGAAGTGTTCCAACACTCGGGATCAGGTGATTGACTCGCGAATGACCAATGAGGGGGCGGTGATTCGCCGAAGGCGGGAGTGTCTCCGATGCAACCATCGGTTCACCACCTACGAGGAAGTCTTCCAACAGGAACTTCATGTGGTGAAAAAGGATGGACGACATGAGACCTTCCAAAAACAGAAGATCCGTCAGGGACTCGAAAAAGCCTGTGAAAAACGCCCGGTGAGCATGGAACAAATTGACCGGATGGTGGATGGCATTACCGACGAAATCGAGCGCCGGTATGAACGGGAGGTTCCCGCCAAGGCCATCGGCGAAATCGTGATGAACCAATTGCGCAACGAGGACGAGGTGGCTTACGTGCGGTACGCCTCGGTCTATCGACAGTTCCGGGATATCGGCGAATTTGTAAAAGAGATTCAAACGCTTTCAGAAGGATGATCCAATTTCATCGTCATGCCCTGATGGTCTGTCACGAAAATGGACGGATCGAGCCTTTACTGATCGAGGATCTTGTGGCGCATCTTGCGCGTGATGCGGAACCGGAGCCCCTGGAAATTGAACCCTGGGTGCTGGAAATCATGGTGGAAAGTGTGATTTGCCATTTTCAGGAGGAACTTCAACGACCCCAGGTGTCTTTGAAGGAATTCATGGATGTGACACGCACTTTGCTGGAAAGTCTTTCCCAAGAAGTAATCCGAAAGAATCAGCACGCGTTTCAACTGGATTTGCTGGAAACCGCCCGGCGCTGTGGCACCGGATTTGAGTTGGAGTTTTTCTCGGAAATCCGGCGGTTTTTTGCGCGCAATGTGGCCGGTTCATCCAAAAGGGAGAGGAGACTCTGTATCACCGGGTTGCGTCACTGCGCCAAATTTTTGTCGGGAAGAAGTCGCTGGGGCAAACGGTGCGCTGAAGTACGGGATGAAATCGTGGCTTTCATCCGCGAAGAGGCCACCCGCATGAGCTCAGGCAATGTGATATTTGCCATTCGCTCCTAAACAGGCTGTTGAAAAACTACGGTGCGTGGCGCGAGGAGGCGCAGCCCACCATGTCCACTTTGGCTTGACTGAGAGGTAGTTGCTGGACAAGACTGCGGTCACGGAATCTGGCACAATGATGAACCGCTTGCTTCCATTTCTCATGGTCCTCGGGACGGCCGGAGTCCTGCACGCGGCCCCGTTGAAATCGGCAAAGATCGAGGAAACAAAAAATGATGTCCGCTTGGTCCGCGAAGGTCAGGAGCGTGCGGCCGTGGCGGGCAAAGATGTCATCGAAGGCAAGGATATTCTGCACACGGGCAAGAAATCGCGGGCAGAGCTGGTCTTTGCCGACAAATCCATCGCGCGTCTGGGCTCCAATACCGCCTTCAATTTCGACCCCGAAACCCGGGAAATGAAGATCGGGCGTGGTACGGCCCTGATCCATGTGCCACCGGGTCTTTCCGGCGCCAAGATCAGTTCGCCTGCGGCAACCGCAGCTATCTTGGGTGATGTGCTTGCGATGCGCGTGAATGAGAAGGGCACCACCGAGATCATCGCACTCTCCAAGGACGAGGCGGGACCGATCCAGGTTACCCTCCACAAGACAGGCGAGACCCGGATCCTGGAGCCGGGCGAGCTCCTGACGATAGGCCTCCAGGATCTTCGCATGCCCGAACCGATGCCCATCGCCGTGGATGTGATGGTACAGACGAGCTCGCTGATCGGCGAGAAGCCACTCCCGGAAACTGCCACGAGAGAGATCCAGAAGATTGAACAGATTCAGCAACAGGACATCCGAAGCGGCACGCTGGAAGGCGACGGCCGGGTGACGGCCAAGGCTGATCAAACGGTGGATGTCAAGACTTCGAGCACAGACTCCTCCGTTCTTCAATGCGTTAAAGGCGGCAGACACGGTGGAAGTTATGCGGTGGCGGGCTCCGTGACGATGGGCCCGGACTGCCCCGTTCCGGGCGGGGTCGGCACATTTTCGGTGCAGGTCGGGCCTGATGGAAACCTGACCGGTAGTGGCGTGGCCGCGGGCGGCACGCCTTTCACCATCACGGGCTTCGTGAATCCGGATGGTACCTGGTCGGCGACATCCTACGGTGGAGGCATCGCTTCCACGGCGACAGGCAGCTGCAACGGCACCAAGGTCCAAGGCAGCGTGTTTTCCGAAATTACGGGCTTCCCGGGCTGTGAGCAAACCATCACTGCTACCAAGCAGTAGCCCTTTCGTGCAGGACCTGGCGATTTCTTCACGAGGGGATATCCGGCCCCCTCCAGGCCGCACCAAGGGCAGTTCACGAACGACCCCCGCCAGGTCGATTTTCTGCCGACTTGGTGGAACCGGCTGGCTGATCGTGTGCATGTTGGATTGGCTGCTGTGGACCGGCGGCCTTGCACTGGCTCAGACCGAAGCGGATACCCAAATCAAGACCCAGGAAATCCGGAAGCAAGCTTTACCGGAACCGCGGGCCGACGACACAGATGACGAAGAAGAGGATGAACTTGGCAAACTCCTCACGCTGAAACGCGCGAAGTCTTGGTCTCTCACCCCTTCGGGATCCGTTCGGGGCTTCTATACCAGCAACGCCTTCCTCTCTAACAAGGGCGAAAAAGGCGACACGATTTTTATGGAGATACAGGGGGTGACATCCGGTTACCGGTTCAGCCGCGACTGGCAATTGCAAGCTGACTATAGTTTCCAGCTCACCCGATACGATGAAAATCCATTCCTCGACACCGATGCGCACAGCACCGGCCTGCGATCAGTTTACCAATTCGCTTGGGACTGGACCGTCGAGGCGGGGATCCGGGGCCTCTGGCTCACCACACCACATGGAGAAGTCGAGGTTTACCGCGAGAGTGACCCCTACCTGGTCTTCACACAAACCCACGGTTTCATGGATGATAAGCTGAACTTGTTTTACGGATTTCAATACGATCATAAGTTCACGCACCCGGTAAGTTTCGAGCGCAACGAATATAGTGTCTTCACCGGCCTCGCCTACTACTGGCTTCCGAACCTGGTCAGCCAGGCGATGGTGCGGCAGAACTGGCAGTTCTACGATTTCCGCCCGCCTGCCAACCCGATCAATGGCCGGCAGGAATGGATCAGCACCGTAGGCGTCCAGACGGTCTGGCAACCTCTCTCGTGGCTGCAGGTGAACGGCTTCGGTTTCGCCACTTACGACAATTCAATCAATGCCGCCCGTGATTACAAAGTTGCAAATCTGGGTGGTGAAATCCGCATGTTCTGGAAGTTCTAGCAACCGGCCGGTCCTGACCCATCAGGCATTTTCACCCGTAGCTGAGATTTCTGGATTTGGTATAATTCTTCTTTTTAGTTAAAGTTCCCATCCAGATGAGTACATCTGCCTCCCCACCGCTGGAGTCAGCCCGCAAAGGCGCAGTCTGGGAATCCACACGCACCGGTTCGATGCCAAAACGGGAGCCTTCGGCACGGGTGATGGTAAATTCCAAATTTTTCTTTCAAGGTGGGTCCAAGCATTTCATCAAAGGGGTGGCCTACGGTCCCTTTAAACTCCGTCCGCCGGAAGACGGCGACTCGGACCCCATCCATTTCCCGGAACGTTCGCGCGTGGAGGGTGACCTCGACCATATGCGACAGGCGGGAATCAATACCATTCGACTCTATCATGCGCCCCCCCGATGGTTGTTGGATGAATGTCATGCAGCGCAAATCAAGGCGTTGATCACCATTCCGTGGGAACAGCATGTCAGTTTCCTGGATAGCCCGAAGCTGAAGCGCGCCATCCGGGAGCGCGTTGCCGGGGCTGTTGCCGCAAACCGAAATCATCCGGCGATCTTTGCCTATGCGGTGGGTAATGAAATTCGTGCAGATCTGGTACGCTGGTATGGGCCTTACAAAGTGGAGCGATTCATCGAAAGCCTGGTCGAGACAGCGCGGAAAGTGGATTCGCGACCGCTTTATACCTATGCCAACTATCCACCCACGGAATACCTGGTGCCGGGCTCCATTGATTTTTACTGCTGCAATGTCTATTTGCATCAGCAGGCGGATTTTCAGCGGTACCTTGCCCGGTTGCAGAATCTTGCGGGAGAAAAACCGCTGATGATCGGCGAATTCGGAATGGATGTGATGCGTCATTCCGAGGAAGAACAGGCACGGCTTTTTCACTGGCATATTCAAACCGCAGCCAGAATGGGATTGGCCGGCACCGTTCTCTTTTCATGGACTGATGAATGGTTCACCGGCGGGCATTTGATTGAAGACTGGAAATTCGGTCTGGTTG
>Ga0247727_10018296_pt1 | contig 11036 bp, 3 predicted proteins | sample WisWelCaveWW1625_FD_202498 | JGI IMG/M metagenome (GOLD analysis project Ga0247727, IMG submission 202498) | Biofilm microbial communities from Wishing Well Cave, Virginia, United States - WW16-25 | ecosystem: Environmental > Aquatic > Deep subsurface > Groundwater > Cave microbial mat | place...
CGCCACGCCAGTTCCATGAGCGCCCGGCCCTGGCCAAATCCGGCTTCCAGGACGTTGATCGGTTTTCCTTTGGCCAGCAGATCGGACACGGTGGTTTCAAGGATTGGTGAATTTTTCAAAAGCTTGTGATTAACTTCAGCCAAGTTGCGGCTTGTGGACATAATCAATCTCCTTAATTTTCGATAATTTTTGTTTTCACACAACAGACCTTAGGCCGTTTCATGCAACGCCTGCATTTGGTACTCCTCCGGCAGCGCAATATTGGTGCGCAGTTGCTCGTGCGATAAAAACCCTTGCTCGAAGCACGCGCGATACACTTCCGGATGAACATCGTACACGCTGCGAATGCCGCCGCGAACATTCCCTTCGCTGTGCCGATACGGCAGCGTCGACATTGAAATGCTCAACTTTTGATCAAGCTCCAGGCGAAGATTTAGGCGGGAAGACCGCAATTTGGATATCCGGATGACACAACGAGGATGGTTAATAAATTCAAACCGAAAGGCGTTTGCTTCAAAGAGCTTCACATAGATCGGCAGTGGAATCAGTTCATCGCCGTATTTGAGCACAAAACGATTTGTATACGGCGTCAGTATGCGATCGTCGCAAATGCGGCTGAAAGGATAGTTCCAGTTGGCTTCGCCAATCCGCAGCAGCGCGACGCCGCCGGGCTTCAGGACGCGGCAAACTTCTTCCAGAAATTCCGCCTTGCGCTCCATAAACTGTATCACCACCGCGGAGTAAATGAGGTCAAAACTCTCGTCCGCAAAGTGTAGGCGCGTGGCGTCGTAAAAAAATACTTCGGGCAATTCGAAGCCAGCCAGCGCCGCTTCGGGAATGATCTCAGAGCTCCGGGCAATATTGCGCAGGTCCTCGCGCTTTTCCATCGGCGGCGTTTGGTTCAGGTCGACACCATAGAATTTCACGTTATCATTCCGAAAAAGCCAGGCCAGCTCCATGAGGGTTCGGCCCTGACCAAATCCGACTTCCAGCACTCTTAACGAACTTTTCGTTGCCAACAAATCGGACAAAGTCATTTCCAGGATTTTTGAATTTTTAAAAATCTTATGATTAACCGCCGGCAAACTGCGTTTATTAGCCATGACAAATCTCCCTTGTAATTTTAGGCAGTGGTTTCAAATCTGCAGCCTGTAAAGCACGAGCTGGCTTCGTGTTTTCTGTTTTACGCTTTACATTTCTCCATGAGCTCTCGCGCCAGCGCTAGCACCTGCCGCGCATTATGATCCCAGGTTCTTTCTTTCCGAACCCAGGCGCTGGCGTTTTCCCCGAGGCGGCAGCAGAGTTGTCGATCGCTTGCCAGCTTGGCAAGCGCGGCGGCAAGCTGCGCGATGTTCCCCGGCTCAAACAGCACGCCGGTCTCACCGTCGGCGATGATCTCTTCTACCTGGCCGATTCTGCCGGCGACCACCGGTTTGCCCATGACCATGTATTCAAAAATTTTAATCGGCGAGTAATAAAAATGCTCCTGAGGAATGTACGGCGCGACCGTAATATCCATCGCTGCAATATAATACGGAACGTCGTCATAAGCAACGTTGCCGGTAAAAGTCACCGCGCCAGATAAGCCCTGGGATTGAGCATATTGTTCCAAGGCTTCGCGTTTGGGCCCGTCGCCGACGATCAATAAATGCGTGTCCGGCGTTTTGGCGTGCAGCGTGCGAAACGCCTCGAACAAGGTCTCAGTGCCGTGCCAGGGCTTGAGGCTGCCAACGAAACCGATCACGCGTTTGCCATCGAGCTGATACTTGGTGCGCACGGCCAGGCCCTGATCCGCGGCAACGAAGTGCTGCGGATCGACGGCATTCGGCAGCAAATGAATCCGCGCTTCCGGAACGCCACACGACGCGGCAAATTCCTGCAATTGCCGGGAGACGACGATGACCCGATCGGTTTCACGAAAAATGCGGCGCTCGGCCTCGCGGGCAAGCTCTTTCATCTCGAGGCCGCGCGTTTTTTCCTGCTCGTAAGCCAGCGGCGCATTGACTTCCAAAATATGCGGCACGCCGAGGCTGCGGGCCAGACGGATGCCGGCAAAGCCGAACAGCGCGTAACGCTCGTAAATGAAATCGACCGGATGCTGCCGCAAAAGCGCCAGCGCCTTGTCGTAAAGCGTGAGATTATAAAACAAATTGCGCAATTCCTGGCGGAGGCGGGTTTTCATGCCCATAAATTTGTCGAGCGTTTCGAAATCTTTGAAAAGCTGCAACAGGCGCTCCGACGGCAACACCGGCAACAAGTCCACCCCCTCCAAGCTTTTCATCACTCGCGGCAAACTCGATTCCGCCTCGCTCTTTTCCCGGCCTTCTTTGCCTTCGTCAATCGCCGGCGAAATGAGGCAAACCGCATGTCCGGCCAGGCGCAGCGCGCTCACCATCTCGCGCACGTGTATAGAAGCGCCTTTGTGGCCAAAAACATGAACGCCGAAATCAGCGCAGAGGTAGGCAATATTCATTTACGTTTCACTTCCAATCAAACCAATTGACCTTGGACTTCGGACTTTCGACCTCGGACCTTATTTCATCAACATGAGCTTGCGCGTCATCTTGTATGGCCCGGCTTCAATTTGCAGCAAGTAGGTTCCGCTTGGAACTCGCGCACCTGCCTCATTGGCGCCGTCCCAGATCACCTGCCTGAAACCGGCCGGCTCAACCGCCTCGACTAAAGTGCGGATTTTCCGGCCCACGATGTCGTAGACGGCCAACTTAACATGAACCGGTGCCGGCAGCTCGTAACGAATGACCGTCGCCGGATTGCCGAAGGTCCCGCGCGCGGGAAAGGGATTCGGATAATTCTGCGCCAGATAAAAACGCTGCGGCAGAATATTTTCCAAAGAATGAGCTTCCGGTTCTGAATTCGAGTTCTTGGAAATCGCTGCACTCGGATTGGCCAGAGTTTGAATCTCCGCGGCGCTCAAAACACGGTTATAAATGCGCAACTCATCAAAATCACCAGCAAAAGCCTGTACCGGATCAAACCCTCCTCCCACCGCATCTTGCTCTTGACCAATCACCAACCCATTAGCGGCAATACTCAACGGATTCAGTGTGGTAGCTTTGGCCGCTTGCGAAGTCCCGTCGATATACAATATGGCTCGATTGTTTGCGTCATCACGAACCACTGCCACATGATGCCATTGACCATTAGCTATCGAAGCAATATTCCATGCAACATAAAAACTGGGGCTTTCCCCAGAAAAAACGAGAATCTGCGTATGCGAAGTAAAATAAACAAGGTATTCTTCATTGTTGCCACTATTGGCTCCGCTGAAGATGGCCTGCTTGCCGGTCTTGGACGTTTTTATCCAAAATGCTGCAGTAACATCTGACAAACTATTCAGAACTCCGCTTGGCAGATTCACGTAATCATTATTTCCATCAAACCGCACTGCGCCGCCGATTCGCCCCGTGGTCCAGGTTGGCCCATTCAACAAAGTACCGTTGTTGCCATTCCTCGACGCATCAACCGCCACCGTCCCACTGCCTTCGTCAAACCGCCAGTACCCTACTAAGGTTGGATCAATATCGGTGGGGGTGGCATTAACTTCGTTCGAGTTGGCAGACTCATTGTTGCCCGCATCTGTTGCAGTAACCGCGTAGTAGTACGTTGTCCCGTTGATCAAGCCGGCATCGGTATAAGCGCTCACGGTTACAAAGCTTGTGGTAATCCGTGTATAAGACCCACCGGCAGTGGTCGAACGATAAACATGATAGCCGACAAGATCGCTCTCGCCGTTGTCATTCCAATTCAAGTTGATCTGCTGATTGCCGGCCGAAGCACTCAGACCATTAGGCGAAGCCGGCGGGTTATTACCAGTGACAGCGTTGGTCTCGTTTGATTTAACACTCTCCAGCCCTGCACCATTTAACGCCGAAACTTGATAGAAATAAGTCGTGTTGGGAGAGGTGGCAGCGTCGGTGTAACTCGTCACATTGCCAACTTGAGCCAGAAAGGTTTCTCCGCCAGCGGTTGTGCCTCGATAAATCTTATAACCACTAATGCCGCTCTCCGCATCACTTGCCGCTGTCCAGGAAAGATTGATCTGCTCGCCACTGACGGTAGCGGCCAATCCAGTGGGAGCCGAAGGTGAGGTCGCATCGCGCTGGGTCAGCGCAGCAATCTCCGCCGCGCTCAAAACACGGTTATAAATGCGCAACTCATCAAAATCACCAGCAAACGCTTGTGCCGGATCAAACCCCCCTCCCACCGCATCTTGCTCTTGACCAATCACCAAACCATTGGCGGCAATATTCAATGGATTCAGCGTGACCACTTTAGCCCCTTGCGAAACCCCATCAATATATACCGTCACCATATTGTTCCTATCATCGCGAATCACTGCCACATGATGCCATTGACCATTAGCTATCGAAGCAATATTCCATGCAACATAAGAACTGGGACTTTCCCCAGAAAAAAGGAGAATCTGCGTATGCAAAGTAAAATAAACAAGATATTCTTCATTGTTGCCACTATTGGCTCCGCTGAAGATGGCCTGCTTGCCGGTCTTGGACGTTTTTATCCAAAATGCTGTAGTAACATCTGACAAACCGTTCAAAACACCGCTCGGCAGATTCACGGAATCATTATTTCCATCAAACCGCACTGCACCGCCGAGTCGGCCCGTGGTCCAGGTTGGCCCATTCAACAAAGTACCGTTGTTGCCATTCCCCGACGCATCAACCGCCACCGTCCCACTGCCTTCGTCAAATTTCCAAAGGCCAACCAGACCGATAGCGGACAACTCGTCGGTTTTAATCGTGCCTACACCCTGGCCGTCTCCGATCGTCGCATTGGTTGGATTGGTCAGAGTGACGAAAAAGCTCTCGTCCGGCTCGTCCTCGGTGTCGCCATTGATCACAACGGCAAGGGTTTGCGTCGTCGTTCCGCCGGGGAAGGTCAACGTTCCTGCAGCCGAGACGTAATCACTGCCGGCTTGCGCCGTGCCATCCGTCGTCTGATAATCCACTGTAACGGTTGAGCCATTGGGCGCGGCCAAACTTACGGTAAAAACCGCGGTGGTTGCGCCGTTATGGCCTTCGTTGAGCGTCACATCGTTGATTGACAACGTCGGACCGCTGTACGGTGTGGTCGCGGCGGCTTCATTGCTGTAACTCGAATTGCCCGCGGCATTGAACGCGCGGACGCGATAAACATAGGTCGTGCCGCTGTTCAACCCGGCATCATTATAAGAAGTGCCATTGGCGCCGGTGGTTGTGACCTGAGCAAAGTTGCCGCCGCCGATCGCGCGCTCGATGGCGAAACCACTCTCATCACTGGAAAGATCGTTCCACGTGAGCGCAATCGTGGCGCTGCCGGTCGCCGTTGCGGCGAGATTGGCCGGCGCTTGCGGCGGCGCGCTCATCGGGCCGGAATAAATTTGGAATTCGTTAATCCGTTCCGTGCTCTTATTGTGCAGCGTCATATAAACTCGAACGTACCTGGCCAACGACGGCGTAAATAACAAAGTTGCATTTCCGCCGGCGCCGGTCGTGGTGCTGTAAACTGACGTCCAATCCACGTCATTGTTCGACGTCTGCAGCTCATAATTCTTCGCAAAATAAGTGTCTTTCCACATAATGACCGCGCGCCCGACGACTTGCACCAGCCCCAAATCCACGCGCAGCCAGGCCACGGTGTTGGTGCCGAGGCTGCCGCTGCGCCAATAGGAGGTGGCGTTGCCATCCACGGCCCGCGTCGTGGGATAACTATTGTCCGTGCTCGAAGCGCTCGCCGGTTTATTGAGCGCCAGGTTCACACTAGGATTGTTCACCACGCCGCTGGCGGTTTCCGTCGCGCTCGTGTTGCTGTAAGCCGAGCTGGTCGAGGTTGTGAATGCGCGCACTTGATAAGTGTAAATCGTGCTCGGATTCAAGCCGGCGTCATTATAAGAAATCGCATTGGGACCAAGCACGGCGATCTCCGTAAAACTGCCGGCGCCGGTTTTGCGCTCAATTTTGAAACCATCTTCGTTATTGGCTTGATCAACCCAATTCAGCTCAATGGTCGACGCGCCAGTCGTCTTCGCCAGCAAGCTTGCCGGCGCGGCCGGCGGCACCGGGGCATCATCGTTGAGAATCGTGCCCTGGCCTTGGCCATCTGCGAGATCGGCGTTAGTCGCATTGGCCAAATTAATAAAAAATGTCTCGTCTTGCAGCTCATCGCTGAGATCCCCGTTGATCGCTACAGTAATCGTCTGCGTGGTCGTTGCTCCTGAAAACGTCAACGTCCCGGAACTGGCGCCGGTCGTGTAATCATCGCCGTTGGTGGCCGTGCCATCAACGATGTTATAATCGACGGTAACCGTTGAGCCGTCGGAACCGGCCAGGCTGACGTTGAAAATGGCATTCGTTGTGCCGGCATGGCCTTCGTTGAGCGCCACGTCATTGATGGCCAGCGTCGGGCCGACCGCCTGCACGGTGATCGTCACTTCATCGCTGTTTTGCAACTGTGCATCATCAGCCGTCAAGCGCAAAACATAAGCGCCCGGCGCGCTGAAACTGGCGGTGGTCGTCAAGGCATTGGGGTTCCCGAATGTCGCCGTTCCCGGCCCGGTGGCAACACTCCAGGTTGTTGTCAACGAACCGGAAGGATCGCCATCGTCGGTCGCCCGGCCTTGCAAGCTTGCGGTCGCGGTGAGGTCGATGGTTTGGTCTGCGCCGGCAATGACACAAGGCGGTATGTTGACGATATTCTTGGCCGCCCACGGACTGCGCTTGAAAACAAACGCATTTGCCGGAGACGAATTATCCAACGTCACCGTCACTTCAACCGGATCTTCGGCGCCGCCATTGTCGACCTGCACGCGCAAAATGTTTTTCTCGGGAAAGGGATATGACGTGCTCCACGAGTGGCCATGACCGTGCAGAAAGAGCACCGGTTTGGCAAAGGCCGCGGCCGCCTGGCGAAACGGCGTCGAAAACACCGAAAAATTTCCCGGTGAATAATGCGCGAAAACCGCGGCAGCACGCACTTCCGAAACTTTCGCTTCAAACTGCTGCTTTACCCAATCCGCCGCCTGCTGTTGCGCGCCAGAGCCGCCGTAAGCCAGATTCACGCCGATGAACAACACGCCGTTGTTAACGAAGGCCCAATTTTCACTACGCACGCTTTGACGCTCGGTATAATGGGCGGCGCAAAAATTTTGCTCGAAGTTGTTGAAATATTTCATGAAGTAGCCAAATCCCTGCGCCGGGCTGCTGCAATCGACTGATTCGTTATCACCGAGCGCAATATAAGCCGGCACGGCCAGGGTCTTCATAATGCCCGACACCGTCGAATACACCGACTCGTTGCACGCCGAGCCGCCGCTCAGTATGTCGCCGACGTGCACGAGAAAGGCCGAGGGACTATATTTATTGTGATTGAGCATTTGCTGTTGGAAAACCGAAACCTCGCTCGAGCCATAAGGAACGTCACCGGTGGCCGAAAAGATGACCGGTTGGCCTTGTGTCCACGCCGGTTGATTCGCTGCCAGCAGAATTAGAAGCAAAACCATGCAGCTTGCGCTGGATAATCCTCGTTGCATGTTGCGCATAGGAAATCCTTCCTATTTGAATGTCCGTCACCACCCTTAAGGGTAGTTCTCACAACCTGGTCATTTAAAAAGCCGCCAATGGCAGCAAACCGGCGCTCTTCCGCCGGCAGCGCTTGAGAAATATAGCCGTGAGGTGGTCAGACAAATGCGGTAGGCTACGCCTGTAGCCTCCGGCCCGGAGGACTACGCCCAAGGATGGGAAAAATCCGCCGACAGGTCCACGCGCATTGTGCAGGTAATCATCGCTTCCGCCCAATTGTCAGCAATTGCAGACTGCTGCAATGATTGAATTTACCGGCAAAAAACCTCCTTGCGGAAAATTAATGTACGCTCATTTTCATTCGCGGTTAATTCGCGGTTGACAAATTACGTGGCAGTTTTATGCATTACGCCTTACGTTTCACTTCCAATCAGGCCAATTGACCTTGGACTTCGGACTTTCGACCTCGGACCTTATTTCATCAACATGAGCTTGCGCGTCATCTTGTATGGCCCGGCTTCAATTTGCAGCAAGTAGGTTCCGCTTGGAACGCGCGCACCTGCCTCATTGGCGCCGTCCCAGATCACCTGCCTGAAACCGGCCGGCTCGAACGCCTCGACCAAAGTGCGAATTTTCCGGCCCACGATATCGTAGACGGCCAATTTAACCTGGACCGGCTCCGGCAACTCATAACGAATGGCGGTCGTCGGATTGCCGTAGGTCCCCCGCCCAGGCGGGGGAAATGGATTCGGATAATTCTGCGCCAGATAAAAACGCTGCGGCAGAATATTTTCCAAAGAATGAGCTTCCGGTTCTGAATTCGAGTTCTTGGAAATCGCTGCACCAGGATTAGCCAGAGTTTGAATCTCCGTCGCGCTCAAAACACGGTTATAAATGCGCAACTCATCAAAATCACCAGCAAAAGCCTGTACCGGATCAAACCCTCCTCCCACCGCATCTTGCTCTTGACCAATCACCAAACCATTAGCGGCAATACTCAACGGATTCAGCGTGGTAGCTTTGGCCGCTTGCGAAGTCCCGTCGATATACAATATGGCCCGATTGTTTGCGTCATCACGAACCACTGCCACATGATGCCATTGACCATTGGCTATCGAAGCAATATTCCATGCAACATAAGAACTAGGGCTTTCCCCGGCAAAAAAAAGAAATTGCGTATGCGAGGTAAAGTAAAGAAGGTATTCTTCATTATTGCCACTATTAGCCCCACTGAAAATAGCCTGCTTGCCGGTCTTGGACGTTTTTATCCAAAATGCTGTGGTAACATTTGACAAACCGTTCAGAACACCGCTCGGCAGATTCACATAATCATTATTTCCATCAAACCGCACTGCACCGCCAATTCGCCCCGTGGTCCAGGTTGGCCCATTCAACAAAGTACCGTTGTTGCCATTACCCGAAGCATCAGCCGCAATCGTCCCACTGCCTTCGTCAAACCGCCAGTACCCTACTAAGGTTGGGTCAATATCGGTGGGGGTGGCATTAGCTTCATTCGAGTTGGCCGACGCATTGCCCACGACATCTTCCGCCGTGACCACGTAATAATATGTCGTCCCGTTGGTCAAACCGGCATCGGTATAAGCGCTCACGGTCACAAGATTTGTGGTAATCCGTGTATAAGGCCCACCGGCAGTGGTCGAACGATAAACATGATAGCCGGCAAGATCGCTCTCGCTGTTGTCATTCCAATTCAAGCTGATCTGCTGATTCCCAGCCGAAGCGCTCAGACCGGCAGGCGCAGCCGGCGGGTTATTACCAGTGACAGCACTGGTCTCGTTTGATTTGACACTCTCCAGTCCTGCGCCATTTAACGCCGAAACCTGGTAGAAATAAGTCGTATTGGGAGAGGTCGAGCCGTCGGTGTAACTCGTCACATTACCAACTTGAGCCAGAAAGGTTTCTCCGGCAGCGGTTGTGCCTCGATAAATCTTATAACCACTAATGCCGCTCTCCGCATCACTTGCCGCTGTCCAGGAAAGATTGATCTGCTCGCCACTGGCGGTAGCAGTCAACCCAGCGGGAGCCGAAGGAGCGGTCGCATCGCGCTGGGTCAGCGCAGCAATCTCCGCCGCGCTCAAAACACGGTTATAAATGCGCAACTCATCAAAATCACCAGCAAACGCTTGTGCCGGATCAAACCCCCCTCCCACCGCATCTTGCTCTTGACCAATCACCAAACCATTGGCGGCAATATTCAATGGATTCAGCGTGACCACTTTAGCCCCTTGCGAAACCCCATCAATATATACCGTCACCATATTGTTCCTATCATCGCGAATCACTGCCACATGATGCCATTGACCATTAGCTATCGAAGCAATATTCCATGCAACATAAGAACTGGGACTTTCCCCAGAAAAAAGGAGAATCTGCGTATGCAAAGTAAAATAAACAAGGTATTCTTCATTGTTGCCACTATTGGCTCCGCTGAAGATGGCCTGCTTGCCGGTCTTGGACGTTTTTATCCAAAAAGCTGTAGTAATATCTGACAAACCGTTCAGAACACCGCTCGGCAGATTCACGTAATCATTATTTCCATCAAACCGCACTGCACCGCCGATTCGGCCCGTGGTCCAGGTTGGCCCATTCAACAAAGTACCGTTGTTGCCATTTCCCGAGGCATCAGCCGCAACCGTCCCACTGCCTTCGTCAAATTTCCAATGACCGATCAAAGTCAAATCACGATCATTCGGCTTGGCATTGGCTTCATTCGAGTTAGTGGATTCATTATTGCCCGCATCTGTGGCGGTAACCACGTAGTAGTAGGTTGTCCCATTGGTCAATCCGACATCCGTATAATTACTCGAGGGCAAAAGACTCGTGGTGAGTCGCGTATACGGCCCTGCGGAAGTGGTCGCGCGATAGACGTGATAGCCCGCCAAATCCGGCTCGCTATTGTCGGCCCAATCCAGCGTGATCTGCTGATTTCCTGCGGAAGCCGTGAGGCCGGTGGGTGCGGTCGGTGGCGTGTCACCTGTCGTGACGTTGGCCTCATTCGACCGCGAGCCTTCCAAGCCGGCGCCGTTCACCGCTGAAATCTGATAAAAATAAGTCGTGTTCGGCAAGGTGGTCTGGTCGGTATAACTCGTGACATTTCCAATTTGCGTCAGGAAAGTTTCGCCACCGGTCGTCGTGCCCCGATAGATCTTATAGCCGTTGATTCCGCTTTCTGCATCGTTCGCCGCCATCCACGCGAGATCAATCTTCTCCCCATTGGCGGCCGCCGTCAGTCCGGCAGGTGTCGAAGGCGGCGTTGCATCCGGCGGTGTGACGTTGCTGATGACGAAAAAATCATCCGGCACCGCGCCGTTGATCGCCTTGAAATAGAAATGCGCCTTATTCGCTTCGCCATTGAAGTTGAAAACGCCAAACAGCGCGCCGTAGGTGGCGCCTTGCGACGAGGTGTAGATCGACGCCCACCACGCGCCGCTGAGCGATTGCGAGCGAACGCTCTTGCCGCCCAATCCCGAGACAAACACA
>Ga0247727_10018297_pt1 | contig 11036 bp, 10 predicted proteins | sample WisWelCaveWW1625_FD_202498 | JGI IMG/M metagenome (GOLD analysis project Ga0247727, IMG submission 202498) | Biofilm microbial communities from Wishing Well Cave, Virginia, United States - WW16-25 | ecosystem: Environmental > Aquatic > Deep subsurface > Groundwater > Cave microbial mat | place...
TGCCGGCCGGCGGGATGTGGCTCACCCAGTTGACGATCAACAGCGCCGCGCGTGACCTGACCTATGACCTGGCGGTTGATGCGAGCGGCCGCGGTCGACCGTCCCGCGAGGCAGCTGGACTGGCGCCGGTCCGCAGTCCCTTTATCCCCTTCACGCCGCGCTCGATTCCGGATAGCCTCCCGCTCATCGGCCTGGGCGTGCTGATCGGGGGCGCAGGGCTTGCGCAGCTGACGCGGCAGAAGCCCACGTCATGAGACGCGTGGCGCTTCTTGTCGCTGTGGTCATCCTTTCCGCGGTCGCGCTCGGGATCTTTGGCGGGCCGACGGCTGGTGCCACGCCCCGTACCGTTCAGGTCACGGTCCGGCACTCGAAGTTTGTGCCCGCACGCTTCACGGCCCGGCGCGGCGAGACGGTGCGCTTCGTCCTCACCAACACCGATCCGATCGACCATGAGTTTATCCTGGGAGACGAGGCGGTCCAACGCCGCCACGAGCTGGGAACCGAGGCCGCGCACGGGGCGGTGCCAGGCGAGGTGTCGGTCCCACCGGGGCAGGTCGCCGAGACGACCTACACGTTCTCCCACACCGGCGTCGCGCTCATCGGATGCCACGCGCCGGGACACTACAACTACGGCATGCGGGGGTGGGTGCTCGTGTACTAGTCGGCGCCTTGACAAGCGTACATATCTGACATCCCGGCCGCAGGAGGAACCGTCGACCCGCCGAAACTCCGTTCCTGGAACCCTATTCCATATGCTGGAACGCCCGACCACTTCCTCGCGTGGCCCGGCTGGAGGCTCCGCACGCGCCGTCGAGCGGACCCTCGACATTCTCCTGGTGTTTCTGCGCGAAGGCCGCGACCTGCGGATCGCGGAGCTCAGCCGCGCGGCCAGGCTCCCTAAGGCCACGGTCCACCGGCTCGTCACCACGCTCGTCGGCCGCGTGTTCCTGACGCGCGACGCCCATGACTCGACCTACCGCGTCGGCCTCAACCTGTTCCGCCTGGGCGGCCTCTTCCTTGCACAAAACGGCGCTCGGCAGGCCGCCCTGCCGCTCATCCGCGACCTGTCGGGCCAGACCGGAGAGACGGTGAACCTCAACGTCGTCATCGATCGCCACCGCGTCTGCATCGAGAAGGCCGAGAGCACGCACGACATTCGTCACTTCGTGGAACTGGGGCGGCCGCTGCCCCTGTACGGCGGCGCCTCCGGGATGGTACTGCTCGCCCACCTGGACGAGGCGGAGATCGAGGCGGTGATCGCTGACGGACTGCGTCCGCTGACGCCCCGGACTATCACGAGTGCCAACCGTCTCCGCCGTGCCCTCGCCGAGATACGCCGGCGGGGCTATGCCGCGAGCACAGACGAACGGGTCGTCGGGGCATCCGCGGTTAGCGCGCCGGTGCGCGATGGGTCGGGCCGTGTGGTCGCCGGGCTGACGATTTCGGGCCCGACCTATCGCTTCACTCCCGAGCGTGCCCGCCGGTACGTCGAGTTGGTCCAGGCGGGCGCGGCCCGGGTCTCCGAAGCGCTTGGCTACGAAGCGGTGACGGAAACGCGGCTCCCCGCGCGCCGTCAGCTCCGGCGAGGCTCCCTCGTGCGGTGACCCGCTTATGGCAATGACCCTCACCGAGAAGATTATCGCCCGGGCGGCCGGACGCCCCCACGTCGCGCCGGACGATGAAGTTTGGGCCCAGGTGGACCTGGCGGCGATGCACGACTCGTCGGGACCGCGCCGCATCGCGCCTACCCTCGAGCGTCTGGGCGGCCGCCTGTGGGATCTTTCGCGCATCGTGCTGGCCGTTGATCACTTTACGCCGGCGGCGAATCAACGCCACGCCGAGATCCTGGCTACGACGCGCGAGTGGGCCCGCCGGACCGGCCTGCCACACTTCTTCGACAGTGTGGGCGTGATGCACAACCTGCTGCTGGAGCAGGGTCTGGCGATGCCGGGCACGCTGATCGTGGGCGCGGACTCACACACCGTCACCGCCGGAGCCGTGGGCGCCCTCGCGATCGGCGTGGGCGCGACAGAGCTGGCGACCGTGCTGGTGACCGGGCAGATCTGGCTGCGTGTGCCGCGTACCGTGCTCACTCGCTTCGAGGGCCGCCTCCCGTCTTACCTGACCGCCCGCGACTTGGCCATGGCCGTGCTGCAGCGGCTTCGCGCCGACTTCGCCATCTACCGGGCGGTAGAGTACGCTGGTCAGGCCGTCGAGGCGCTTGACCTCGACGAGCGGGCGGTACTCGCCAACCAGGCGATCGAGATGGGTGCCAAGAACGGCATCGTACCGCCCAGCGGCACGGTCCTGGCGCGCTTCGGCGCCGATGCGGCGGCCGCCGGCCTGCCACTGGCCGGCGATCCGGGATGTGCATATGAGGCCACTCACTCATTCGACGTCTCAGCGATTCCACCGCTCGTGGCCGCGCCGCCGAACGTGGACAGCGTGCGCGCGGCGCAGGACCTGGCTGGTTTGGAGGTTGACGGTGCCTATATCGGGTCGTGCGTCGGCGGCAAGGCCCGCGACCTCCGCGAGGCGGCACGGATCCTCAAGGGGCGGCGGGTCAAGACCGTCCTGCGGATCACCCCAGCGACGCAGCAGGTGGTGGAGGAGACCCTGCGCGATGGAACGTTGCGGACGCTGATCGAGGCCGGCGCGATCGTCCAGGCTCCGGGGTGCGGCGCGTGCGCCGGCCTCCACTCGGGATTGCTGGGCCCCAGGGAACGGTGCATCTCCACGGTGACCCGTAACTATCCCGGCCGCATGGGCGATCCGACCGCCGAGATCTACCTGGCGTCGCCGCTGACCGTCGCCGCGTCCGCGGTGGCCGGGCGTCTCGTGGACCCGAGGGAGTTCCTGTGATGCTGCACATTCTCGAAGGGCAGGCCTGGGTCTTCGGGGATCATGTGAACACCGACCAGATCCTGCCCGGTCGCTACCTCGACCGGCCGATGGACGAGGTCGGGCACTACGCGCTCGTGGGGCTCGACGAGACCTTCCCCGCCCGCGTGCAGCCCGGAGACCTCGTCGTCGCTGGCCTCAACTTCGGCTGCGGATCGAGCCGCGAGGCCGCGGTCATGGCGCTGAAGCAGGCAGGGGTGGCGGCCGTGATCGCGCGGTCGTTCGCGCGCATCTTCTTCCGCAACGCGATCAACCACGGGTTTCCGGCGGCCATCATCGCGGACGTGTCCGGCATTCGACCGGCCGACCGGATCCGGCTCGACCTGGCCGCCCGGACGGTCACCAACCTCCGCACCGTGCAGGCCTTCCCCGTGGAGAACCTGACGGGCACCTCGCAGGAAATCCTCCAGCACGGCGGAATCGTGGCCTACACTCTGGCCAGGATCCAGGACGCGCGGTGAGGCAACCCGTGCGCGCCTCGACGAGACTTCGCCAGCGCCTGCGCCAGCCGGGCATCCTGGTCGCGCCCGGCGCGCACGATGCCCTGACCGCGCGCATCGTCGAGCGCGTCGGCTTCGAGGCCGTGTATTTCACCGGCGCCGGCTTCTCGTACACGCACCTGGGCGCGCCCGACCTGGGGCTGGTGAGCCTGAGCGAGACGGTCTGGCGCGCGGCCGCCGTCGTGGAGGCGACGGGCCTGCCGGTGATCGCCGACGCCGACACCGGCTACGGCAACGCGCTCAACGTCACCCGCGCGGTCCGGGAGTTCGAGCGGGCCGGTGTGGCGGCGATCCAACTAGAGGATCAGGTGTCGCCCAAGCGCTGCGGCCACCTGTCCGGCAAGGCGGTGATTGAGACGGACGAGATGATCGGGAAGATCCGCGCGGCCGCGGACACCCGGCAGGACGCCGATCTCGTGATCATTGCCCGGACGGATGCCCGCGCGGTCCTGGGGCTCGAGCAGGCCATCGAGCGCGTTCAGCGCTACCGGGAGGCGGGCGCCGACCTCCTGTTCGTGGAAGCGCCCACGTCGAAGGAAGAGCTGGCTGCGATCGCGCGGCGGCTTCCCCCTCCGATCATGGCCAATATGGTCGAAGGAGGCTCCACCCCGCTGTGCGCCGCCGCGGAACTGGACGCAATGGGGTACCGTCTGGTCATCTTTCCCGGCGCCGCCGTCCGCATGGCCGCAGCGGCGATTACGAAGTTGATGGCCGCGCTGAAGCAGGACGGGACGACCGCCGGGCTGCTCGACCAGATGCTGTCATTTCGTGAACTCAACGACCTGCTGGGCCTGGAGACCTACCGACAGATCGAGGAGCGCTTCCTACCGGCACCCTGAGGAGGATCTGTATGCGGCAGTATGATCTGGCCATCCTCAACGGTACGGCGGTGATCCCGTACACCGGTGCGGTGCGCGCCGACCTGGGCATCCGGGACGGGCGGATCGTCGCGATGGCCGACGCAATCGCGCCCACGCTCGCCGACGACGTGATCGACGCCGCCGGGCACCTGGTCATGCCGGGCGCGGTGGACTCGCACTTTCATCTCGGTATCTACCGCTCGATCGCGGAGGACACAACGTCGGAAACGCGGTCGGCGCTGGCGGGCGGAGTCACCACGGTGATCAGTTACTTCCGCACCGGCCAGCACTACCTGAACAAGACCGGTCCCTACCGCGAGATTTATCCGGAGGTGCTCGGCCTCACCGAGGGCCGGGCGTACACCGACTACGGCTTCCACATCGCCATCATGACCTCCGGCCAGCTCGAGGAGGTGGACTGGCTGGTCTCGGCCCAGGGTGTCGCGTCTTTCAAGTACTACATGTTCTACAAAGGCCTGAACCTGACCGGGGATTCCACGCGGGGCAGCGACTACACGATGTCTGATTCTTACGACCTCGGGCATCTGTACCTGTTCATGCAGCAGGTGGCCGCCGCGTCGCAGCGGTACAGTACGCGGGGCCGGATCTCGCTCAGCCTCCACTGCGAGCACGCCGAGCTCATCCGCGTCTTCATCGAACAGGTCAAGCGCGCCGGCCTGACAGGCCTGGAGGCCTACCACCGGTCCCGGCCGCCGCTCACCGAGCGGCTCTCGATGGCCGAGGCGGTGATCCTGGCCGATGCCATGCGTTGCCCGATCAACCTGCTGCACCTGAGCAGCCGGGAGGCGATCACGGCGGCCTCCGAGGCCAAGCGCGACTATCCGCATCTCGACATCCGGTTGGAGACGACCCTTCACCATCTGGCCCTGACGTATGCGACGGCCGGCGAGATGCAGGGGAAGGTCAACCCGCCCATCCGTACCGAGGATGACCGGGCGGCGCTGTGGGACGCGGTGATCGACGGCCGCGTGGACACAGCCGTCAGCGACCACGCCTGCTGCTTCGAGCACCAGAAGGGCGAGGATCTGTGGAAAGCACTACCGGGCTTCGGCGGGACCGCCCTGCTCTATCCGTACCTGGTCTCCGAGGGCGTCCACCAGCGTGGGCTCTCCCTCGCGCGCGTGGCGGAGCTTGCCAGCGCCAACTCGGCCCGGGCGTTCGGCCTGTATCCTCAGAAGGGTACGATCGCCCCCGGCAGCGACGCCGATCTCACGATCATCGACCCGAACAGAGAAGTGACGGTACAGCCGGACGTCCTGCTGTCGGCCCAGGACTTCACGCCCTTCGCGGGGATGCGCGTGAGGGGATGGCCCACCCACACGATTCTCCGCGGCCGGGTCGCCTACCGCGAAGGGAAGGTGGTCGGCCCACCGGGCGGGCGCTACTTGCGCCGGCCGGTCGGGCTGCACGCGCCGCCCCCCACGCCAGCTGAGCGTGCGGGCGTGTCGACGGAGGTCTCGCGATGAGAGGAGGGCAGTCAATGAAAGCAGTCTGGAAGATGCACGCCCTGGGCGTCCTGTGCGCCACCGTGGTGCTCGCCGCGGGATTCCTAGCGCCCGCCGGCAGCGCGCCGGCAGAGACGTCGCGGCGCGGCGGGATCCTGAACGCCACCTTTAGTTCCGATCCCGCCCACCTCGACCCCCATCGGGGCACGACCGCGCAGAACTTCGTCCCGCTGGTCTACAACGGGCTCGTGCGGTTTAAGACCGGCACCGAGGTGCGGGTCGATGAATACGTCATCGAGCCTGATCTGGCCGAGCGGTGGGAGCAGCCCAACCCGACGACTTATGTCTTCCGCCTGCGCCGGGGCGTCCGGTTCCACAACGTTCCCCCGGTCGGCGGCCGGGAGCTGACGTCCGACGACGTCATCTGGAGCCTCGAGCGGATGCTGGCCGAGGATCCGGAGAACATCAAGCGCGACCTGTTCTCGGTGATCAAGAGCTACGAGGCCGTCGACAAGTACACCGTCCGCATCATCTTGAAGGAACCGTTCGCGCCATTCCTGGACAACCTGGCCACGGTGTTCGCGTCGATCGTGCCGCGCGCGGAGATTGACTACAAGCGAGTGGCCGTCGGCTCCGGCCCGTTCATGCTGGACTCGTTTACCCGCGGGGTCCGCTACGTGTACAAGCGGCACCCGCAGTACTACGAAAGCGGTAGGCCGGCGCTCGACGAGATCGTCATCCACATCCTGCGCGACTTCGCCACCCGGGCGGCCGCGCTGCGAGCCGGCCGCGTCGACGTCGTCGACCTCCTACCGTTCGGGCAGGCCCAGCCCATTATTAGAGAGGGCGGCCTTCAGTCGGAGAAGTATCAGGGCATCTTCAGCGTGCACGCGCGACTGAACGTCAGCCGGCCGCCGCTGGACAACGAGAAAGTGCGCCAGGCGATGTCGGTGGCCCTTAACCGCCAGGCGATGGCCATCGCGCTGGGCGGTGGCGAGGGCGTGGTGAACGGCCCGGTACCCACCGGCCTGGGTAAGTGGGCGGTGGACTGGCGGCACTTGCCGTTCTTCCAACGCGACGTCGCCAAGGCAAAGGCGCTGCTGCGCGAAGCGGGCTTTCCCAACGGGGTGACGGTCGAGGCTGTGGGCGGGATCAGCCCGGACAACCGGCGCATCATCCTGGAGGCGATGAAGGCGCAGATGGCGCAGGTCGGCATCACGCTCAATTTCCGCCTGGTGGACACCGCCACGGTGCAGCGCGTCCGGTTCCAGAAGGATTTCATGATCCTGGCCGACAACTTCACGCTCTCCAGCGATCCCGACAGCTACCTGTTCTTGGAGTACCACTCCAAGAGCAGCGGGAACGTCGGCAACTACGCCGACCCCGAGGTCGACCGGTTCCTCGAGGCCCAACGCCGCGAGGTGGACCCGGCGAAGCGGCTCGCGCTGGTCCACCAGGCCTCGATGCTGGTCGCGCGGCGCGGCTGGATCCTGACGACCGGCGACCCGATCTATGTCAGCCTCGCGCATCCGTACGTGAAGGGGTTCCGGCACAGCAACATCAACCAGTACCTGCCGCTGAAGAACGTCTGGGTTGACCGGTAGCGCGCCGGCGCGTCCACGGCCGCAGAGGGCATGCAGCAGTATTTACTGAACCGGGTGGTCCTCGGCCTGGCGGCCCTGTTGGGTCTCTCACTGCTCGCGTTCGGCTTGATCCGCCTGGTCCCTGGGGACTATCTGATGGCGCAACTGGCGGAGTCCGGCAACGTGGCCGACCTGGCCGCGGCCCGCGCGCAGTTGGGGCTGGATCGGCCGTTCGCGGCCCAGTACGTGACGTGGCTGGCCGGCGTGCTGCGCGGCGACCTCGGGATCTCGTTCTGGTCGAAGCGGCCGGTGGCCGACGATCTGCTGGCGGCCCTGCCGGTCAGCCTGCAACTGGCCGTCATGGCCATGCTCCTCTCGATGGCGCTGGCGCTGCCATTCGGCGCGGTCGGCGCCGCGCGCCGGGGCGGGGCGGCGGACTACGCCGGCCGCCTGCTGAGCTTCGGCGGCCTTAGCATCCCGCACTTCTGGATCGCGACGCTGGTGCTGCTCTACACCTCGATCTGGTTCCGGTGGGTCCCCCCGCTGGGCTACATCTCACCCCGGGCATCGCTGGCGCAGAATCTGGAGCAGTTTGTGATTCCCGCGGCTATCCTCGGCATCCACTTGTCGGCGCGCAGCCTGCGGCTGGTGCGGTCGTCGCTGCTGGATGTGCTGCAAGAGGACTACGTCCGCACGGCGTGGGCCAAGGGCCTGGCCGGGCGTCGCGTGCTGTGGGGTCACGCGTTCCGCAACGCGCTGGTACCCATTCTGACGATCCTGGGCAGCCAGTTCACCTATCTTCTGAGCGGCAGCGTCATCATCGAGGACATCTTCTCGCTCTCGGGCGTCGGCCGGTACGTCGTGGAGTCGATCACCCATCGCGACTACCCGGCCGTCCAGGGTGCGATCCTGTTCACCGGCGTGGTGGTCGTCGCAATCAACCTGGTCATTGACCTGGCCTACGCCTGGGTGGACCCGCGCATCCGGTACCGGTAGATGTGGGCGCGGCGCTGGGCCGGCCGGTACCCCGTGGGCGCGCTGGCAGCCGTGCTCCTTGGGGCGATCCTGATCGCCTCATTTGCCGCCGGCCTGATCAGCCCGCACGATCCCTACGAGCAGGACTACGCGGCGCTGATGGCGGCGCCGGGCGCGAAGTACCGGCTGGGCACCGACTACCTGGGCCGCGACGTCTTTTCCCGCACGCTGTTTGGCGGCCGGACCTCTCTGGCGGTGAGCCTGTCGTCGATCGCGCTCGGGACCCTGATGGGCACCCTCGTGGGCCTGGTCTCCGGCTACTACGGCGGCTGGTTCGACGGGATCGTCCAGCGAGTCGTGGACGTGGTGATGGCGCTGCCGTCGATCATCCTGGCGCTGGCGCTGATGGCGGTGCTGGGACCGCGCACCGAGAACGTAGTGCTGGCCATCGCCACGGTCATCATCCCGAGCCTGGCGCGCGTGGTGCGGGGCACCGTGCTGCAACTGCGCGAGTCCCAGTTCGTCGAGGCGGCGCGCGCGCTGGGTATCTCAGACGCCCGGATCATCGGCCGGCACATCTTCCCCAACACCATCGCGCCCGTCATCGTTGTCGCCACCAACGCGTTGTCGGCGGCCATCCTCATCGAGGCGTCGCTGGGGTTCCTCGGGCTGGGCACGCAGCCACCGGTGCCGTCATGGGGCAACATGCTGAGCGAAGAGGCCCGCCGCTACTTCGAGCTGGCGCCGTGGATGGCGCTACCGCCTGGAATCGCCCTCAGCCTCACGGTACTGGCGGTGAACTTCCTGGGCGACGCGCTGCGCGACTCCCTGGACCCTCGGCTGCGGAGGGCGCAGGGGTGAGGCGGGCGAGCGCGGACCCGCCGCGGGGGCCCATGGCATGATCGACGACGTCCTGCAAGTACACGGCAGGCGCTTCGACCACTGCGTGGCCGAGCTGGCCGAGTTCTGCCGGATCCCGTCGGTGGGCGGCGACGACGCAGCGATGGATGCGGCCGTCGCATGGCTGGCAGGCGTCATGGGCGACGCGGGCATCGAGCCGCACGTCCTGCCGGGCGAGGAGAATCACCCGTACGTGGTCGGTGTCGCCCGAGGCGCGTCCGATCGGACCCTATTGTTCTTCAATCACTACGACATCGCCAATTACACCAACCCGGTGCCGAGGGAAGTCGTGCCGGGCGAGCGTCACCCGTTCTCCGGCGCCGTGGAGGACGAGCGCGTCTACGCCCGCGGCACCGCCGACGACAAGGCCACACTGTTGTCCCGCATCCACGCCGTGCGGGCCTGGCGGGAAGCGCGCGGTAGACTGCCGGTCACGGTCAAGTTTGTGCTTGAGGGCAAGCGGGATCTGGCGATCAACGGGTTGGAGCGGTTCCTGGTGAAACACTTTCCGCTCGTGCGCGCCGACGCCTGCTGCTGGGAGGCCGGCGCGAAGGACGAGGCCGACCGGCCGGTGATCACGCTCGGCCACAAGGGGCAGCTCTATGTCGAACTGTCGTGCCGCACGGCGAACGCCGACTATCCCTCGCGGCTGACGGCGCTGCCCAACGCGGCCTGGCGGCTGGTCTGGGCGCTGGCGGCGATCAAAGGGCCCGACGAGCGCGTGCGGGTACCGGGGTTCTACGACGGCGTGCGGCCGATCACGCCGGAAGCGGAGGCGCAGTTCTACGCACGGCTTTCGACGGACGCCCGTGGGCTGCGGCAGCGGACCGGTGTGCCCGGCTTCGTGAAAGGGCTGGACGGACAGGACGTGATGCGCTTCATGTACTCGGAGCCTGTGGCTGCGGTCTGCGGCCTGGACGCAGGACACACCGGGCCGGGGCACAAGCTGGTAACGCCGGGCGCGGCGCGGGCAAGGGTGGAGTTCCGGCTGGTGCCCGACCAGGACCCTGGGCGGCTGCTGACGGCGCTGCGTGCGCACCTGGACGCGCGCGGTTTCGACGACGTCGAGATCGAGGTGCTGGCGTCGAACCCGCCGTATAGCATCCCGGCGGATTCCCCACTGCCGCGGCTGGTCGCGGACGCCGCGCGCGAGACCTACGGGGTCGAACCGGTACTGGTGCCGTTCGCGACGGGAATGGGATCGCGGTACCTGTTCCGGCGGCACACGGTGATGCCGATCGTCGGCTTCGCGGTGGGCTACGCGGGTTCGGCGCTGGAGACCAGTGAGGAGCACATCCGTGTGAGGGACTACGACGAGGGCATCCGGCACATCCTGGCGATCCTCGCCCGGGCGCACACCCTGCCGCTGGTCGAAGGGACGGGCGGGATGGCGTGACCACAACGCTGCTCGACGCCGCCGGCGCGTACATCCGGCAGCGCATGGACCAGTGGACGGCGGAGCTGACCGAATTCTGTCGCCTTCCCAGCGTGGGCGACTACCCCGAAGCCATGCACGCTGCGGCGGAGTGGCTCGTTCGTCGGCTGCAGGCCGCGGGTCTCGACGGCCGCCTGCTGCCGGTCCCCGGCGGGTTCCCGACGGTCTACGCCGAGCGTTCCGGCCGTAGCCCGAAGACCGTGCTGTTCTTCAACCACTACGACATCGCGGCATACACCCACCCCCTGAAGGCTGATCGGCCCGAGCTCCCCGTGGCAGTTCGCGACGGCAAGATCTACAGCCGCGGCGTGGCCGATGACAAGGGCTGCTGCTTCTCGCGGATCGTCGCGGCCGAGTCGATCCTGCGCACGTGCGGCGAGCTGCCGGTGGGGGTCAAGTTCCTGATCTTCGGCAAG
>Ga0247727_10018298_pt1 | contig 11036 bp, 7 predicted proteins | sample WisWelCaveWW1625_FD_202498 | JGI IMG/M metagenome (GOLD analysis project Ga0247727, IMG submission 202498) | Biofilm microbial communities from Wishing Well Cave, Virginia, United States - WW16-25 | ecosystem: Environmental > Aquatic > Deep subsurface > Groundwater > Cave microbial mat | place...
AAAGCCAGATTGAAGCAGGCCTCGGCATAATAGGGATTGATTTCAATCGCGTGCTGAAAGCGCTCCACCGCTCTTTTGCACTGTTCTTTTTTTAGATAAGCCACGCCGAGACTATTGTGATAGTCGGCGCGTTCGGGTTTCAAACCAATGGCTTGTTCCAGAACCGCAATCGCCTCATCATATCTGCCGACAGCCGTGTAAGCCGTGCCGAGATTGTTATAAAGGCCGGAAACGCGCGGGTCGAGAATGATGGCCTCTTCAAACTCATTGACGGCTTCTTCGTAAAGGCCTTTCTTCAAAAAAGCCTGTCCCAACAAATTTTTGGTATCGGCATTATCCGACTCTTTCAATTTTTCCGCGAGCTTGAGCAGCGTCTGGATTTCCGATTTTTTCTGCTCGTGAAATTCACGGGTGCGCGCCAGCAATGCTTCATCCGAAATCTTGGGCTCATAATCCTGCTGGTGCGAAGCGATTACCGTCCCGTTGCGAAAAAATGAGGAGATGATCTGATTCTGATAATTGCTGTTGACGGTTTTAAGAAAATATTCGCCTTTTTTGGAACGAACGACATCATTGAAAACAAAATCGCCCATGAGTGAAACCTGTCTGCTGATTTAATGAATCCCTGAGTTGAGCCTGCGATCGGGCAAAAACCGATCACAGCGAAACGTCCCTGTTCAAAAAACTATGTCAGTTGGTTAAGCTTCTTCGGCCACATCCGTTGCATCGGCACTTGTCAAGTCAAGCTCCTGACCGGCATACTCGAATCGTTTTTTGCGTGTGTTGAGATCGGTCTCGCGCAGATAACGATAAATCGTCGACCGGCTCAGAAACACCGGTGGCTCGACGCGATCTTCGAGAAATTTGCCGATCATTGCCGGGCCATAATGCGGATAAGCCGCAATAATGCCGCGAATCATCTCGCTAATATCGCTGCTCATCGGTATTTTAGGCAAATCGGTTTCGGTCATTGGCACGGTCGCCGAGCTGCTTTTTCCGTTCGGCTTTGGTTTTTCCGAAAAATTTGCTGCCCCATTTGTATCGGCATCCACAAACTTTGCTGTCGATTGATGCGAGACGACAACTTGATTGTCATCATCCGAGCCGAACTCGACCGTCGTCGGCGCGACACGGTTTTTTTTCTTTATCGGTTGCGCGAACAACTCATCGACCGGCGCTGCAAAACTTGCAAACTTATCGCCGCGAGCGATTGATAAATTCTGCATGAAGCCGGCATCGCCCGAGCGCGCCTCAACTTCATCGGAGAATATCGTCGAGGGCGCGGCGTCACGTTGGTCGAATTTGCCTGCCGCCAACTCATGCTCGGCGTCGTTAACCGGCGCGAACGCGGGCGGCGCCAAATCAAACTCGAAGTCGCCGGATAAAAATTCGGAAGCCGCAATCGGCGTGTCCTCATCCGCGACCCCGTCCATCTCATATTCTTCCGGCAGCGTATCGATTTCTTCGAGAATCCAGGGATCGCGAATGTCCTGCGTTTCATACTCATCGTCGCGTTCTGGCGCAGCTTCATGAGCGGAATTTGCGCGCGGGGCGAATTCCTTCAAGCTTGTAGAAAATTTTTTGAGGTTCAAATCTTCAGCGGGATTGCCGTTATCGAAAGCCGGCGCCGGTTCGGAAAAATCAAAGGGCGCGGACAAACCGGTTTCGGAAAATTCGGCGTCCTCATTTTCATGAAATGTTGCGGACGAACGATCGGGGAATTCACCTTCCGGCGCAAAAACGAGTTGGTCAAATTCTTGCGTTGTTTCACCACTCGAGAAACCGTTTTCCTTCTCCGAACGCAGGTCATGAAACTCTGCCAGCGCCTCGCGCTTCTCGGACATTCGCCCCTGTTGATGCAAATGGCTCTCGAGATCGAGGCTCAATTCGGAGAATGCTTCGTTATCGTGCCGCCCCAAAGCCATGGGTAATGATTTTGAAAATTCAGTTTCCGATTCTGTCATGGGCTCGGAAAACTCAGTGTTTTCGCGGTCGGCGTCAATAATCGGCTCGTGCCCGGAGAAATGCAAATCCGACGTCGAGATCAAATCGGTAAATTCCTGCGTTTCTTCATGACGGCCATCATCCGCCGTCGTTTCGTGCGCGTAGAAATCAAATTCAGACGATGAGCCAAAATCCACGTCATTAAATTTCTCCACAATCGAATCGGCAGCGCCGTGCTGGTGTCCATCGTCATGTGGCGCTTCAAACGAGGGCGGCGGCAAAGATTTTCTGGCCATGTCAGGCACTGAAGCCGGCCTGCCGCTCGTGAGCAGCAGCTCATACATTTCTGCGCCGTTGGTCGACATGGGTTGTTTGGCTTCAATCGCAAGCGTATTGTCGTCAAAAGCGTAGTTTTCCTGATCCGCCAAACTATTTTCAGCTTGCTGATCAAATGCCGAAACCTCGGATTCGATTTCAAACGTTTCACCTTCGAGGGTGTGCGTTTCCTGGTATTCAACATCGTTCTGGCGTGGTTGCTGGAAAATTGCGGGCGATGTCGTTTCAAAAACGGCCGGCAATCTTGTTTTTGTTTCCTCCGAGGGCATGACTCTGGGCGCTTTGACGACCGGCGGCGCCATCTCAACCAAAGGCCGAACCTCGGGCTCGGGTTCAGGCGCAGGCTGAAGAAAAGCGGTAAGCGCTTCTTCCTCGGTGTCGTAAGCTTTGATGAAACTGTCGAGCTCGAGCAGCAGGAAGACGTCAAAAATATCCGTGCCCATGCCGGAAAGTTTGATGTCGCCGTCGTTCTCGCGCACGCGACGCAACTCCGCAGTAAAAGCGCCCCAGCCCGCCGAGGAAATAAACTCAACGCCGCCGAGGTCGACAACCATTTTAAAAAAATTTCTGGCTAAAAGGTAGCTCACCACTTTTTCAAATTCACTCACCGTCGAGGCGTCGAAGATGCCTTTTAGGCGAATGAGATGAATTTGGTTTTCGGTGATCTCGACCGCTTCTACCAGACGTCGCTGAATAGCCAATGGAGGCCTCTTCCACTCAGTGCAAACTAAATCTTAAAAAGAATCCACTTTTAAAAAACTAAACCGCCATTTCTCGCTTCGACTGACGCATTTCACCAAGCGCCAGTTTCGGCACGGTTCCCAACACCGTCAGCCCGAGGACCTGCTCGACTTCTTCGACCGATTTGAACGAGTGATCGAAAAACTCGATGAGATAAACCAAGCCAACACCCAAACCCAGTCCGCCAAAAAATGCCATGATCAAAACTTTTGGCTGATCGGCGGTGTTCGGCGTAATCGGCTTGTTAGCGGGGTCGAGAATTTTGTAACGCACGTCGGCGTCACTGCGGCGCAAAGAATCGACCAAGACTGAGCTGCGAGCCTGCTCTTCAAATGTTCTGACAATTTCTTCCAGCGTAATGACATTGTTTTGAAACTGCGCCAATTGCAAATCCTGCGCGGGCTGTCGAGTCAGGCTTTGTTTATAGGTCTGCACGGAATTATCCAGAACTGATTTATGGCGATTGAGCAATTCCAAATCGGTGAGCGCGATTTGGCGCTGCACGGCCAAATCGAGATCGCGCGCCGAATAGCCGTTGCTACTACCGGTGGCGCGAATCTCTTGCTGCAATTCCTCGCGCAGCGCCGCCACTTCTTGATTGAGCTTGATGACTTGCGGATCGCGCCAATTGGCTTGCACCATCAACTGCGCGACGTTCGATATTTTCTCCAACATCTGCACGCGCAAATTCGCGGCTTTGCCGGAAAGTTGACGCGCGAGGCGATCTTTCATACCGCCCAATTGATTTTCAAGACCCAGCAATTGGCTTCTTTTTTCTGAGATTTCAACCGCGAGAGATTTGATTTGCGCGTTGATTTGCGACTCGTTTTGCACGTTAACGTCGGAACTTCGCGTCTGTGCCTGCACCATGCTCGTCTTGAAATTGCGCAGCTCCTCACGCGCTTTTTCCAACTTTTCCAGATAGCGCTCGAGTTCTTTCGTGGCAAACACGTACGTCTCGCGCGGCCCGACGCTTTCCGCGAGCAGGGATTCTTCGATAAAAACTTCCGCGAGATTTTTAGTCAGCCTATACGCCATGTCCGGATTCGTATGCGTGATGCGCAATTGAATGTAGTTGCCGCGTTTGGGAAAAGACAGCGCCGTTTCCACTTTTTGCGCCAGCCATTCAAGTTGCAATTTCCGAACAATGTCTTGCGCTTTGGCATCCGGCTGCGCGCGCAGAATTTCCTGGGCGCGATCGAGAATGCCCTCCGTCGGTTTGATGCCGGTGCGATCGAGAACTTTGCCCAGCGTGGTTTCTGACAATAATTGCTGCCGGATGTTTTCACCGATATCCGTAATTTTTTGCCGGCCTTTGTTTTCCGTGCCAAGCGCGTCTTTCATGCCGGGGCTAATTGACTGATTCGTGCCGAGCATGATAGTGGTCATCGACATATATTGCGGCGGCGTCGTCACAACATAACAGTAAGCGCCAATCGAAGCCAGAATCGGCGGCACGATGAGCAGCCACTTCCACCGTTTGGCAATTTGCAACAAATGACGCAGATCGATTTTTCCAGCTTGTGCCATAATGCTTGCGCTTATTTTCCTTGACCGAATAATTGATTGAGCAATAGATACGACGTAACAACCGCCACCGAAGCTTTAATTACCTCTGTCACCGAGGAGGTCAAAAAGAAACGGCGAAAACTTTGCTTGCCGGGAATATAAACCGTGTCGCCCGGCCGCAAAATCAACGGCACCGGCGAGGCGGTATTCGTATATTTTTCCACGTTCACCGAATACACCACCGGCGCTTCCGGGCCGCGCGTGATGATTTTGACGTGCGCCAAATCCGGCTCGGTGATTGGACCGCTGGTGTTGAAACGATTCGGATAAGCCGGGCCTCCGGCGCGCACGATCACTTGCAAAACGTCCATGTCTTTTTCGATTTGATAAACGCCCGGCGCCACCACGTGTCCAAACACATAAACGGCCTTGGTGCGCGCGAACAAATTAATGCCGCCCCCGGTTGCCGATGGAGCGCCGCCCAAAACGTCTCCGCTCGATCCGGCGTTTGTATTTTGGCTCGACGGCACATAAATGTTGTCGCCCGGCATTAAAGCGGGCAAGCCGCGCATATCGCTTCTTTCAAACGCCGCGGACAAATCTACCGCGATGATTTTGCCGCCCTCGGCGCCGCCGCGAATGAGCTGCACGTTGTCGAGCTGCGCTGCCGGTTGCGGACCGCCGGCTTCGAGAATCGCTTCCCAAATAGACGGCATTTTCTCGAAGCTATATTTTCCGGGCGTGCCGACGGCGCCGGTGAGGAAAATTTTTTTGCTGCCGTATTCGTTGACCACCACCGTCGCTTGCGTGATGCTTTTGTTGTAGATCGAAATCCTCTCGACGATTTTGCTGCTGAGTTGCGAGATCGTCAATCCGGCGGCATTGATTCGCCCGGCCAAGGGAATATTGATTTTTCCTTCAGCGTCGACGCGAATCGACGGCACGTTCAAATCCGGCTGCTGCCAGAACGAAATTGACAAGACGTCGCCGGGCTCGAGAATGTATTCCTGCGCTGCTGCCGGGCTCACGATTGCCAAACGCAAAATCAAATTTAAAAAATAAGCTGCTGCTTTGACACGCATGTTTTCACTCCATCGAAAAAATCTATCGCGTGGCGCCTTGCACCGGGTTGCTGCCGGAATAAAGTCCGCCGTTGTCATAAACAAAAACCTGATAAGTGTAAGTCACGCCGCGAATCAAGCCGCGATCGGTATAAGTGGTGTTGGCGCGATTGCTGTTGAGAATCGCAATCGGTTGCTGCTTCGCCGGGTCAATCGGCGGGTCGCCGGCTTTCGCGCGGAAAATGCGATAAGAAGCAAAATCGGCGTCATTGTTCTGCGACCATGACAAACTCATCGTGGCGGTATCCACGGGCGCCGGCAGAGCCAACGTCACCGGCGTTGGCGGCAGGTTTGGCGCGGTGGTCACATTGCCGATGTTGCTGCCGGTGGCTTTCCCGGCTTGATCGTAAACGTAGATACGGTAAAAATATTTCGTCGCCGCTTTTAAATTTTCGTCAAGATAAAGCGTTTGACTTTGATTGATGATCGCTGTCACCAAAAAACTGAGCGAGTCGACGGCAGCGGTATTGGAACGATAAACGCGATAGCTGGCAAAATCATTGTCGGTGCTGCGCGACCACGACAGTTGCACCTGGCTCGAGCCATCGCCGGCCAAAAGCGGCGTGTTCAAGATCACCGCGCTCGGCGGCAGGTTGGCGCTGGTGCGGGCGTTGACTTCGTTGCTTGACGCGCTGCTCAGCCCGGCCAGATCGACAACCACGATACGATAATAATACGTCACGCCGGCCAGCAAATTCAAATCGGTGTAGAACGTCGTCTCTCGCAACGTCACGCGGTCGATGAGAAGACTATCGGGCAGCGCAATAAAATTCGGATTTTTGCTGCGATAGATGGAATAATTGGCAAAGTCAAAAGTGTCTTTGGACGCCGTCCAGGTCAGGCGCAGCGCATTTTGCTGCGAGCCCACCGACGTCGGCTGAAACAAAGTAACCGGATCCGGCTTTTTTTGAATCGTTAACAGCGTCGCCGCCGTAATCGTCTCAGCGATATTGCCAACCCGATCGAGAAAATTACCCCGCACTTTCGCCTGAATGGCTTGCAATTCTTGCGGCACCCGGTAATTCACTTCATAAACACCGTCGCCGGGAGTCGCGTCACCCTGGGTGCCGTCATCAAAAAGCAAGATGCCTTGCGTTCCGGCCAAAATGTTGATTGTCGCCCTGCCGCCGGTTTCATTGGCCACCAAACGAAAATGGATGATGTCGCCGGCTTTTTTAATTTGCCCGTTGGCGTCCTCCGTCACTTCTCTAATCAACGCCGTCGTATCCAAAATGATCGAATCCTTGACGACTTGGGGATATTCTTTGCCGTCGTTATCGCGAAATCTGGCATAAACCGTTTTGACGCCATCGCCGAATGAGAGTATCCACGTTACCGTCGATTCAAATCGCTGCCACGGGGTGGCGTCGGTAAACAATGCCAATGAATCATTGCTCAATTTCATCAGCGCGACGCGGGACGGCGCCGTCATTTTAAGCAGGACTTGTCGTTGCGAAACATAGTCTGCGCCGGCGGCGATGAGAATCGAGGTAAAGGTGTTTGGTGAAACCGAAACGACGACGGAGCGATTGCTTTCAAAGCCGCTGGCATTTACTGCACTGACTTGATAAAAATATTTGCCGTCGCTTTGCAGGTTTCTGTCGGTATAAATTCGATCAATCGAGGTGTCAAGGACGGCAAACACCGTCGTCGTGGTATCGCGTCGATAGATGCGATAGAATTTGACGGCGACTGGATTGTCGATGTTCCAGGTCAAGGTGACTTTTTGCTCGTCAACCGTAACCACCACGTTTCGAGGTTGCGGCGGAAATTGACTATCCTTGGGAAACACCGGACTTGTCGGCTTTTTATCGCAGCTCCACAAACTTAAACTTACCCATAGCAGCCCGGCAGCTAAACCGAGTTTTCGTTTCATCGCTTCTTTCATCTTGCTTCTCACATAATGGTTACGAAGATCATGACGTCAAAATTTCGCCTGCACGTTAAGCTCGAGCGCCGCGCCATGCCGCTCGGGGTTTTGATCGAGCGTTACGCTGACGTCCAAAGCGTTATTGCGGTAAGAAGGAAAAAACAAAAAAGCATCCGCTAGATTATAAACGTAAACTAAACCGGTAATGATCAGCCAGCGCTTGCGCGCCGCATACGCCTCGTCCAAATCCGTCTGGCGCGCCTTCACCTGCGCGATCAAATCCGCCTGCCCGTCCTGATTTTTTTGATTCGCTTGAAAATTTTGCAGCGCCGCGTTATAATCATTCAACGCCTCGGTGTATTGCGAATCCCGATAAATCAAAATGCCGGCAGCGCTGAATTGCATTAGGCTGATAGCAAAAGCCCGGGTTTTGTGCTCGCTGTAAGACTGGCCCAATCCAGGAAAAAGCATGGACCGCAACAAGGCTTTGGAGCGCGTCTTTGGTTTCATCTTGATCGACAGCTTGTCATCCCCCTGCCCGTTGAAAACGTAATCCGTCTCCCAATTTTCATACCCCGGTTTGGTGGCGCGAATGCGGTATTGGCCTTTCAAAAAATGCGTGATCGTGTAAGGCGTGCGGCCGGTCATCGAATATTCGCCGTCGAGAAAAACCAGCGCGCCAATCGGCCGCGTCAAAACTTGAATTCGCGCATCGCCGGCGACATCATCGGAGCGGACGGGATTCGGCGTCAATTCCGCCGAGTACGTTGGAGATTGCGCGCGCGCGCGCTGCGCCCCAGCAAATGCGATACCGATCAGAGTCAAGATTGACGCCAACCAGAAGTAGAAATGACCGCGAAGGTGAATCGAATTTTTTGTGACCTCGTTTTGTCGTCCGCCCTCACCGCGCGACCACAGGTCAGTCAACATCTCTAACCTCCTTGTCTGAACTCGGCCCGCGATACTTCTGCCTTGTGAAAATAAAGTTTCGCACGCCGACTATAATTTTTCTCTAATTTTCTGCGCATTCAAAACAATCACCGCCAGACGACGCTCAATCAGGACCTCACCACTTCGCGACCGTTGATAATCATCCACAGCGTTTTCAACATAATCTTGAGATCGTATTGGAACGTTGAATTTTTTACGTACAGCAAATCGTAGCGCAATTTCTCGCGGGCATCATCAATCGTCGCGTCGTAGCCGCAATAAATTTGCGCGATACCGGTGATGCCGGGCTTCACTTGCAACCGCTCGGGAAACTGCGGAATATCATCAAGCAGTTTGGCCATAATCTGCGGCCGCTCCGGACGCGGCCCGACAAGGCTCATCTCGCCGCAGAGCACGTTGAAAAACTGCGGCATCTCATCGACGTGAATGAAGCGCAAAATCCGGCCCATGCGGGTGACGCGCGGATCATTTTTTTGCGCCCACACCGCGCCGCTGTGCTTTTCCGCGTCGACGCGCATCGTGCGAAATTTATAGACCGTAAACGGCCGGCCGAATAAATCCTGCCGGCGGCGCTCGCCGGCGCGGCGATCATGCGCCACGGCGATATGCACTTGCCGGCGATCGCGCTTGCGATAATTCAAGCCGGCGCGCTGCTGGCCGTAAAAAATCGGGCCTTTCGAGTCCATTTTGATGAGAATCGGCACGACGATAAAAAATATCGCCGACAAAATAAAGCCGGAAACGGCGCCGGCAAAATCCAGCGCGCGCTTGCCAAATTGATCCCAGAAATTGGCTTTGGTAAAAGGCGCCGAAATTTTTTTCACCAATTTCTCCGGCACCACCAAAATAATCGCCAGCGACACAAACAAAAAAAACGGCGCAATCAGCCACTCGCCTTTGAGTTTTTGCCAACGTTCACGCGCGCCGTCAGAACTTTCTGTCGGCATCGGTTGCGGCCGTGGCGGTGAGGCCGCCGAGATCGATTGGTTGACCACCGGTTTGATCAAAAGATGATACCGTTGAAGAGCGACTTCACGGGAAAACCCATCCACCGCGCCGGTTGACGTCGCAACCGAGTAAGAATGGGCACGCGTGGCATTTCCATTCTTTGCCGCATACCGAGACGGATAAGCCGTTTCCAGATCTGGTTCACGCGCTTCTGAAAGTTCCTTATTCATCATCCTTCTTTGATCGATCTCGCCAGGCATGGGCGCTCCTTCCCTCGCTGTATTGCTTTATTTTAAAAAATTTTCGCGTATCGGTTTATAAATTCTCACATCTATTTTAGCAAGCTTTGTGCCGCAGCCAGATTACAGTTAAAACGTTCAAACTATTCTCATCATATCGGTAAAAGATAACTTGTCGCCATGATTTATAAAATGTCTCCGATGTTATGCCGCTGTTGTAAGAAACGCGCGTTTGCATGAGGCAAATTCTGTGTCATCACAAAACAAGCGGTTCGTTTTTCTTGTCATCACCGAGAAGTGCTGCGTTGCGACAAGATATAATCGCTATTTAACATTAGATATATACATTCATGGTCAATGAATGCGTAGAGTCAAAGTGTAGAGCCTGAGGCATAATCGAGAAAAACAAAAATGATTTTGCAACGCGAGCCAATCTATTTCTCGCATTTTTGTAAAAAAACCGGCAATTTCAAAAATGCAAGTGGCGAATTCTCGCCGGAAGGAAAAAATAGAGGAGAGACGATTGACTTTTTAGTAATTTCGCATCAGAGCAGTGCGGGCTTTTTAAAAGGAATGTGCCGTGGTGAAACAGTTGAACTGAAAGTAATATCTACCCACAAAAAGGCCGGCCACTGCAAGTGGCCGGCCTATAGAATTTCCAATCTCGAACAACGATAACAATATTTTGCTAATGATCCATTGCATTCAATTCCGGAGTGGCGCGTGGCAAAAAGCGAATCTCAATGCCCAAGCTCGCGGCCAACTTTTGACTCTCTTCTGCCGTATATTGATTTTGCGACAAACAATCGCGCATTTTTGCCATTCCCTTGCGGTTCAACGAGAAAACCGGCGGGTTGGTTCGATATTGCCAACCCGCCGATTCATCTCAGATAAAAAATCAGGCTTGCGGTTGAAGCTCTGCGGCAGGCACGCCAGCCGTCGCTTCCATGACCGCAGGCGCGGTATCCGACAAAACTTCATCGGCGGCGGCCAACTCTTCCGGCGTCAATTTGACTTCCGGAACGGCAGATTCACCGGCTTTGCCTTTGCCTTTTTTCTTCTTTCCGTCGCCTTGCGGCTCTTTGGCTAATTTCTCGGAAAGAATGATTTTCTTGTTTTCTTTGTTGAACTCGATCACGACCAACTCGAGATCATCACCAACCGCGTAACCGTCCGCCGGTTTCGCAAGATTGGGTTTGATAAGATGCGACAGCGGCACAAAGCCATCCACCATCGCCGGCAGCTCGACGATCACGCCTTTGTCGATCATTCGAAGAACCTTGCCGTTGGTCTTGGTGTGAACGCCGTACGCGCCTTCAAACTCATCCCACGGATTGTCCTTCGTTTGTTTGTAGCCGAGCGAAATGCGGCGATTGC
>Ga0247727_10018299_pt1 | contig 11036 bp, 8 predicted proteins | sample WisWelCaveWW1625_FD_202498 | JGI IMG/M metagenome (GOLD analysis project Ga0247727, IMG submission 202498) | Biofilm microbial communities from Wishing Well Cave, Virginia, United States - WW16-25 | ecosystem: Environmental > Aquatic > Deep subsurface > Groundwater > Cave microbial mat | place...
AGCCGAACCGCGAGGGCGCTGGCGCGCCGCTGCGTGGGCATCACCTTCGTTCCAGGCCACAGCACCCTCGAGCTCCCGCCCGATCCGCGCCTCACCTGCTGATCCCCGCGGGCTCGCCGGGGTTTCTCGCGCGGGACACACCGCGGTCCACCAAGGGCTCGAGAGGTTGCAGGCGCCGCGGACCGCTCGCCCCGCGAGGCGCGCAGCGCCCGGCGGTCCGCGGCGCCTGCGACCTCTCGAGCCCGGCGCCGATGGACCGCTCGACGTGCTCCCGCGACCGAGCGGGGCCCCGACGAGCCCGCGCTCCCCGAACCCTACCCCCCACCCACCAGAGTCACCACCTCGACCCGATCGCCCTCCACGAGCACCGTCCGCTTATGCTCCGCCCTGCGCACGATGCGACCGTTCCGCTCGACCGCCACCCGCTCGCTCGCGAGCCCGAGCTCCCTGATCAACTCCGCGACGCTCGTCCCGGCCGCCACCTCGCGCTCCTCGCCGTTGACCACGACCCTCACAGCCGCACGAAGGCGCACTTCAGGTACTCGCTCTCCGGCAGGGTGGTGAGCACCGGATGGTCGGGCGCCGCGCCGGCGTAGCGGAAGATGCGCGCCTCGCGGCCCGCGTCGAGGCTGGCGCCCGCCAGCGCGTCCAGGAACTCGCCGCGGCCGATGTTGTGCGAGCAGGAGGCGCTGACCAGCACGCCGCCCTCGGCCACGAGCTCGAGCGCGCGCCGGTTGAGCTCGCGGTAGCCGCGCAGCGCGCCCTCGACCTCGCGCCGGCTGCGCGCGAAGGCCGGCGGATCGACGACCACGAGCTCGTAGCGCTCGCCCGCCGCGGCGCGGTCGCGCAGGTCGTGCATCGCATTGGCGCGCGCGACGCGCAGCTTGCCGGCAACGCCGTTGCGCTCGGCGTTGCGGAGCGCGCGCTCGAGCGCGTCCTGGGATTGATCCATGCACAGCACGTCCCTCGCGCCGGCCAGGGCGGCGCGGATGCCGAACAGGCCGTCGTACGAGAAGGCATCGAGCACGCGCCCATCGCGGCCGAAACCGGCCGCGTGGGCGCGGTTCTCGCGCTGGTCGAGGTAGTGCCCGGTCTTGTGGCCCTCGGTCAGCGAGACCTCGTAGACGAGCGCCGGCACGCCCGCGCGCTCCGGCTCGTGGACCTCGAGCGGCTCGGTGCGCTCGCCGCGCAGCCACTCGACGCGCTTCTCGAGCTCTTCGTGCGCGCGCGTGGCGGAGTCCGAGCGGTCGAGCACGTGCGCGATCGGCAGCTCGAGCGCCTCCTCGACCGCGCCGAGCCAGAGATCGCGGAAGCGATCCGAGCCCTGGCAGCCGCTCTGCAGCACGAGCGCGTCCGCGTAGCGATCGACCACGAGGCCCGGGAATCCATCCGCGTCGCCGCCCACCAGGCGGCACGCGTCGCGCGGGCCGAGCAAGCCGAGCGCGCGGCGGTGCGCCACGGCGGCGCGTGCGCGCGCGTGCCAGTGTGCCTCGTCGGGCGCCTCTTTCGAGCGGCTGACGAGCCGCAGCGCGATGCGCGACTTCGAACTGTAGAGCGCCCAGCCGAGCGGCGCGCCGTCGGGGGCGCGCACGCTCGAGAGCTCGCCCGGCTCGGCCTCGGCGACGTGCACGTCGTCGGCGTAGATCCACGGATGCCCGCCGAGGAGGCGCTTTCGTCCGCGCCCGGTGAGGGTCGCGAGCCCCATCAGTTCCCTCCTCCGAACAGGCGCTCGAAGCGCGGCTCGCCGCGCAGGCTGGCGAGGTCGGGGTCCTTCCGCGCCCAGGCGCGCTTCTGCGCCCGCGAGCCCGGGCTCGGATGGTTCTCGCGCAGGTCACGCTCGAGGTAGTCCAGCGCCTCGGCCTTCTCGCCCAGGAGCGCGTGGGTGCAGGCGATGTTGTAATAGAGTGCAGGAACCGCCGTGACGCTGTGCAAGACGGTGCGCGCCTCGTCCTGTTTGCCTGAGCGCGCGCGGTAGCAGGCGCGCAGGATGCGCATGAACGGGCTCTGGTTCAGCGCGTAGGCGCGCTCGAAGTACTCGAGGGCCAGGTCCGGCTTGCCCATGCGCACGTTGGCGTTGACCGCCAGCGAGAGCAGCGCGTCGCCGCGCAGCTCGCGGATCACGCGCACCTGGCTCTCGACCTGGCGCGCCACCTCGGCGTCGGCGGCGGCCGAAGCGCGCTCCTCCATCTGCGTCTCGATCGCGTCCAGGCGGCGCTCGGCCGACTGGTAGGACTGCTCGGCCTCCCCGGGACGGCCCTCGTCCATGAGGGTCGAGCCGCGCAGGAGCTCGAAGCGCGCGCTGGAGAGCTCGCTCCAGAAGCTCGAGCCCAGCGGCACGGTGCGCAAGGTCGCCAGGGCGCGCTCGCACAGCGCGCGCGCTTCGCCGGTCCGGTTCTCGCCGCGCAGCTCGCCGGCCAGGGTGTGCGCGTGCATGCTGGGAGAAAGGAACTCGAGCAGGTTCGCGTAGACGGAACGCAGCTCGCTGGCGGAGAGGCTCGCGGGATCCCGCTCGCCCAAAGCCCGCTGCTCCTCGTTCTCGGCCTCCACGAGCTGCCGCCTGAGGTACACGAGCATCTGCTCCTGGTTGACCCGCGCGTCGCGATCGCTCGCCAGGCGCCCGGGGGTCCGCGGGTCGCGCAGCTCCTCCAGTCTCCGTTCGTACTCCTGACGCAGGGCGGTGCGCATGGCCTTCAGCAGCGCGAGCCGCTCTGGATCGAAGAACACGTCGCCGAGCTCACGCCTGGGCGAGGGATCGCCCTCCAGCCCCATCAGCTCGAGCGGGGCCACGCGCCCGAAGGCTCCTGCCAGACGCACGGCCCGGTCCAGGGCCGGTCCGCGCCGCTCGGGCGCGAGCTTTTCGTTGAACAGGACCATGGTGTGCGGCGAGAGGTCGCGCTCGAACAGGGAATCGAGCGTGCCGGGATCGCTGGCGTGCGTGCGCATGGCGACCAGACGCGAGCGCAGGAACAGGACGTGCGCCGCGCGCAGTTCCTCCAGCACGCGCACGTCCCCGGCCTTTTCGTCGAGCGCGAGCAGCGCGCGCCACAGGTGCACCAGCGCGGCGAGGTGCAGACGATCGATCTGCGCGGACCCGCCGCCCTCCGTCCATTCCGTCGCGCGCGGACTGGGAAAGAGGTCGTCGCGCCGCGCGCGGCCCGCATCCAGATGCGCGCCGAGCTCGGCGAAGAGCCGGGCGGCCTCGTCCGCTTGTCCCAGGGCATAGAGCGCCGCGCCCTCGAAGATGCGCGCGCGCGGCTCCCAGACCTCGGCCTCCTCCGGAGAGAGCGGCTGGGCCGCGCGTTCCAGGGCGCGCGCCAGTTGCAAGCCGACCTCTGCATCGCCGCGCTCGAGCCAGGCGAGGTCCAGACGCCGCCGCAGGCACTCGACCAGCGGCCAGCCTTCCTCACCGAGCCGCGCCAGCACGCGATCGGCGCGCGCGCTCTCGGACAGCTCGGCGGCGCGCGCCACGAAGCTGACGAGCGCCGCGCGCGCGGCGGCCTGCACATCGGGCGCGGGATGCGTACGTCCGACGAGGAGCGGCAGGCGTTCGCGGAGGTCTTCGCCTCCGCCGGCTACCTCGGCCAGGGCACGTCCGTAGCCCTGCAGGAGGGCGGCCCTCACCCCGTCGGGCAGCGTGGCCCCGGCGGGCATCTCCGCGCCTTCCAGGCCCTCGCCCGCGCGCGGACCTCTGCCCGTCAAGCGCCGGATCAAGCGCGCGCGTCCGCCGGAAAGCTGGGTCAAGCCGGTCGCGGCCTTCTCGGCCTCGCCCGGGGGAAGGCGGTCGAGCGCGCGGTCCAGCGCCGGCACGGCCGCCTCGAGTCCGCACTCGGCCAGGGCTTCGCGCGCGCGGATGCGCACCAGGTCGTCCGGATCACCGAGCGCGAGCGCCTCGAGCGCGCGCACGCGCTCGGGCGCGGCGGCCTCGGCGAGCGCTGGGTTGCCGAGCAGCCGGGCGAGATGGCGGCGCACCACGGGATCGGGATCGTCGAGCAGCGCGAGCAGGCGCGCACCGAGTGCGGGAGCCGGGATGTTCGCCAGCAGGACGGCGCGCGCGCGGCGCGCCGCGCTGCCGACCGCTTCGAAGTCGGAGAGCACGCGCTCCGCCGCCGGCGGTCCGAGCGCGGTGAGCGTCTCCAGGGCCTGCGACCACTCCGGCTCGCGCCCCTCGTCGAGCGCGCGCACCCAGCGCTCGAGCTCCTCGTCCCCGTTCTCGGCGGAGAGGCCGAGCGGGAGAGCGACGAGCACGACGCACAGCCACCAGGCGCTCATCCCGCGTCCTCCCCTTCCGCGTGCGCCATGCGGTAATCGAAAGCGCGCCTCGTCAGGCCCACGCTGCGCGCGGCGGCGCTGACGTTGCCGCGGTGCTCGCGCAGCGCGCGCTCCATCATCGCGCGCGCCACGTCGTCCACGGAGAGACCGAGCGACAGCGCGCTGCGCGCCAGCTCGTCGGCCGCGCCCTGCGTGCCCTGTTCCAGGAAGGCAAGCTCCTCGGCCTCGATCGCGCGGGCGGCGGACTCCGTGTCGACGCCCAGGACGAGCACGCGCTCGAGCGCGTTCTCGAGCTCGCGCACGTTGCCCGGCCAGGGGTGGGCGCGCAAGCGCTCCAGCGCACCCGGCGCGAGCGGCCGCGCGGGCACGCCGACGCGCGCGGCCACGTGGGCGATCAGCTCGGCCGCGAGCGGCTCGAGGTCGTCCTGGCGCAGGCGCAGCGGCGGGACCTCGAGCGGCAGAACGGCCAGGCGGTAGTAGAGGTCCTCCCGGAAGCGTCCCGCCGCCACGGCCCGCTCGAGCGCCGTCCCGCAGGTCGCGATCACGCGCACGTCCACCGGCACCGCGGCCTCGGCCCCGAGCGGATCGACCACGCGCTCCTGGAGCACGCGCAGGAGCTTCACCTGGGTGTCGAGGGGCAGGTGCTCGATGTCGTCGAGCACCACGGTGCCGCCGTCCGCCCGGCGGAAGATCCCCAGGCGGCTCCGGTGCGCGTCCGTGAAGGCGCCGCGCTCGTGCCCGAACAGCGTGGCCTCGATCAGCGTGCTCGAAGTGGCGACCAGGCTGACGGACACGAGCGGTCCGGACGCGCGAGCGCTCCAGGCGTGCAGGCGTTCCGCAGCGCGGCTCTTGCCAGTGCCGCTCTCGCCCGTCAAGAGCACCGTGCTCTGGCTCTGTGCCGCCCGCCGCAAGCTAAGGAGAAAGGCGACGACCGGCGCGCTGTGCCCGCGGAAGGGATCGGGCCCGCCTCTCGGGCCGCGTATCAACTCTCGTTCCACCTCGTGCTGCGGTCCGTGCAGGAACTCACCGCGGTTGACGGCCACCCCCTACATATAGCAGACTCCCTCCCTTTTGACGCCGACCACCGCCGGGCCTGACGGACGGCAACGGAACGGAAGGAGCGGGCGAGGTCCGCTCCGTCTGTTTCAGTCTGTCCGCCGCGCGCCGCGCACCCCACTCCCCCTCCATGAACCCCGAAGACCTTCTGAGGATGATCGACATCCTCCACCGCGAGAAGGACATCCCCAAGGAGACGCTGTTCCTCGGGTTGGAGGACGCCATCGCGACCGCCATCCGCAAGCGCCTTGGCCTGGGCGAGGACCTGGTGGTGAAGATCCAGCGGGCGAGCGGCGAGATCGCGGTCGAGGACGCCGAGGGCGAGTACGAGATGGACCTCCAGGACCTGGGCCGCATCGCCGCTCAGGCCTGCAAGCAGGCCTTCATCCAGAAGGTGCGCGAGGCCGAGCGCGACGTCCTGTACGACGAGTACGAGACGCGCGTGGGGAGTCTCGTCAACGGCACGGTGCAGCGCTTCGACAACGACGCCCTGGTCATCAACCTGGGCCGCACCGAGGCCTTCCTGCCACGCGAGGAGCGCGTGCGCGGCGAGACCTTCGCGCCCGGCGACCGCATCCGCGCCATCGTGCTGGAGGTGCGCAAGGACGGGCCGCGCGTGCGCATCATCGTCAGCCGCACGCACCCCGACCTGGTGCGGCGGCTGTTCGAGCTCGAGGTACCCGAGATCGCCGACACCATCATCGAGATCAAGCGGGTCGTGCGCGAGCCCGGCTACCGCACCAAGATGGCGGTCATCTCGCAGGACCCGAAGATCGACTGCATCGGCGCGTGCGTGGGCGTGCGCGGCTCGCGCATCAAGGCCGTGATCGACGAGCTGCGCGGCGAGCGCATCGACATCATCCGCTGGAGCGACTCGCTCGAGCAGCTCGTGATGAACGGTCTGAAGCCGGCCTCGATCCAACTCGACAACATCTACGCCGACGTCGACAACCACTCGGTGGTGGTGGTGGTCGACGAGGACCAGCAATCGCTCGCCATCGGCAAGAAGGGCCAGAACGTGCGCCTCGCCAGCCGCCTGTGTGGCTGGGACATCGACATCAAGACGCGCGAGGAGTTCGAGGCCGAGGGCTTCGCCCGGCCCGAGGGTGCCGACGGCGGCGGCGCGGCGAGCGCCGAGAACCCGGAGAGCGCAGCGAGCGCCCAAGAGAACGACGACCCGAGCGACGAGCCAACCGCCGCCTCGGCCGCACCCGACGTCCAGGGCGACGCCTGACAACGCGCCACTTTCCCCACTCTCGATCTTGAGCGCCAAGAAACGGGTCTACGACATCGCCAAGGAGTACGGCATGACCGGCCAAGAGCTGGCGGCCAAGCTCCGCGATCTCGGCTTCGTCCAGATCAAGAGCCACATGACGGCGCTGTCGGACTTCGAGCTGCTCGAGATCCAGGCGCGCCTCGAAGCCTACGGCATCGTCGGGGAATCGGCGGCCAAGACGAGCACCGTCGGCGGCCTCAAGATCAAGCGCAAGCTGCGCGTGCCGAGCAGCGAGGAAACGCACGGAGAGACCGAGCCGCCCGCGCCTCCCGAGCCCGTGCCGGCCCCCTCGCCCGAGCCGCGCGCGGAACCCGAGCCGGTGCCAGCCACCGCGCTGGCCGAGCCCGAGTTCGACGCCCCGCCGACCCCCACGGCCTTCGAGCCCGGCGCGCCAGCCGAGCCCGAGCCGAGCCCCGTTCCCTTCGAGAGCCTGCCCGCGCCCGAGATCGACGAGGTGGGCGAGGAGCTCGAGCTCTCGGCCGAGCCCGACCCCTCCGTGCTCGTGGCCGAGTCCGCTCCGACCGGGGAGCTGCCGCTCCCGCCGGGCGAGGTCGAGGAAGGCATCGTGCGCCCCTCGACCAAGCGCCGCAGCGGCAAGGTGGTCGGCTTCATCGATCCCGCGCAGTTCCAGCGCCAGCAGCCCGCCAAGCCCGAGTCGCGCCGCCTGCGCTCCTCCGACGACGTCGTGCCGGAGGTCATGCCGACCATGGGCCGCGACCGCAAGGCGGGCGTGGTGCGCGGCGACACGACGCGCGGCACGATGACCGCGCAGGAGCTGCGCGACCGCGAGCAGGGCCGTTTCCTGCGGCGCCGGCGCGGACAGACCGCGCCCGCGCAGGCCCCCGGACGCCGCGGCCCCGAGACGCGCCGCGAGGTCGCCGGCGCCTCACCGCTCTCGGGCGGCGCGGTGGCGATCGAGGCGCCGGTCTCGATCAAGAAGCTCGCCAACACGCTGGCGGTCAAGGAGAACCAGGTCCTGCAGGAGGCGATGAAGCAAGTCGGGTTCGGCATCAACATCAACTCGATCATCGACAACGACACGGCCGTGCTGCTGGCCGAGGAGTTCGGCGTCCAGCTCGAGGTCACGACCGAGATCGCGGCCGAGACGCAGCTCATCGAGGAGCTGGCCGAGAGCCGCAAGGCGGTGGGCGACGAGAAGCTCGCCAAGCGCGCGCCGTGCGTGGCCTTCCTGGGTCACGTCGACCACGGCAAGACCACGCTCATCGACACCATCCGCTCCTCGCGCATCGCCGAGGGCGAGGCCGGCGGCATCACCCAGCACATCGGCGCCTACCAGGTCACGACCCAGCACGGCCACACGCTCTCGATCGTCGACACCCCGGGCCACGCGGCCTTCACGGCCATGCGCGCGCGCGGCGCCAGTGCGGTCGACATCGTGGTGCTGGTGGTGGCGGCCGACGACGGCGTGATGCCGCAGACCGAGGAAGCCCTGAACCACGCGCGCGCCGCCAAGACGCTGGTGGTCGTGGCGCTCAACAAGATCGACAAGGCCGGGGCCAACCCCGAGCGTGTGAAGAGCCAGCTCGCCACCCTGGGCCTGACGCCCGAGGAATGGGGCGGCCAGACGGCGATGCTGTCGGTCTCGGGCCTGAAGGGCACGGGCATCGAGGAGCTGCTCGAGCGCGTGTTCCTGGAGAGCGAGGTGCTGGAGCTCAAGTGCCACATCGAGGGTCCCGCCTCGGGCATCGTGCTGGAGGCCGAGATCCAGCAGGGCAAGGGCAAGGTCGCGCACCTGCTGATCCAGGACGGCGGCCTGAACAAGGGCGACGTGATCCTGGCCGGGGAGGGCTACGGGCGCGTGCGCTCGATCCACGACGATCGTGGCAACTCGCTGGAACAGGCCGGCCCTTCGCAGCCGGTCGAGGTCACCGGTTTGAACGAGCTCCCCACGGTGGGCGACCGCTTCTACGTGGTCGACAGCCTGGAGAAGGCCCAGGAGGTCGCGACCGAGCGCGCGCGCAACGCGCGCCAGCTCTCGCAGATCGAGCGCCGGGCCGTGAGCCACGAGAACATCCTGCAGGTCGTGGCCGACGCCGAGAAGCCGACCATCAACCTGATCGTCAAGGCCGACAAGCAAGGCTCGGTCGAGGTGCTCAAGCACCAGGTCGGCCTGTTCGAGCACGACGAGATGCAGGTCAACCTGCTGCACGCCGGCGTCGGCGCCGTGACCGAGAGCGACGTGGACCTGGCCACGACCTCGAACGCCCGCATCCTGGCCTTCCACACCAGCGCCAACTCGAGGGTGCGACAGATGGCCGAGCGCGGCGGGGTCGAGATCAAGCTCTACGACGTGCTGTACGACCTGCTCGAGGACATCAAGCGCCTGATGGAAGGCGAGCTGGTGCCCGAGCAACGCGAGGAGGTCAGCGGCCACGCCGAGGTCCGGCGCATCTTCAAGTCCTCGAAGTTCGGCAACATCTGCGGCTGCTTCGTGCTGGACGGCAGCATCTTCCGCTCCAGCCAGGCGCGCGTCCTGCGCGACTCGAAGGTGGTCTACACGGGCGCGATCGCATCCCTGCGGCGCGAAAAAGACGACGCGCGCGAGGTGCGCGAGGGCTTCGAGTGCGGCATCACGCTCAAGGACTACGACGACGTGCGCGAGGGTGACGTGATCGAGGCCTTCAAGGTGGTCGAGGTCAAGCGCACGCTCTGACGGCGCGCTGCGCGCCGTCAGAGCGGATTGCCCCACCATGACCAACCCGCGCGTCAAGGCCCGCATCGAGGCCCGCATCCAGGAGCGCGTCGCCCACTGCGTCCAGTTCGAGCTCAACGACCCGCGCGCGACCTTCATCACCATCACGCGCGTGGAGGTCTCCGACGACCTCTCCTCGGCCAAGATCTTCTACTCGGTCTACGGCAGCGAGGGCGACAAGACGCGCACCGCGCACATGCTCGCGGACGCCAGCGGCTTCATCCGCAAGCAGGTCGGGCGCGTCCTGAAGACGCGCCGCATCCCGGTTCTGCGCTGGATCTACGACGATTCGATCGAGCTCGCGGCAAAGATGCAAGCGACGATCCAGGAAGCTCTCGAGAAGGACCGCGCGATCAATCCCTCGGCCCACACCGACGTGTCGCGGTCGGAGCCCGCCGAGAAGGTGGACGAGGTCGATCGCGAGTACCTCGACTTCCTGAACGCGCAAGAGGAAGAGGAAGACTCGCCCGGCGCTCGAGAAGTCTGAGCCGCCTTGTGGAGCCGCGGTGCGCGTGCCTAGAGTGTCGCCCTCCATCGGCCACCACTCCGGCGGCCATCCACCAGACCGGGAAGAACTCATGACCAAGACCAAGTTCACTTCCGCACTGCTGGCCATCGTCCTGGCGCTGAGCCTGAGCAGCTGCTACACACTCAACCACACGGTCGGCAAGGGTGCCCAAGGAGGCTCCGAGCAGGAGCACCGCGTGTGGTTCGCCCTGTGGGGCCTCATTCCCCTCGGGGACTACGACAGCCAGGAGCTGGCAGGTGGCGCGAGCAACTACAGCATCGAGACGCAGTGGACGCCGATCGACATCTTGTTCAACCTCGTCACCGCTTGGGTGACGGTTTACAGCCGCACGGTGAAGGTCACCCAGTAGTGTACGAGGTCGGCGCGAGCGCGGGTGATCACTCGCGCTTGCGCCAGACCGTGCCCTGGGGCGTGTCCTGGATCACGAATCCGAGGGACGTGAACTCGGCGCGGATCCTGTCGGAGGTGGCGTAGTCCTTCCTGGCACGCGCGGACCGGTAGTCGGCCAGCAGTGCGTCCAGGCGCTGATCGAGCGTGTCTTCCTCGAGCTTCAAGACTCCCAGGGCATCCTGGGCCCGTCGGAGGAACGGCAGGGCCTCTTCCGCCGTCCTGCGACCACAACCGAACTCCCGCACGGCCGCGCGCAGGTTGAACAGACTCGAGAGTGCCTGGGAAACGTTCAGGTCGTCGTCCATGGCCTGGTCGAACATGTTCCTGGAGATCCGAACCTGGGCGATAGCCGCGTCGTGGTCGGCGACACGCTCGCCGCGCGCGGCCGCGAGTACGTTGGCGCACAGTTCGTCCAGCTTGTCGAGCGCGCTCCTGGCCTCCTCCAGGATCCCCCACGTGAAGTTCAGCGGTCCGCGGTAGTGCCCGCGGATGAGGGCGAATCTCAGGGCACGCGGCTGGAAGCCGCGTGCCTTGACGTCGTCGAGGTTCCAGACGTTGCCGAGGCTCTTCGACATCTTGCCGCCGTCGACCTGCAGGAACTTGGCGTGCACCCAGTAGCGCGCGAAGGGTTTGCCGGTGAAGGCCTCGCTCTGCGCGATCTCGCACTCGTGGTGCGGGAAGACGTTGTCCTCGCCGCCGGTGTGGAGGTCGAGCTGGTCGCCGAGGTGTTTCTGCGCCATGGCCGAGCACTCGATGTGCCAGCCCGGGAAACCGTCGGGCCCGAAACGGCTCGGCCACTTCAT
>Ga0247727_10018301_pt1 | contig 11034 bp, 16 predicted proteins | sample WisWelCaveWW1625_FD_202498 | JGI IMG/M metagenome (GOLD analysis project Ga0247727, IMG submission 202498) | Biofilm microbial communities from Wishing Well Cave, Virginia, United States - WW16-25 | ecosystem: Environmental > Aquatic > Deep subsurface > Groundwater > Cave microbial mat | place...
GCATCCGGCAGATATTCTCCGGGTCCTGGCATGGCGATGCCCTCCTTGGCAAGTACATTGGGGCGGAGAGCTTACGCCATTTGCCTGATTTTGTCACTGGAAGCCCGGTAACGATGCGATAGTCTCCCTTTTTTCGTGGTTTCGTCGCCGGCAATACTCCGGAGAGGTTGTTCGCAGCAAACCGAAGTGCTCGGTGCGCCCTACTCCAGAGTGGAGCAGCCTGCGATCGTGGTTGAGTCCGTCCGTGTCGCATCAAGAAAAGTTGCGTTGACTACTACTTCGGGGAAAGGAAAATCGAATCAACGATTCCGCGGGGAATGAGGGATGAGGGGCGGTGAGCAGCGAGGCGGGCACGCAAGAATGCCCGCAACAAGTACCAGTTGCTGCGGGCCGCCGGTCGCAAGCCTGAACGAAGAGCGACCGACCGATGATGACCACCGAAGGGAGTCTCCAACAGACAGTCGCTGAACAGAGCGAAGTGAAAGAGCGGATCAAAATGCAAGCGGCATCGTAGAGACCCTTCGGGCTGGAAGTCAACAACGGTCTTTAACGCTCGCGTTCGGGCAAGGGAGCCCCGACACGAGCGTTTTTCGTTGGGTTTTGGACGCCCAACACCACCTGAGGAAAGGATCGCCAATGCTGGAGCAAAACACCGTCGTCCTTAAAAGCGGAACATTCCCCACATTGTTTACGGGATTGGGTTCTACTGAAAAATGGGGTTGGCCACCGCCGCAGGACTCGTGAAAAGGGCCTGCGAAACGAAGGGTGGAGCCAACCCCAGGACGACCGGAGTCAGCACCTGCTGACGAAGGATTTCCTGGGGTTCTTTTTCGCAAGCTGAGGAGGCCGGCGGCATGCCGGTCGGAAAGGAGGGTGACGGCGAGCTGGGTCGCAGCAATGCGCAAAAAACAAAGCCCGCGGGCACGCTGATAACGGCCCGTAGGCCTTGTTGTTGCGAACCAGGACGGTGAAGTCCCGGAAGGCACCGATCGGGGCCGGTTATCCGGCCCCGGTAAAGAATCACGTCTTTTGGGATGCCTACCCGTCTCGTATTCGGCGGCGGATTCTAACCGCCGCCGGATGCGCTCGCAATAAAGATTCTTCCAAAATCCCAACGCTTCGGTCGTGTTACGCCGGACGTAGCCGACGGTGGGGATTTTCGGTCACCACTGTTCGGCTTCAGCCCCCGGATGAATTTCGCAAGCCAGTTATCCGCGGACGAACTGGCAACCTCACTTTGAGTCTAGCGATTTCACCTTGGTCTGGCGAGGTGGCCAATGGCCCCGATTCGACTCGGTCAGATTTACTCAGGCAACGACCAAATGGTTTGCGATGAGTTCGGGAGTTCCTGCGACGACGGACGCTCCGTTCTGGTCATCGGCGCAGGACCGGCAGGCTTGGCGACGGCAGCGTCCCTTCGGATGTTGGGAATTCAGCCTCGCGTCGTGGATAAGTACGGCGAGGCTGGCGGAGCGTATACGCGCATGTACCCGGGCATCACGCTTTCTTCGCCGACGACCTTCTTGAGTCTTCCGGGCATGGAGATCGAAAAGACCCGCCCGTACTCCATGGTCCCGGAGTTTGTTCGATACCTAGGTCGATACGCCGCAGCGTTCGACATCACACCCGAGACGGACGTGGTCGAATCAGTTCGTCGAACCTCGAACGGTTTCTTTGTGCGTTTCCAACAGCAGCCTCCACACGAATTTCGCGCCGTCGTCGTGGCCACGGGGATGTGCGACCATCCCGTTTGGCCGACGATACCCGGTTTGGGCAAAGACCGTGAAGAAGGGCCTTCCGTAATCCACGTGAAAGACTGGCCTGGCCCCGATCGGTATAGAGGACACCGCATGCTGATCGTGGGCGGAGGGATGAGAGCAGTCGAAATAGCCGAAGAGTGTGCCACCGCCGGAATCCGCACGGTGGTGAGTTCCAGAAGTGGCCGGGTACGGGTGCTGCCACAATTTCCGTTGGTTCTTCTTGGCCACGACGCACGCAAATTCACATTTCGCCTGGCGAAGCACGTGAGATTCTTTCCTTCGCTCGCACGCGTGCTGTGCGAAAGGCCGTTTACATTTTGGGGCATCGACCGTTGCTACTCGAATTTTCGCAATGCCGGAATCATTGGGGAAGCACGACTGGTGCGCAGGTTCGATGGCACTCGCGGGTTTTTTGAAAACGGGTCCTGGTGTGACTTCGATGCTGTTGTGTGTGCGACGGGCTATGGATTTCGTTTTCCGTTTCTTCCGGCTGAAGTCGAACGTTGGTGGGCATCAGGCTATCCACGCACGAGAAACGGCGAGTCAAGATCATGGCCTGGCCTTTATTTCGTTGGTGTGCCCTGCTCGCGAGGACTGGACAGTCAGTTCTTGCACGGCATTGCGATCGATGCGGTGGCGGTAGCGCGACAAATCAGTCAACGGCTTCGGCGGTTCGCTCAGGAATCAAGGTCTGGTAGGGTCGGCCCATGAAACTCTTCCTTCTTCTACTGCTGTTCTTCGGCGTCTTGCACCTGTGGCCATTCGCTACGTGGCCCCAGTTGGCAACCCCCAGAAACAAGGGTGCGGTCGCGTTGGGACTCGTGTTCGTGTTCAGCGGTGTAACGCACCTGCTCAATCCCGACTTCTACATGCCGATGATGCCTGCGTGGATTCCATTGCACCGGGAGGTGATCTACTTGACTGGATTCCTGGAAATCGTCGGTGGACTTGGGTTGTTGTCAAAAAAGACTCGCCGGTCGGCCGCATTCGGTCTGATCACTCTACTGGTCGCGGTGACGCCGGCCAATGTTCACGTAGCCATTACCGCGCAGTCGGCCGAAGGAACTCTGGGATTTGGTGAACTGTTGGAGCATTGGGTTCGCGTTCCGTTTCACTTTGTCTGGATCGTCTGGGCTGTGTGGTGTTCCAAAAAAGATGGAGGTGATACATGTCATTCCTGAACTCAAACATTCCGCACTTCTATTCCTTGTTGCGGACCGAGTTTCTTTACGACCTGCAGTCGCATCACGGTGAGTTCATCCCCGTTGCCGTGTTCGGCATCGCCAGCATTCCATCGCACGCGATCATGTTCCACGCGATGACGGAGAACGGTGCGCAAATCGCTCGCTTGCCGATCCATGCGTTCGTTCACAAGAAGGACGCACCGACCGACATCACGCTCGACATGTTGGAGTTGTGGGACTGCTTCTCGTACGACGTGTCGGTCACCGTTTTCGATTACCTAAGAGGTCTGCGCTGCAAAGCGATTTTGAAAAACCGGAAGTGGTACGGTGGACAGTACATGATGACGATCGACTGGTGCCGGAGCAATTACTCCGAAGATCCGGGCGAAGGCGGCCACAAAAACGCTCACCTGATCAAGCTCGACAACGGCCTCTATGCAATCCAGCCGAACAACCGAATTTTTTGGTACGAACCGTCGTTCATCACGAAACCGCTGCAAGGGAACCCTGGGTACAAAACAAACTCGCACGTTTGGAGCTGTGAAGACAAGGGCGGGAAGTGGCACACCGAGGATAGCGATCAGTATTTCTACGATTTGCAAACGGAGGCTGGCGGGAATGGTCACGTTTGTCCGTCAGACTCTCTTCGAAGAGGCACTCGACTCGGAGGTGAGAGCAAGAGGCGGCGGCGACAAGCTTGAAAGACTGGATTCCATCACGGCAACTTGTGACAACCGAAAGGGAGCAATGCAATGACAGCCGAGTGGTATTTCGATGCCTGGGATTTGACTTGCATCCCACAGAGGGCTCTCTTCGCCCTGATTGGAAGGCATCTCCGACGTGTTGAACCTGCATTAGCCATCGTGCATCCAGTGGATGCCTACACGGTCGAGCTTGTGAGGTCTATCAGTGGATTGGCGGAGTGTTTCGCGGGCGACCATGCCGATCGGTTGACAATTGGCGTGCGAGCGCAATCCTTGGCACCCTCTGCGCGGCGTGTTGTGAAGCGATTGTCATCGCTTGAGCAGCGAGAGCGTCGCGGCGATCGCCACACCAAATGCGTCGATGAAATTAGGGACATTGTGCAGGCGGCCGCGTCGGTGGTCAGTGCACTGTGTCTTGCCTGCCCGACGAGCTGGATTCGACTCGAACAGCTACGATGCAGCCCTCTGGCGTACATCGGGCACTGTGGCGAATTTCTTGCCCACCTCGCGGCTGTTCAACGTCTTGCCAATGGCATACAGGACGCTGCATCGCTACTTACCTGGGTAAGGCACGGAGACGCGCACGCGCTCGCGATGGACGATTTGATGATCTTGTGGCACAAGGAACCGGCGACCGCTGTTCTCCTTGGTGATCCAGTCGATGCCAGCGACTCCGGTCCACTAGGCCCTATCTGGTCGAGCAACGGGGCGCCATCGTGGTACACGGATGGGCTGCGCGTGATAGGGAGAGTGACTGCAACAAAGATGGTGACGTTCTGATGGAGGAAAAGTACATGCGTGCAAGAACCGAGAACGTGATCTATCCCGTTCCGATGCTGATTCGGAACTTGCCGTGGACTCGCGTGATTCGTGGCTTATTCAAGCCAACCGAATGTGAGCAACTCGTTAGGCTCGGTGCCCAAAAAGCCGGGAAGTCGAAGCGCCGGAGTCAGGTGCAAAGAGGAGAGCGAGAAGCGTGGAGCTTTGACCTCTATCCTGACGACGCACAATGGGCTTACGAGCGAGTCGCACGAACGTTTGCCCAAGAGAACGTTTGGGGCTTTGCTCTCACCGGAATTGTCGAGCCTCTGACGGTGTTGATGTACCCGCGGGGCGCCCGTGCGGAGCTTCATTCTGACCATGATTACTCTGATCAAAATCAAAGCAAAATCACCGCAATCATTCCATTGGTTGACAGGCGAGCATGGACCGGCGGTGAATTGTCGGTCGGTAGTGGTGGCGCGGTGCGGGCATTGAACAGGGGTGACTGCGTTTTGTTTCCGAGCTTCGCTGGACACTGGGTCTCGTCGGTCCGAAAGGGAATGCGGACTGTTCTGGCAGCGTGGGTAGCTGGACCGCAGCCTGTTTGATTTCGGAATCTACTTGGCCGCGCTGAAGGGAAAGGGTGCCCTGATGGACGCTGAAAAGATCGTGCGTGACCACTTGCTGTCCTTGTTGAACGGCGGGGATGCTCATCTCGACTTTGAGTCAGCGATTTGTGATCTTCCGAAGGAGCTGAGAAGTTCAAAGATGCCCGGTTCACTACACACGCCGTGGCGGCTTGTCGAGCACATGCGAATTTCTCAGTGGGACATTCTGGAGTTCTGTCGAACCGCCAATCACGTTTCCCCGGAATTCCCCAACGGCTATTGGCCTGAGGGCGACGGTCCGGCTGATGACGCCTCTTGGGACTATTGCGTTGAATCTTTTCGGCGGGACCAGAAGGAAATGACACAACTCGTGGCAAATCCATCCACCGATCTTTTCTCTCCAATCCCCCACGGGCAGGGCCAGACGATTCTCAGAGAAGCCCTGCTGGTCGCGGATCATAACGCATACCATCTTGGACAATTGGTGATGCTTCGTCGGTACCTCGGGGCTTGGTCCGACGATTAACACACGAAAAGGGTTCAACTCGCTCAGTTCGTCTGTCATTCTGCTTGCAGGAGAAGATGGTGCTGCATCTCGTGAAGCGAATTACTTCGGAAGCTGGCCGGGCAGCGCATCCTCAGTTACTTTTCCGAGAACGGTTTGCCGACGTGCGGGTCGCGAAGGATGGCGAGCAATCGTCGGCGTTCATCATCGGTGATTTCCTTCCGGGCGTGCATTGCGTGGATAGTTTCGATACCGGCATCGATCAGCCCTCGCTTCGTCGGACCCTCCGGCATGTTCATGACGTTCTCGATCCCACGAATAACCTTGTCGATGTACGGGTCAGGTTCCATAAGAAAGAGGGAGCGAGTGTGGCGAGCCGCGATCAGTTTTTTCTTCAAGAGTGAGCAACTGGTAGTACGCGGACACAGCCTCGTGTAAGAGTTGAGTCAGCGGCTCCCCCGTCTGCTCACGAAGTTCGCAGAGCATTTCCATGTCGCCGCCAGTAAGCCTTGAAGCAGGCCACGGGTAGCCCTTCACGCAGATGCGCGGATCAGGCGGTGGGGCAGGTGGTGGAAATAACGAACTACCGATCATCGGAAAAGAGGCAGCCTTGTCTGTACCGCTCGGCGGCGGCGACGTGCTCGCCGATCTTGCGAACGGCAAATTGTACGTCGATTGAGAATTGATCCACGCAATCCTTGAAGTCCCCGAACTCTTTGTGGATCGTCTCGCTCACGATTTCTCCAAGATTGTCACCGACCTCTTCGACCGCTTCGCTCACGACTCCTCGGATCTCATCGGTGTTGACGACCGGCTCCTGGACCGCCTGGGGCTGCGGGCTGCGGAAGCGATCGTTCTGCAAACCCCAGCGAATCGATGATCTGAGATCGTCAATCGAATCCCGCAAGACACGGATTTCGTCGGCGAGATTTCCGATCGCGTCCGTGAGTTGAGGTGCGTCGGCAGCGGCAGCTTCGGATAGTCGTTTCGTCTTGGTCATGGTGCGGTATCAGGATCGGCTGTGTCATCGAGGAGCGCCGTCGCGATTTCATCCCAGTTCACTTCCGAGATCGCGGCGTTGAGTAAGTCGGTGAACATCGACGCCTTGTCGGTGAGCGGATTCATGTCTTCGACGGAAGACTTGAGTTGATCGGCAAGCAGAAATTTTTTCGCCACTTCGACCGTCCAGATTCCTTCCCGCACTTGCTCACATTCCGGGGCGTCCCGTACTGCCCGGCGTGCGAGGCCGCGGCAGAAGTTGTAAATGCCTTGCTCGTTCGTGAGCCACAGGTTGACGGCCCAAGTCTCGTAGTTGCTCCATCCGTTGTAACTCGATCGAACCGACTCGGGGGAGCCGTCGTTTCCATCGCGGGGTGTGTCCGTTCGGCAGTCGAGTTCACCGCTGAGCTGAACATGGTAGGCGAAGTCAATGGCCTGCTCCAGAATCTCGCGGGCGATCAAGCGCGAACGATCACATACTTCATCGAGCCGGGCGAGAATCGTCGGACGAATTGCTGAGCGGAGTCCCGCCCGAAGGGCTTTATCTTTATCCGTCGAAGATTCGGGGGGCGGCATTGGCCGACGATTCTCGCGGAAGAATGGCGGTAGCGCAAGGGCTACAGGCCCGCTACATCGGCCCGGCGGAGCCGGCCGCGAAAAAAGAGTCGATGCGAGAGAAGGTGTACCGCGTTGCTGATGTCCGCCGGCTACCGCCCGGTCTTGCGAAACAACGGTGGGATGTCGCGGGTGCCGTGCAAGACTCGGACGACTTCAACACCGTCGTCGATGGGGCGATAGAAGACGACGTAGTTCCCGACAGTGGAAGAGCGAAGTCGGGGAGCAAGGTCAGGGCGTGCCTCAGCGGCCAGCGGATTACGCGACAAAAATTGAATCTTCTCGTCGATGGAATCGACAACCCGCAGCGCGGTTTCCGCACTGTGACTCTGCTCGAAGATGTACTCACCGATTTCGAGCAGGTCCGCTCGTGCCTCGGGGGATTTCAGGATCGTGGGCATTTAACTGGCGGAGCGACGCTGCTGCCAACGCTGGGAGAGCTCGCTCTTGATCTCGTCCATGTTGAGCGGTGTTCCCTCTCCGCGATCAAGGGACGCGATGGCTTGCTGGATATCGCGGCGAAGGGCCTCGTGCCGTTCATTCAACTCGCGAAGTACACGCACCGCAGAAATGAGCACTTCATCCTCAGACTGGTACTCGCCGCTGGCGATCGCGTTGTCTACGAACTGCCGAACATCAGGTGGAAGTGTCGTGGGCATGGTGAGATTATACCACAGGCTGCGGGTCTCAAGCGAACGCGGGATTCTCGTTGCCAAACCTGATCGCGGAGTTGCCGGTCCATGACTAATTGCCGGCGGTAGCGTTCTTGAGCGACACGCGGGCCTTCGACTTGAGGAAGCCGAGAAAGCTGCTGACTCGCTCAAACCCGTCCGCCTCGGCACGCTCCGCGGGCGTGAGCGTTCCGTGCCGAGCCTTCTCCGCGAGTTCGCTCATTCGCTTGTGGTCGTCGTCCGAAAAGCTGAGCTTCAGGAACTCCTCGGCGACGCCGGGGGAGATGCCGGGCTTCTCCGGCACGATGACCCGCGCCAAGATGCGAGTGTCGATATCGACCGTTGAGGTTTCCATGCGAGTAGTTTACCACAACCGCTCCGGGAATCACACAATTCCGCGAGAAAGCGTCCGGACGGCAGAATGCCGTCTACCGGCCTGTCGTGACCAGATCACGCTCGATACGAGCTTGTGTTACCTCGACGGACTGTGCGTACTGCCGTTGCGAGCGGCCACGCACGACCTCCAAGCGGTCTTCCCCGAAGGTTGGGGGCGGAAGCGTGCTTATCGAGAACGGATTGCTCGGGTGGCCGTCGATGAGCAGGCGGGCGTATGCGGTGTAATTCGGGAGATTGCACAAGTCCGCCGGCGTGAGTTGCCCTGGGTGCTTGCTGAATGCCGGCGCGAGCAGTTCCGCGTCCTCAAGACCGACCCTGAAGGCGAGAAGCGACCCGCAGTTGCCGATGACTGCGTGGTAGGTCGCGGGGTCAAGCTGCTTCGTGAGTTGGTGACTCAGCGTAAGGGAGACACGGTACTTCCTAGATTCAGAAAGCATCATCGAAGTCGATGGAGTCGTGAGTGATTGGAATTCGTCGAGGTAAAGGTAGTGGTCTCGGCGATCGTGCTCAGGAATTTCCGCACGGGTCATGGCGGCTTGCTCAATGCTGGTCAGAAGCAAGCTGCCGAGTAGCGTCGAATTGTCCTGGCCAAGTCGTCCACGGCTCAGGTTGATGATGAGGATTTGCTGCTCGTCCATGACGCGACGAAGGTCGAGGGACTGCTTGTTCGTGCCGGACGTGATCGCTCGAAGCTGCCGGCTCGTGAGGAACGGGATGAGTTTGTTCGTGACTGATGAGACGGCCTCGGTGCGGTATTGCGAGTTCCACGTCGCGAATTCGTTGATCCAGAACGAACGGACAACGTGATCGGACACCCGCAGTACAACGCGATCGCGATACAACTTGTCGGTGAGCAGCCGCAGCATGTCGAGCGGTGTGCCATTCTGCTCGATCGTTGTGAACACGGCAGACCGCAGCAAATTCTCAAGTCTCGGTCCCCACGAATCGTAGAGCTTTTTGAATGCAGACACGACTCCGGACGTGACTTGATCGATGCGACTCGGCTCGCGGCACGCGAGCGGGTTGAAGGGAATCACGTGGTCGGAAGCAGCATCAAAAATGATGGCGTCGTTCGTGCGGTGCTTGGGCACGAGCCGGACTGCGGCATCCGCCAAGTCGCCGTGAACGTCGATGACGGTCAGGCCGCGGCCCGCCAGCATGTCCTGATGAATGAGATTGAGAAGCAGCGTGGACTTGCCGGCGCCCGTGGAACCGACGATGTAGACGTGTCGCCGCCTCGAATCTTCATCGAGGCCGATCAACCGGCAATCTCCGCGAAATCGAACACGACCGATGGTCACGGCTCCTGGGTCTTTGTCTGAGTAGAACTTTGCGGGCGGCTCCAATTCCGCAAACTCCGTGTTCTGCATCCGCTCGGCCGCAACGCTCGCCGTTGGCGGATGAAAGAGCGTCGCCAACTCTTCGTGCGACATCAAACTCCCCTTTCCTGACGGACGCCTTGGCAGACCTCGCCGGACTCGTCGAAGATGAAACGTCGCGAGTCGCGATTGCGTGAATGCACCCAAGGCACCGGCCATTTGCTGAAGTCGATCGACGGCGAGCTGGTCAGCGTTCGGGGGGGTCTGGACAATCAAGCGGATGTGCGTCTCGAACAAGTGACCGCCGATCTTGTCGGACGCTGCTTGCAGGTGTTCTTCGCGGTCATGGAGCCGGCTACCAGACGTTTCGAGTGACGGGCGAAGTTGATGTGGCGACTGTCGTGCCAGAATGCCGAGCAGCCACGCCAGTAGCCAGCATCGTGGTCGCGTGATGTGCTCGGAGAAATACTCGGCAAGGCGGAAATGCACGCGAAAAAATTCTCGGTCCAGCAAGTGAACTGCATGGCGTGCATTCTTCCGGCGTCGTTGCCCTGCGGGAGCAATGTGGATTTCGATTCGACACAGCATTGCAGCATCGGGCTTGATGGCCCGAAGGATGCCGCTCACTGGATCGGCGAACGTGCCATTGAGCAGGTCTTCAAACTGAGCGTGTCTGAGAATCGGAAAAATTTCGGGTGTCAGTTCCAAGTCGGTGAAGTGTGTTTTCCAGCCTGACGGAGCATCATCAAATCGTTCGACGATCGTCAGTGTACAGTTCGGATAGTTCGCTGCGATCGGACCGGTGACCAGTTCCTCGGCATGATCCGCAAGACTCAGAAACAGACCGACGCGACTTTCGGTTGCCGCGTAGATGAGAGTGACCGGTTCTCCGTGCCGATTCGCTTGGTGAATCGCAGCGAGCGCCCGTTCCATGTACCGGGGCCCGCGATCGTTGGTGACGGGTGCGGTCAGAAGCTTCAACACGTGCAAAGTATTGCACGATGGCGGGTCAACTGCCCAGCTAGAGGTACTTTTCCAAAATCTGCTTGTCGGCGGCTGGCAGTTTTTTGATATCGATATAACGAATGACTCCCCTGTTCTGGGGTGTCCCGAAACTGACTCGCCGGTGTTCCTTGTACTCCTTCAATTGTGTCTTGAGCTTGCCTAGTCCCGTTCGACGACGGGTTGGAATGATTCCGATTAGGACAGTCGCGAGATCGTCGGCGGGAAACACTCTGTACTGCCAGTACCGCGGGGCCTGGTCGGCTCGCGGAATCACGAGATACTTCACGAAGTAATAGTCCATACGAACGCGAAATGAATCGCCTGCAGAATACACCTCTCGCCTGCGTTTCCAAATAACCGCCCCATCGAGTGTGTGTTTCTCGCGTGAGGCGGTTCCGCCGTTGGCTCAGTTCCGGGGAGCGCTGCTCCTCGACCGTGGACGGTGAAGGGATGCCGGTTAATAGCGGCACCGGCTCCGCGGGTGTCCAGGGCGGTCGGGCACCCTA
>Ga0247727_10018302_pt1 | contig 11034 bp, 10 predicted proteins | sample WisWelCaveWW1625_FD_202498 | JGI IMG/M metagenome (GOLD analysis project Ga0247727, IMG submission 202498) | Biofilm microbial communities from Wishing Well Cave, Virginia, United States - WW16-25 | ecosystem: Environmental > Aquatic > Deep subsurface > Groundwater > Cave microbial mat | place...
GGTCTGTTTGGCCGACTCGTCGCCCACCGGAATCGAGTGGTGCGGCACGTTCGGGATCGTCCACACGATCGCATCGACGGCAGCATCCAACTCGCCCACCTGCGCCCTCAACACATCGATCGATTGCGAGATCGACTTCATCCGTGCGATGATCGGCGCTGCATCCTGCTGCTGCTTCTTGAGCGCCGTGATCTCATCGTTAGCGACATTCTGCTGATGGCGCAACGCGTCGAACTCCGCGAGAAGTTTCCGCCGCTGGGCATCCTTCGCCAGCAATGCATCCACGTCGATCCGAAGATTGCGGTGGCGCAGCGCCGTCTTCACCGCCTCCGGCTGCTCTCGAATCAGTCTGATGTCTAACATACCTACCTCAAATTCGTGACAGGTGACAGGTAGCTCATCAATCCTCGCCGTCGTCATGCACGCTGATTCCCCCGTCACACGTCCCTTTTCCCCTGTCACAGGTTTACATGAGCCGCCTGGGACTTTCACCCCACAAAGTGTCCTTGCTCCGCTCGGACTTCGGTCGGGCACCCGCTCCTCCCAAGGACGTCGCGACTCCCTACTCGGTCATCGCTCCCTTAGCCTGAGTCGGAGCTCCCTTCGAGTCCCAGACGAGCGAAGCTACAGCCTTACAGCATCACGAACGCTGCCCCGCAACCAACCTCTTCCCACCCAGCAACATCATGAGCCGCCTGGGACTCGGCGCCCTTCGTTCGCTGCGCTCACTCCGGGTCGGCCATCCGCCGCTCCCGAGGACTGTCGGTCCTCCTATTCGTCGGACCTCCTTGAACAACAGTCGCGGCTCCGTCGAGTCCCAGGCGAGCGAAGCTACAGCCTTACAGCATCACGAACGCTGCCCCGCAACCAACCTCTTCCCACCCAGCAACATCATGAGCCGCCTGGGACTCGAACCCAGCACCCAGAGCTTAAAAGGCTCTTGCTCTGCCTGATGAGCTAGCGGCTCTCGACTTCCGTGAAGCGTGAGAATACTGAAGCAACGCTGATCGCAAACGCCCGGGCACTCGCACACAACACTTCACGCGCGCGCTCCCGACGCGTCTAGAACGTATTTTCGTGGGCGTCGCTGGTGTTGGTATTAGCCCACACCTGTCCAGCATTCTGGCGGTACGCCCAGCCGCCCGTTGTCCCAATCACCGTGCCCTTTGACTGCCCCGACGCATCCACAACATTGGCCGACGTGCCGTCGGCATCAAACGCGTTGTCAGGCATGAGGCCCGTCGCCACGACTTGACTCCCGCCGCTACCGTCCCCGAGCTCGACCATCGTCGGATACCGCCCGGCCCCCGCCACCATCTGCTCCACGTAAAAGACGCGCAGCCCCTCACGAATCGCATCCAGCGACGCCTTGAGCGACGAAATCTTGCTCTCCTCCATGAGATCGACATACCGCGCCGCCGCGATCGTGGACAAAATCGCCACCAGCAGCAATACGACAATCAACTCGATCAAGGTAAATCCACGCTGAGCGGACACCATGTCTCCCACAGCCTACCGACCTACAGCTGGTCCGGCGCGTCCGATGTCACCGGCAGCCAGACGGTCACCGTCGTTCCATGAACACCGTGCTCGCCCTCGTCTGCCGTGCAGCTCTCCACAGAAACGGTGCCGCCGTGCGCCTCGACGACCGACTTGACGATCGCCATCCCCAACCCGGTACCGTGGGGCTTGCCATACGTGACAAATGGCTCGAAGAGCGTCCGCCGGATCGCCCGCGGGATGCCGACTCCGGTATCGGTCACCGCCACCTCGACGGCGCCCTCCACCTCCCGCCCCAGGATGGTTAGCGTGCCGCCGTTGCCCATCGCGTCCTTCGCGTTGCCGATCAGGTTCGACAGGACGCGACGGAATCGCACCGGGTCGATCGACACCGGCCGCTGTACGGTCACCGTCTGCGCAACCACGATGTGCTGTTGATCCAACAGTGGTTTCAACATCGTCACCGTCGATCCCACACACTCCGTCAGCTCCGTCGGCTGACGCTCCAGCTGGATCTCCCCTCGAGCATACTCCAGAATATCGCGCGCCAACGCGACAAACTCGTCGACCGCCCGGATCGCCTCGGTCGTGAACTCGCGCACGTCGTCCGGACCCAGCTGCCCCATGCCGAGCATCTGACAGAAGCTCCGGACCGACGTCAACGGATTCTTCAGATCATGGATTAGCGAGCTGGCCATCGCGCCGACGGCCGACAGCCGCTCCGTCTGCACCAGACGCCGCTGCGACGCCCGCAGCTGCCGCAGCGCCTGCTGCAGCGCTCGATGCTGCTCCGTCAGCCGCTGCACCAACTTGGCGTTCTCGATCGCCACCGCCGCCTGGCCCGCCACCACCTGAAGCAGCGCCTGATCCTTCATCGTGAAGCGGCCGGACGCCCCGCGCTTGTTCAACACTTCCAGCACACCGATCAACCGGCCTTGATGACGGACGGGAATCGCCAGAACCGACCGCGTTTGAAAGCGTGTCCGCTTGTCGATCGACGATTCGAACCGCGGATCGCTCCGCACATCCGGACAGTTGATCGCGCGCCCGCGCAGCGCGACCGTACCGAGAATCCCCTGCCCCTTGGCCAGGGTGACGGCCCGCAACACCCGCCCCTTCGCACCAGTCGCCACGTAGAAGGTGAGCCGCCCGCTCCGCTCATCGACCAACGCGATCGAGCTCGCCTGAGCGTTCACGGTCCGCTCCGCCTCCTGCATCACCAAACGCAGCAGCTGCTGCAAATCGCCGATGCGGCTGAGGAACTGATTGACGCGGAAGAGCGTGGCTAACTGTTGCTGAGCGGAGAGCGTCGTTGAACTCATCGAGCGCGATAATCCATGTGCCGGTATTATAAGGCCTTCCGAACACCCAGACAAGCGCCCGCGTAATCGGACACGAGAATCAGGCGTAGGACTCGTTCACACCGGACGTCGGACGGAGGCAGCTGGCTGGAACAGTGGGTAGACGTATGGCAGACATCCTACGTCTGCCACTGGCTTTGTCCACTGCTCTAGGTCTAACATCTGAGATTTCCACGCCCTCCGTCTGCCGATCGGCCGGACTGACAGGCCCAAACGTCTGGCGCTGGCCTCACCGCATGTCCGCGGTTCTTGTCAATCACCACCGACAACAGGTATAATCTACTACAATAATGTCGCCAACCATTCTCTTGATCGACGACGAGGTTGCCTTGCTGAAAAATCTCGAGCTCGTCTTCACGAAACACCAGTTCGACGTCATCACCGCGACGGACGGCCTGATGGGTCTGGAGCGGGCGCGGAAGGACAAACCGTCGCTCATCATCCTTGACCTCTATCTGCCAAAGCTCGACGGCCACCGGATCTGCCGTCTGCTCAAGTCCGACGAGCGCTACCGACACATCCCCATTCTGATGCTGACCGGATCGGCTGATCCGGAAGATCGCAAGTGGGCCACCCAGGCTGGCGCAGACGGATTCGTGCAAAAGCCGTTCGACCTCGCCATGCTGCTGGGACAAGCCCAGGCGCTCATCAGCAGTCAGGCCACCGCCAAGTCAAAAACCCCACCCTCTCCGTGAGCACTTCAGCGCCAGACCCCAGTCCCATGGATATTCCGGTTGTCGATCTCAAAAGCTTCCTGATCGATCCCGAGATCACCCAGCTCGTCCCGGAAGACATGGTGCGGCGGCACATCCTGCTGCCACTCTTCCGCATCAAAAACACGCTGACCGTAGCGATCGCTGATCCCTACAACGTACCGGCAATCGACGAGGTGGAGCGCTACACCCAATGCCAGGTCGACACGGTGGTGGCCAACCGCGAACAGATCCTGGAAGCGATCGACCAGCAGTTTGGTCACGAAACGGTCGCCGATATCGTCAAAGGGATTGATGGCGTCGATCTGCAAACCGTCAAAGAAGAGAGCGTCGATGTCAAGGAAGTGCAGAAGATCGCCGAAGAACCGCCGCTCATCCGTCTGGTCAATCTGATCGTGCTCAAGGCGATCGACCAGGGCGCCAGCGATATTCACATCGAACCATCCAAGGATCGGTTGCGCGTCCGCTATCGGCTGGATGGAAAGCTCCAGGAGGTGCAATCGCTGCCGAAAGCGCTGCAGGCGTCGGTCGCCGCTCGGATCAAGATCATGTCAAATCTCGACATCATCGAGCGGCGGCGCCCGCAGGACGGTCGCATCACCGTCAAGGTCCGCAACCGCGAGGTCGATCTACGTGTCTCCACCTTCCCGGCAAACCTCGGCGAGACGATCGTCGTCCGTGTGCTGGACAAAGACACTGGCCTCCTCAGCCTCGATGGCCTGGGCTTCCCGCAGGAAGCTCTGGCGCGAGCGCGCGCATTGATCCGACGCCCCAACGGTATCTTCCTCGTCACCGGACCGACCGGCAGCGGCAAGACCTCCACCCTCTATGCCGCCTTGCATGAAATCAACGTGCCGACGATCAACATTATCACGATGGAGGACCCGGTCGAATACCAGCTGGATGGAATCAACCAGGGACAGATCAACCCAGGCGTGGGCCTGACATTCGCTGACGGACTCCGATCCATCCTCCGCCAGGACCCGAACGTCATCTTCGTCGGAGAGATTCGAGACCTGGAAACAGCGGAGATCGCCGTACGCGCTTCGTTGACCGGGCATCTCGTCTTCAGCACCCTACACACCAACGATGCCCCGAGCACCGTCTCCCGACTCATCGACATCGGCATCCAGCCATACTTGCTCGCTTCGTCGCTGCTGGGCATCCTCGCGCAACGTCTGGTGCGTCGTGTCTGCCAGGAGTGTCAGCAGCCGGATGAGCAAGCGATGGCGCAGGCGAAACAGCTCGGGCTCTCGCTCCCGTCGGGCGCGCACTTCGTACGCGGCGAGGGATGCACGGCCTGCCACTCCATGGGCTACAAAGGACGCATCGGACTGTTTGAACTACTGGAGATCACGCCGGAGATCGCATCCTTGATCGCCAAACGCGCCGACACTGACGAGATTCGCAAGGGGGCGCAGCGCGCCGGAATGAAGATGCTGCGCGACGACGGGTTGTTGAAGGCGGCGGCCGGGCAAACCACCCTCGAGGAAGTTCTTAGTATCACCCAGCCGGGCTAACCCCGCTACTCGTCGCCCGTGACTCGGGACTCGAAAAGCTGGAAGGAACGGGGAAACCACGGGTCACGAGTCCCGAGTCACGGCCTTCGGGCTTTCGGCACACACCCAGACGCGACATTGAGCGTTGCGCAGCACGTGCTCAACGGTGGTGCCCAGTGCCGAACGCGGCTGCGGCACCGGCTTGATGGCGGAGCCCATCACGATCAGATCAAACCCGCCCTCGCGCGCAACCTCCACGATTGTACGACCGGCCGATCGGGATTGCAGCAGCTTCGTCTCAATCGGCACCTCATACTCGCGGCAGATCGCCTCCGTCCGCTCCAGGATATTATCGGCCTGCACCAGCTTCTCCGGAAAGAACGTCTCCAGCGGCAACGCGGCTGGAATCTCGATCACGTAGAGCGCCATCAAACTTGCGCTGTTGGCCTTGGCGATTTTCGCCGCATACTGCACCGTGTTGGCCAACGCTCCGCCGCGCGTCGGTACCAGGATCTTCTTGATCGGAGCGTCGACGAATCCGGGAATCGAGATTTCTTCGATCGCCACACGTCCGGCCACCGGCAAATGCTGCTGGCGCCGGTACCAGAGATAGAGCGTCAGCCCAACACCCATCCAGATGAATCCCAAGTTGCGACCGGCAGGTTTGGTGAGAATGACATCGATCCAGACCGCCACCGTCCCCAGCAACCCGACGACCGCGGTCAACGGAATCTGCCGACCACCACCGATCGACACGTTGAACCATCCTTTGAACGGTCGCGCCATGTCCGGCCGACGAATCCGCAACCCGATGACCGAGAGATGCGCCGTGGCAAATGCCAGCATGGCGCCGAAGTTGTACAGTTCGGCCAGGAACGTGATGTGACGGGCGACGAAGACGATCGCGGCGGCAATGCTGGCAAAGAAGATCAGCGACACGTACGGTGTCTTGAAGCGTGGGTGCAATCGGTAGAGCACGCGCGGCAGCTCAAAGTACTCCCCCATCGCGAAGGTCAGCCGCGACGCCCCGACTAACCCGGCGTTGGCGGCGACGAAGAGGATCGTCGCCCCCAGAATGCCGACCCACGGCCCCAGCACGGCGCCACCGATCGGCATCGCCGCAGCGATCCCAGCGATCGGATCCTCCAGATACGTGGTGCTCAACTCCCGCGGATGAATGACCGACAACGCCACCAACGCAATACCGAAGTACATGACAAAGAGCGATCCCATCGTCAACATCATCGCCCGCGGCAGATTTTTGGAGGGGTTCCGCGTCTCACCGGCCAGCTGGGAGATCGACTCGATCCCAATGTACGCCACCATGGCCATTCCGACACCCTTGAAGAACTCCGGCCATGTCGGTGACCAATCCACACCCGCCACACCGATCCGCATTTGCTCAACCAAGTGCGGAATATTCAGCAACGTCACCGCACCAATGCCAATGATCGATAACTGCGTCACGATATCGAAGAGACACAACCAGAGCGATATCCGCGTCGACTCTCTGATGCCGATCAGATTGACTGTCAGCAGCACCGCAATCACACCCATCGTGAACGGGACGTTGCCGATGGTGGAGCGCAGCACCGGGAAGAAGTAGCCGAGGTACGGGCCGACCGTGTACGCGGAGATAGCGATCGTTACGATGTAGTCCAGCAGAAGCGCCCATCCGGCAATGAACGACACGAGATCGTTGAAGGCATGGCGGGCAAAGCTGCAGGAACCGCCGGCTTCCGGCATCGCCGCCGCCAGCTCCGCGTAGGTCAACACGGTGCAGAAGAAGACGATGCCAGCCAGCGCCAGTGCCAGCGGTGCGGCGCCAAGCGCGTAGAGCGTCGTCACACCGAGCGCATAGTAGATGGACGAGCCGACGTCGCCGTAGCCGATCGCGAAGAGCTGCGGCACCCCGAGAATGCGGTGCAGCCCCTCACGCTTCATGGTCACGACGCGTTCAGTTGACTCTGAGGAAAAATCGATCGGATTCGGTTCAGCCATCGTCACAACCTGTTCGTAACAGCCATGCTTATCTCAAAGAAACGCCCCCACCACCGAAAGGCGGTGAGGGCACAGGCAAATATCACACACCGGCCTAAATCTCCGTCAGCTCCTTTTCCTTCTCCTTCAACGACTGATCGATTCGCTGCGTATAGCGATCGGTGAGCTTCTGGATCTCATCCTGCGCGCGAAACACCCCATCCTCGGACGCCTTCCCTTCCTTCTGCAACTGCTTGGCATGCTCGTTCGCATCCCGGCGCACCGTCCGAACGGAGATGCGACCGTCCTCCGCCATCTTGCGCACCAGACGGTCCAGCTCCACCCGCCGTTCAGCCGTCAACGGAGGCACCGTGATGCGTATCACCTTTCCATCGATCACGGGAGACAGCCCCAACTCCGACTTCTGAATGCCCTTCTCGATCGCCTGCAGCGCAGACACATCCCACGGCTGGATCACAATCAACCGCGGCTCCGGCGTCGCGATGGACGCCATGTGCTTCAGCGGCGTCGGCGTCCCGAAATAATCGATGCTGATCCCTTCCACCAACGCGCTGGATGCCCGCCCCGTCCGCACGGTAGCGAACTCCCGGGCGACCGCGTCGACCGCCCGCTTCATCTTCTCCTCCGTCTCGCGAAGTACCTGTGGCACCGCCATAGCCGTCTACCTCACCGTTGTCCCGATCGTCTCGCCCATCACCACCCGGCGGATATTCCCGGTCCGCCGTAGATCGAAGACGACGATCGGCAGCTCATGATCCATGCAGAGACTCACCGCCGTTGCATCCATCACCTTCAGCCCCATCCGCAACACATCAAGGTAACGCAACCGCTCGAACCGCCTCGCCTGCTTGTTCCGTTTTGGATCAGCGCTGTAGACTCCGTCGACGTTCGTTCCCTTCAGAATCACCTCGGCGCCCACCTCGATCGCCCGTAACGCCGCCGCCGTATCGGTGGAGAAATACGGATTGCCTGTTCCCGCCGCAAAGATGACCACACGCCCCTTCTCTAGATGACGCATGGCGCGGCGGCGAATGTACGGCTCAGCCACCTGCGCCATCTGAATCGATGTTTGCACACGGGTGAATACACCGACCTTCTCGAGCGCATCCTGAAGCGCCAGCCCATTGATGATGGTCGCCAGCATTCCCATGTAATCGGCCGTCGCCCGGTCCATACCCTGCGCTGCCGCTGCATGGCCTCGAAAGAGATTGCCGCCACCGATAACCACTGCCACCTCGATCCCCAGCTCCCGCAACTCCTTGAGCTGCACAGCAACCCCGTGCGCCGCCTGTGGATCGATACCGCAACCCTCAGGCCCCTGCAGCGATTCACCGCTGAGCTTCAGCAACACACGCTTGTAGATGGGAGCAACACGAGATACCGGAGAGGGACGTCGAATAACCTTGCGATGCTGACTGGCTTTATTGCTATCTGGCACGGCTGCGGCCTCGTCTCAACACAACACCTCGACCGCTGATCATTCGGCGACCACACACAACAGACCGCCGGAGATACCCCACAGGCATCTCTTGCAACGCGTCAGCCGCCGAGCTGAAATCGAACGAACCGTTTGATGACGATGTTCTCGCCGGTCTTGGCGATGATCGACTTGAGATACGCGGCGATCGTCATCGAGTCATCCTTGATGAACGGCTGGTCCAACAGGCAAATCTGCTGATACAGCTTTTCCAACTTTCCACTGGCGATCCGCTCGGCAATCTGCGGCGGCTTGCCCTGCAGCTCGGCAGCCAACCCCTTCCGCTCATGCTCCAGCCGATCACCTGGCACTTCCTCACGGCTGATACACACCGGATTCATGGCCGCCACCTGCATGGCAGCATCGCGAACAAACCGTCGGAAATCATCCGTGCGCGCCACGAAGTCGGTCTCACAATTAACCTCGATCAACACCCCGATCCGACCATCCATATGAATGTAGGCATCGACGATCCCGTTGCGGGTCTGGCGATCCGCCTTCTGAGCCGCTTTGTCCTCACCACGACGGCGGATCAACTCGGCAGCTTTCTCCATCTGCCCGCCGGTTTCCTGCAACGCCTTGCGGCAATCGGATACCCCGGCTCCCGTCTTCTCCCGCAATTCCTTGATCGCATCCAACGAAACTGTTGCCGGCATGATCAGATCTGTCCTATTCGTGAATGACGCATAGCGTGAGAAACGCTATGCACCAGCCTTGGATGTTCTGGTGGGACGCTTCGACTCCGACTCAATATCGGACTTGACGCGCCGTTTGCTCCCCTTCTTCGGCGCCTCATCCGCCTGCCCAACAACCGTCTCTTCAACTTGCTCGATCACCTCGTCAGACACCGCCACCGCTTCATCCGCTTCCGCCGCCTGTGCCGCAGCTTCCGCAGCCGCCACCCGCGCAGCCGCCTCAGCTACCATCTGCTGCTGCGCATCCGCAAAACGCTGACGTCCCACCATGATCCGATCAGCAATCATCCCGGTGATCAATCGAATCGATCGAATGGCATCATCATTGGCAGGAATTGGATAGTGGACCAAGTCGGGGTCGCAATTAGTGTCCACCATGGCGATAATCTCAATGCCAAGCCGCCGCGCCTCTTGAACCGACGCCTCCTCGCGCTTGGCATCAATCACAAACACCGCCTTCGGCAACCGTCCCATACTGGCAATGCCACTCAGGTTTCTCTGCAGCTTGGCGATCTCTTTCTCAATCCCCGCCAGCTCCTTCTTGGTCAAAGCGGACGCCGCGCCGTTGCTGCGCATCTCCTCCAACTCCTGCATCCGCTTGATACTCTTGCGGATTGTCTGAAAGTTGGTCAGCGTGCCACCCAACCACCGATGAGTGACGTAAAACATGCCACACCGAGTCGCCTCGGCCTTGACAATCTCCTGGGCCTGCCGCTTGGTGCCAACAAATAGAATCGTGTCACCCTTGGCGGCCAACTCCTCCGTGTGATTGCAAGCCCGCTCCAGCGACTTGGCGGTCTTCTCTAAGTCAATGATATAAATACCCTTGCGAGCCCCGAAGATGTACTTGGCCATCTTGGGATTCCATCGCTTGGTCTGATGGCCGAAATGCACACCGGCATCCAACAATTGTTTGATTAAGTCGCTAACCAACGTCCCATCCCTCTCTTTCAAACGAAAACGGTCAAAACTGATTCTTCTTGATTCGCAAAATCAAGATGCTAGCAGGAATACAGAGGTATTTCAAGAGTTTTTTCTCAAGCAACTATGCGTACTGATTATGAAACTGCAGCGAATGCAGCCGCTGATACAACCCTCCAGTCTTGAGTAACGTCTCGTGAGCGCCGGCTTCCACAATGACCCCACCTTCCAGCACGAGGATGCGATGCGCATGGCGGATCGTGGAGAGCCGGTGAGCGATCAAAAATACCGTCCGCCCCTTGAGCAATCGCTCGATCGCCTCCTGTACCAATCGCTCCGACTCCGCGTCCAGCTGGGAGGTCGCTTCGTCCAAAATCAGGATCGGCGGATCCTTCAGCAACGCCCGTGCGATCGTCAACCGCTGCCGTTCGCCGCCCGAGAGCATGTAGCCGCGCTCGCCAACCACCGTATCGTAGCCATGAGGCAACCGCATGATGAACTCATGGGCATTGGCCGCGGTCGCCGCCGCAACCACCTCCTCCTGACTGGCGCCGATGCACCCATACAGGACATTAGCGCGCACCGTATCGTGAAAGAGCGTCGCCTCCTGCGACACAATCCCGATCTGCCGACGCAACGAAGCAATCGTCAGCGACCGGATATCCTGCCCGTTGATGAGAATGCGCCCCTCCGTCGTGTCGTACAATCGCGGAAGCAGGTTGACCAGCGTCGTCTTCCCAGCGCCGCTGCGCCCGACGATACCGATCACCTCGCCCGGCGCCACCTCAAAGGTAATGTCCGAGAGCACCGGGCGCCCATCGTAGCTGAACCAGACGCGGTCGTACCGGATCGTCTGGAAGGGCGGAC
>Ga0247727_10018303_pt1 | contig 11034 bp, 12 predicted proteins | sample WisWelCaveWW1625_FD_202498 | JGI IMG/M metagenome (GOLD analysis project Ga0247727, IMG submission 202498) | Biofilm microbial communities from Wishing Well Cave, Virginia, United States - WW16-25 | ecosystem: Environmental > Aquatic > Deep subsurface > Groundwater > Cave microbial mat | place...
CTTATTCAATCGAAATCTTCCGCAGCAGCTTGAAGTCGCTGAGCATCTTGCCGGTGCCCAGCACCACCGAGGCCAGCGGGCTCTCGGCGATCGAGACCGGCAGGCCCGTTTCCTCCCGGATCCGCCTGTCCAGGTTGCGCAGCAGCGCTCCTCCTCCGGTCAGCACGATGCCGCGGTCGCTGATATCGGCGCTCAGCTCCGGCGGCGTGCGCTCCAGAGCGACGCGGATCGCGTTCATGATGGTGGCCACGCACTCCCCCAGCGCCTCGCGGATTTCGCTGTCGTCCACCATCACTGTTCTGGGCACGCCCTCGATCAAGTTCCGCCCCTTGATTTCCATCGTCAGCGGCTTGTCCAGCGGGTAGGCCGATCCGACTTCGATTTTCACCTGCTCGGCCGTCCGCTCCCCGATGAGCAGGTTGTACTTGCGCTTCAGGTACTGCATGATGGCCTCGTCCATCTCGTTGCCGGCGATGCGCACCGAGCGGGAGTAGACGATGCCCGACATCGAGATGACCGCCACGTCGGTGGTTCCGCCGCCGATATCGACCACCATATTGCCCGAAGGCTCGGTGATGGGCAGGCCCGCGCCGATCGCCGCCACCATGGCCTGCTCCACCAGGTGCACCTCGCTCGCCTGCGCCCGGTAGGCCGAGTCCATCACCGCCCGCTTCTCCACCTGCGTGATTTCGCTCGGCACCCCGATCACGATCCGCGGGTGCACCAGCAGCTTGCGGTTGTGCGCCTTCTGGATGAAGTAATTCAGCATCTTCTCGGTGACCTTGAAGTCGGCGATGACTCCGTCCTTCATCGGCCGGATGGCCACGATGTTGCCCGGCGTGCGCCCGAGCATCTCCTTGGCCTCCTTGCCCACCGCCTCGATCTCGCCGTTGTTCTTGTTGATGGCCACGATGGAGGGCTCGTCCACCACGATCCCCTTGCCGCGGGCGAACACTAGAGTATTTGCAGTACCCAGATCGATGGCCAGATCGCTGGAGAAGACGCTGAATAGAGATCGCAGGTTCATGTCGATCGACGAGACTCCTGGTCTCCGGAGGGATGCGGAATCCTCGCCGCTATGGCCGGCTAAATATCAGGGTACCATGCCGGCTTCGCTTCCCACAAGCGGAAGGATCCGGCTTGCCCCTGTCTTCTCATATTGTTAGCCCATTGGGCTAGCGCCACCAGCGCTCCGCCCAGGCGCCGGGTCAGCGCACGAATTCAGGCCGGTCGCGAACAAATCCGTGTGGTAGGCATTGCGCGACAGACCGGTGACGACGGAACCGGGCGCCAGGCCGCGGTGCGGGGCGATCGTGGGGCGGGCTTCAGCCCGCGCGGGGCTTTAGCCCCGCTAGCTGCTAGCGGTCTCCTACCGTTCCATCCGGTACCTCGATAAGGGATCTGCTGTTGCGCTACACTACCACCATGCTCGGCAAGACCCTCGGACACTACCAGGTGACCGAAAAGCTCGGGGCCGGCGGCATGGGCGAGGTCTACCGCGCCCGTGACACCCGTCTCAACCGCGACGTCGCGCTGAAGGTCCTTCCCGCCATCTTCGCCAACGACCGCGAGCGGCTGGCCCGCTTCGAGCGCGAGGCGCAACTGCTCGCGCAGCTCAATCATCCCAACATCGGCGGCATCCACGGACTCGAAGAATCCGACGGCCTCCCCTACCTCGTGCTCGAGTACGTCCCCGGCGAAACGCTCGCCCAGCGCACAACAAACGCTCCGCTCCCGGTGGATGAGGCCCTGGCCGCGGCCACCCAGATCGCCGAGGCCATGGAGGAGGCGCACGCCAAAGGCATCGTCCATCGCGACCTCAAGCCCGCCAACATCAAGATCACCCCGGAAGGCAAGGTCAAGGTGCTGGACTTCGGCCTGGCCAAGGCTTTCGGGGACGACCGCGCCGAGGGTGATCCGACCCGCTTGCCCACCCTCAGCGCGCTGGCCACCCGGGGCCGCCACACATCTACCTCGAAGTGCGCTTGTCGCCGGAAGGCCAGCGCGTGGCTGTGACCATCGCCACCACCGGCAAGCGCGACATCTGGGTCTACGACCTGCCGCGCGGCACCCTGACCCGGCTCACCTTCCAGGGCTCCAACTTCGGCCCGGTCTGGACGCCGGACGGCAAGCGCGCGACCTTCGCCAACGCGGACGCCGGCAAGAGTTCGCTCGCGTGGGTGCTGGCCGACGGCAGCGGCCCGCCCGAAACCCTGGCCCAAACGGAACAACAGCGGCGGCCGACCTCCTGGTCGCCCGACGGCAAGCTGCTGGCGTTTGAAGGCGGACCTCGCGGGCAGAGCGACATCTTACTGTTACCGCTCCCTGACGGTCGCGGCTCGGAGAAAGGGGTGCAAGGGTGTCACAGCCAGGGCGCCACGGAGCAGGAGGCCATCGAGAACATCGGCGACGCCATCCGGGAGTATTTGGCTGCCCTGCGTCTGAGATAGCCTGGCGATTGACTTCCCTGCGCGGGGCACGGTATCTTGACTCATAATGATCGGCAAAACGCTGGCGCACTACCAGGTCACCGAAAAGCTCGGCGCGGGCGGGATGGGCGAGGTGTACCGCGCGCGGGACACGCGCCTCAACCGCGACGTGGCGCTGAAGTTTCTGCCGCCGCATTTCGCCCACGACCCGGAGCGGCTCGCCCGCTTCGAGCGCGAGGCGCAGGTGCTGGCCTCGCTCAACCATCCCAACATCGGCGCCATCCATGGTCTCGAAGTCTCCGACGAGATGCGGTTCCTGGTGCTCGAGTACGTGCCGGGCGAAAACCTGAAGGGGGCCGGTGCCGCTGGAAGAAATCCGGCCGATCATCGACCAGCTCATCGACGCTCTCGAAGAGGCCCACGAGAGCGGCATCGTCCACCGCGACCTGAAGCCCGCCAACATCAAGGTCACCCCCGACGGCAAGCTTAAGGTGCTCGACTTCGGGCTGGCCAAGGCGCTGGCCGACGAGGGCGCCGCCGGCGACGTCGCCGCGAACTCCCCGACGCTGGCCGCCTCGGCGCTGACCCGCGGCGGCATGCTGCTCGGTACTGCTGCCTACATGAGCCCCGAGCAGGCCCGCGGCAAAAAGGTCGACAAGCGCACCGACATCTTCGCCTTCGGCTCGGTGCTCTACGAGCTGCTCACCGGCAAGCAGGCCTTCGGCGGCGAAACCATTTCGGACTCGCTCGCCGCGATCCTGACCAAAGAGCCGGACGTCAGCCTGCTCCCGGAGCAGATTTCCGCACATCTGCGGAAATTGCTCCTCCGGTGCCTGGAAAAGGACCCCAAAAAGCGCCTCCGCGACATCGGCGAAGCCCGCATCATCCTCGGAGAACCACTGGCAGTTGACGTTCCCCAACCCCCATCCCCCATCCCCCATCCCCCGCGGCGCCGGCCAGTCGCCGCGTGGGCGATCGCGGCGGTAGCCGCGATCGTCGCCGGCGCGGCCATCTGGTCGGCGCTGCGCGCGCCCCTGCCGGGCCCGCGTCCCGTGACTCGCCTGAGCGCCCCGGCACCGGCGGGCCCGCGGTCTCTGTGGGTCACGCTGTCCCGGGACGGAACCAAGCTGGCATACACCGCCGGCCAGGGCTCGCAGGCACAGATTCATCTCCGCCTCATGGATCAACTCGACGCCAAGCCCATCCCCGGCACTGACGGCGCCTTCGGGTTAAGCTTCTCTCCGGACGGCCAATGGATCGTTTTCAGCACAGGTGGTCAAACGGCGCGGAAGCTGAAAAAGGTCCAGGTGGTCGGCGGCGCGGTCATCACCCTCTGCGACGGCACGTCGATCTACGGAGTGGACTGGGGGCGCGACGGCAACATCCTCTTCAGCGGGACGGTCGGCCTGCAACGCGTCTCGGCGGCCGGGGGCAAGCCCGAGGTCCTGACCACTCTCGACGCCAAGAAGGGTGAGCGCAACCACGCCTGGCCGCGCATCCTGCCAGGCGGAGAGGCCGTGCTGTTCACCATCCGCGGCGCGGGCAGCTTCGACGACGCCAAGATCGCCGTGCTGTCGCTCAAGACCCGCGAGCAGCGCGTGCTGGTCGAGGGCGGAACCAGCGCGCGCTATGTGCCGGGTTCCGCGGGCGGCGCCGGCTACCTGGTCTACTGGCGGGCCGCCTCGCTGTTCGCCGTGCCGTTTGACCTGCGCAAGCTCCAGGTCACCGGATCGCCCGTGCCTGTTCTGGAAGGAGTAGCGGGCTTTGCAGGCGTTGGCTTCGCCAACTTCAGCTTCTCCGACGGCGGCACGCTGGTCTACCTGCCCGGCGGCTCGACCGAAGGCACGGCGCGCAACCTGGTGTGGGTCGACCGCGACGGCAAGGAGCAGCCGCTCGCCGCGCCGCCTCGCGAGTACCACTGCGCCCGCCTTTCGCCCGACGGCCAGCGCGTGGCTGTTTCCATCAGCGCCCAGGCAGCGCAGAGCGACATCTGGCTCTACGACCTCCCGCGCGGCACCCTCACCCAGCTCACCTTCCAAGGAGACAACGACTGCGCGGTCTGGACCCCAGACGGCAAGCGCGTCACCTTCCGGTCGACCGACGCCGGCAAGACCACTTTCTCTTGGGTTCCGGTGGACGGCAGCGGCCCGCCCGAGCCGATGGTCGCGGTGGACGGCGATGCGATCCCGTATTCCTGGTCACCCGACGGGAAGCTCCTGGCCTTTCGGCGCAGCGACACAAAGGACAGAGACATCTGGCTGATGCCGGCGGACGGCCAGCGCACGCCCAGACGCTGGATGGAAACGCAGTTCGACAAGCAGACGCCGCAGTTTTCCCCCGACGGCCGCTGGCTCGCCTATATCTCGAGGGATCGCGGCGGTAACCAGGTGTTCGTGCAGGCGGCGCCGTCCACCGGCGCGGCCCCTGCCTCTGGGCCCGGTGCGCGGTGGCAAGTCTCCGTCGACGGAGGCGCGCTACCCTTCTGGTCGCGCGACGGGCGGGAGCTGTTCTACGCCTCGCCGCGCAAGCTGATGAGCGCTCCCATCGAGAAAGGCTCCACATTCCGCGCCGGCACGCCCCGCGCGCTATTTGACGTCCGCGTGTTGACGGGCGGCTCCGACGTCTCGCCCGACGGCAAGCGCTTCCTGGTCGTCAAGTCCGCCGCGCCGGAAGCTGCTTCCGGCGGCCAGCAGCAGTTCCAGTTCGTGCTGGAATGGTTCGACGAGGTCCGCCGTCGGGTCGAAGCCGGCGCGGCGCGTTAGGCTGCCGGGGTTAGTCGGCAAACTCGACCCGAAGGATTTCGGCGATCTGGCGGCGAAGTGTTGGAGCGTGATCGTTCGCCGAGTCCAACGCTTCGAGCATGTCCCGTAGGCGCTGTTGGTCACGCCGCATAGATCGCTCTGGCCTCGGCAAGAATGCCGGGCCGGATGAGCGGCTTCAAGGATGGCTTTACGGCGAGATCCACCCGCCGGCCCAATAGCGTAGACAGCTCCCGCATCAGGGCGGACAAGCCGAGGAGGCCAGGCCGAGCCTCTGGCAAGAACTCGACCAGCAGATCGATGTCGCTCTCCGGACGCAGCTCGCCGCGGGCCGCGGAACCGAACACAGCCAGTTCCTTCACCTGATAGCGGCGGCACAGTTCGGCGATCTCAGCTTCGGGCAACTCCAGGCCGGCAGCGATGGTCATGGGCCCATCCTCCAACCCATTGTATCGCCCGCTCCAGCATACGGTACAATTACCCCATGACCGGCAAAACGCTGGCGCACTACCAGGTCACCGACAAGATCGGCGCGGGCGTCATGGGTGAAGTCTACCGTGCGCGCGACACCCGCCTCAACCGCGACGTGGCGCTGAAGTTCCTGCCGGCCCACTTCGCCCAGGACCCGCAAAGACTCGCCCGCTTCGAGCGCGAGGCGCAGGTGAGGCCCACGAGAGCGGCATCGTCCACCGCGACCTGAAGCCCGCCAACATCAAGGTCACCCCCGACGGCAAGCTCAAGGTGCTCGACTTCGGGCTGGCCAAGGCGCTGGCCGACGAAGGCGCCGCCGGCGACGTTGCCGCGAACTCGCCGACCCTGGCCGCCAGCGCGCTCACCCGCGGCGGCATGCTGCTCGGTACTGCTGCCTACATGAGCCCCGAGCAAGCCCGCGGCAAGAAGGTCGACAAGCGCTCCGACATTTTCGCATTCGGCTCGGTGCTCTTATTTGACGTCCGCGGGAGGGGCGGCTACGACGTCTCGCCCGACGGCAAGCGCTTCCTGGTCGTCAAGTTGCCGCGCCGGAAGCTGCTTCCGGCGGCCAGCAGCAGTTCCAGTTCGTCCTGGAATGGTTCGACGAGGTCCGCCGCCGAGTCGCCGCTGGCGCGGCGCAGTAGGCTGCCGGGGTTAGTCGGGAAACTCGACCCGAAGGATTTCGGCGATCCGATCCCGCAAGATCGGGACGTCTCGCGTTGCCACGCGCCACACTTCGGACCAATCGATACACGGCGCTGCGAACCTATCAACGACTCCGCGCTCTGTCCCTGCGTGAACTCGGCGATGGCATCCGCGGCGGCGAGGATGTCTTCGAGAAAGAGCCGCTCACGCCGCATAGATGACCCGGGCGTGGGAGAGCACCTCTTCGCGCAGAGTGCTTCGCAGCGCTCGCTTCGAGACCAGATCGACCTTGCGGCCAAAAAGGGTGGAGAGTTCCCGCTCGGCCGCGAAGTGATGTTCTGGGACGATCACGTTCCCCCGCACTTTCACGTTTACTACGGTGGTAAGATGGCTCGCATGGAGATCAACACCCTGAAGTTAGTCGACGGATCTTTGCCGCGAACAGCGCTCAGGTTAGCGACGGAATGGGCCAGAAGACACCGGTCGGAGTTAAAGGAGAACTGGGAAAGAGCCCAGCGCCACGCAAGGCTCAACAAGATTAGGCCTCTGGACTAACCGCATGATGGCCAAGGTCAAAGGAGTGAAGCCTCTGGACGGCCATAGGCTCCGCCTGCGTTTCCTCGACGGGGCACAAGGCGTCGTGGACGTCGCCGCAAGTGTCGGCTTCACCGGGGTTTTCGCCCGGCTCAGGGATCGTGACTACTTTCGGAAGGTGCGGGTGGATCAGGAGGCCGGAACGATATGCTGGCCCAACGGCGCTGATCTGGACCCGGACGTCCTGTACTGGCGCGCCACTGGTAAGGCTCCCTGGAAGGCAAAGCGCCGATGATCGGCAAAACGCTGGCTCACTACCAGGTCACTGACAAGCTGGGCGCGGGCGGGATGGGCGAAGTCTACCGCGCGCGGGACACGCGGCTCAACCGCGACGTGGCGATCAAGTTTCTGCCTTCCGTCTTCGCCCAGGACCCGGAGCGGCTCGCCCGCTTCGAGCGCGAGGCGCAGGTGCTGGCCTCGCTCAACCACCCCAACATCGGGGCGATACACGGCCTCGAAGAGTCCGAGGGGCTGCGGTTCCTGGCGCTCGAATACGTGCCGGGGTCAAGATGCTCGACTTCGGGCTGGCCAAGGCGCTGGCCGACGAAGGCGCTTCCGGCTCGGTGCTCTACGAGATGCTGACGGGCCAGCAGGCCTTCGGCGGGGAGACCCCTGTCCGATTCCCTGGCCGCGATCCTGAAGAACGAGCCCGACCGCAGCCTGCTGCCGGAGGGGACGCCGGCCGGCCTCCGGCGGCTGCGGGACATTGGGGAGGCGCGCATCATCCTAGAGGAACCGGACCGCTCCCTGACGGTCGCGGCTCAGCAACCGGCACTCGCTCCCGTTTCCGAGCCGCGACCTGTCAGGGAGCGGTCGCCCCTAGCGGCGGGCGCGAGCTTTTCTATCGCAGCGGAGGCACGAAAGTGATGGTAGTCGCCATCGAGCAAGCCCATCCCGGGCGCCGAGGGCGGCATCGATCCCTTTTTTTCGCCCGACGGCCACTGGCTGGGCTTCTTGCAGGACAACAAGTGGAAGAAGGTACAGGTGATCGGCGGCGCGACCATCACCCTCTGCGACGCCAGCAGCGGCGGGTCTCGGTCGGACGCCTGGAGCGGGGCGGACTGGGGACCCGACGGCACGATCATATTCGGCACAGTCGACAAGGGCCTGTCGAAGGTTTCCGCCGCCGCCGGCGCGCCCAAGGTCGTCACCACCCTCGACGCCAAGCGCGGTGATCGCGCCCACCGCTGGCCGCAGATCCTGCCCGGCGGCCAGTCCGTGCTGTCAAGACGGGCGAGCAGCGCCTCCTGATCCAGGGGGGCACCTTCCCGCGCTACGTCCCTACCGGTCCGGCGGGGGCGCCCTCTGCGTCCGGCAAGCGCGGCGCTGGCCATATCGTGTACTGGCGCTCCGGATCGCTGTTCGCCGTGCCTTTCGACGCCAGGCGGCTCGAGCTCGCCGGTTCGCCGGTGCCGATTCTGGAGGGCGTCGAGGGCTATCCCGGCAACGGCCGGGCGGCGTACAGTTTTTCCGAGGCGGGGAGTCTCGTCTACAAGCCGGGCGGGCCGACCGCGAGCGTGCAACACCTGGCTTGGGTGGATCGCCAGGGCAAAGTCCAGCCGATTCCCGCGCCGCCGCAATACTATTACGATGTGCGCCTGTCGCCGGACGGCAAGCGCGTGACCTTCGCGCAGGGCGACGCCGGCAAGCAAACGCTCGCCTGGACGCTCGCCGACGGCAGCGGCCAGCCCGAAGCCCTGGCCCAGACCGAGGCAGGGGGGCCGACCTCCTGGTCGCCCGACGGCAAGCTGCTGGCCTCTAACGGCGGTCCCTTCCGCCAAACCGATATCTTGCTGTTACCGCTCCCTGACGGTCGCGGCTCGGAGAGAGGCGGCTCGGAGAGAGGGGCGCCACAGCCGTTCCTCAAAACGCAGCACGACGAGGAGGGCGCCATCTTCTCTCCCGACGGGCGTTGGATCGCTTACAGCTCGAGGAAGTCGGGGCAATACCAAGTCTACGTGCGTCCTGCCGCGGCCGGCGCCGGCGGCAAATGGCCGGTCTCGACCGGCGGCGTATTTGGAGATGTCGGCAGCGGTGCGTTGGCCAGCTACGACGCCGCGGCCGACGGCAAGCGCTTCGTGGTGATCCACTCGGGCGCCGAGCTGGCCGCCGCGACCTCCGAGGTCCACTTCGTGCTGGAATGGTTCGAGGACATCCGGCGGCAGGTGCGCGCCGGGGGGTGAGGAGACTACAGCCCGCCTTCCGGAGTAATCCGTTCCGCGTTCAGGTAAGGCCGCAGCGCCTCCGGGATCAGCACGCTGCCGCTGATCCCAGCCGCCCACCTGCCCACGTTCCATACCCGCCCGTCATTTCGAACGGCATAGAGGTCCACCACGTTGGGCACGCGGGCCAGAGCGCTCAGGCGCGCTCCCGGTGGAAGCTGCCCGGGCGCGTTGATCCAGTATTGGTTTCTCTTTCCGGCCGGAACTTGAGAACCACAATGCCGCCGTGGCGCGCCGGCGGGTAGCGGAGGACGTTGCCGAACCCGGTGTCGTTGGTTAGCAGGATCAAATCGCGCTTGGTGGCCAACTCCAGCACCGCAGGGTCCGGCAGGTCGGGGCTGTCGAGATCCTTGAGGCGGAAGACCTTGTGGCCTGCCGCTTCCAGCGCTCGGATTGTCGCGGCGTACACACAGTGGCTTTTCTGCTTGGGCTTCCCTCGGGAATGCGGGGCCGCTGGCCGTTTGGCCGCCCGCAGGGCCTCTTCCAGTTGTTTCTCCAAGCGCGACGTCATCCTCGACAAGGTCTGGATGAACGCCCCCCTGGCGCCGGCCAGGACATCGGGTAGTGTCCTTTTACTAGGACACTACCGGACATCGTCGGTCGCAGCCGCGTATATTATAGTATAGTATACTCCATCCACATGACATTCAGCGCAGGCACAAAGCTGGGCGCGTACGAAATCGTTGAGCTTTTGGGGGCAGGCGGCATGGGCGAAGTGTATCGCGCGCGGGATTCCAAGCTGAAACGCGAAGTGGCGATCAAAGTGTTGCCTGACCGGTATTCGCAGGACGCTGAACTGCGGTTTCAGCGCGAGGCCGAGGTTCTGGCATCGCTGAATCATCCGCACATTGCGGCGATTTACGATCTCGCGGATTTTGGCCGCTCGCGGTTTCTGGTTCTGGAGCTCGTCGAAGGCGATACGCTGGCGGACCGCGTTGCCCGCGGCCCGATTCCCCTGAGTGAATCGCTGGTGATCGCCAGGCAGGTGGCCGAGGCCGTGGAAGCGGCCCACGAGAAGGGCATCACCCACCGGGATCTGAAACCGGCCAACATCAAGATCACGCCGGACGGCAACGTGAAGGTGCTGGACTTCGGCCTGGCGAAAGTGCTGACCGACGACGCCGCGGGGGTGGATCTCTCGCAGGTTCCGACTGTCACCAGGGAAGGGGTGATTCTCGGCACGCCCGCCTACATGAGCCCGGAGCAGGCACGGGGCCAGCCCCTCGACAAACGCACGGACATCTGGTCGTTCGGCTGCGTGTTGTACGAGATGCTGACCAGCCGGAGGCCGTTCGCGAGCAAGACGATGTCGGACTCGATTGCCTCGATTCTCGACCGCGAGCCAGACTGGTTGGCCCTTCCGGAGACGACTCCATCCACGATTCGCCGTCTGTTGCAGCGCTGCTTCAAGAAAGATGCGAAACAGCGCCTGCACGATATCGCGGATGCCCGCATCGAAATCGATGACGTCTTGCGCGAGCCGGCCGCGTCCACCGTGGAGACCGCGCCGGTTGCGGGCGCCCGAGGCGCCCTGGGGACACCGAGAAGGGTCGGGGCACTCGCTGCGGCAGCGGCGGTGCTCGTCGCGCTCGCCGTGGCAGCGGGTTCGTGGTGGCGTGGTCGTGTCACATCACCTGGATCGTCGCTCGCTCGTCTGATGATCACTTTGCCGGCCGCCCAGGTGCTCGAAAAAGGGCGATTCCCGCCCGTGGCGCTGTCCCCCGACGGCAAGCTGCTGGTCTACGCCGCGGCAGTGGATGGAGGACGGACGAACCTTTACCTGCGGCCGCTCGACGAGCTCACCGCACGCCCTATTCCTGCGACCGAGGGGGCCAATACCCCTTTCTTCTCGCCCGATGGCCGCTGGCTGGCCTTCTACGTGGACGGCCTGCTGAAGAAGGTGTCGGTGGCCGG
>Ga0247727_10018304_pt1 | contig 11033 bp, 8 predicted proteins | sample WisWelCaveWW1625_FD_202498 | JGI IMG/M metagenome (GOLD analysis project Ga0247727, IMG submission 202498) | Biofilm microbial communities from Wishing Well Cave, Virginia, United States - WW16-25 | ecosystem: Environmental > Aquatic > Deep subsurface > Groundwater > Cave microbial mat | place...
CCATCGAGCGAAAGACCCCGCTGGGAGTCCCTGTAAAAATATGCCCGTTCGAATTGATGGCAAGAGCTTGGATATCATTATTCGTCAGGCCGGTATTGACGACCGTCCAATTGTTGCCGTTATCCATTGAGCGAAAGACCCCGCCTCCCAAAGTCCCCGCAAAAATATGTCCATTGGAATTATTAATGGCAAGCGCTCGGATCGTGCCTCCAGTGGGTCCGTTGGTCTGCTGCCAGAAATTCTGGGCAGTGGCTTCAGGAATGGTTGACAGCCACAAAAACAGCAGCGGAGACATGAATCGTGCAGCGGCTTTGCAAATCATTCGGATAATGTTTATGGCCATTGTTTTCTCCTTTACAATAGGAAAACGACCGTTCAACATTTTTATGGCGACCCTGGCGGATCTGGTAATTTCTGATTGCCTTGTAGAGTCGGCGGCCCACCACCTTTACCACCCCCAGCAAGAACGGCTACCGCGCCTCCACCGAGTGCCGCTGTTCCCAACCCAATCCACAGCCATTTCTTGCCGCCTTTCTTTTTCGGTTGAGCAGCAACAACAGACTGCGCAGGGGGCAGTTTCTTTTTCATTTTTTCCACCAAATCCAGATATTCCGGATTATCTTCTCGATCAGGCGCATAGTTGGGAACCGCTTTCAGTAGTTTTTCTATTGCGTTCTCGGCTCGATGAGTAGAGTCCTTGGCGATGTAAGCCAGGCTCAAAAGTCTATAAGCTCTTACAAGCTCCCCTTCTCCGAGGCCGTCCTTGTTTAAGCAAGTGCTCACCCATTTAATTACCGAGTCTGATTCGGCACTATTGTAATATCGCTCGGCCTCCGCCAATTCCGTATCGCATTTGTTTTGAGCCTGGACTCCAGTCACGAAGCAGATCAGCACAAAGATTGCAGCCCAACTTGGCAAGCCAATCGGACTACCGTAGATGAGACTATTTTTCAGCTTTAGCATAGGATTTATCCCATTAAAAGTCGAGATCATTACTGTTTCTTGCTTAAGGACTTGAGGACGAATTCTACCTTTTCGTCTTTTTCCAAGTTGATCACCTTTTCTCCGCCAACAAGAGTAAAACCTTGGCGTCTGACCCCAATCTTGTGTTGCCCAACCTGAACTGAAAGGTCGCGGGGCGTATTCTTATTGGTGTATTGATCGTCCAACCAAATTTCTCCCCATATATGTTTTCCGGAAGAGTCAACGGAATTGACTTTAAGCGTCACTTTTTTAGTGAAATCCATGGTAAGCTGCTGCCGTTCATCAGCTTCGATATTTACCGTCTTTTCTATAAAACCCAATCCCGGGCTTTCTATTTTGACTCGGTGAGAATTAGGCGAAAGGCTAATTTCTAAAGAATCAGTGACCTTTTCATTTTTTAACACATTATCGATGTAGACCAGGCCGGAAGGTTTTATGATAACCCTTAGCTTCCCCTGAAACGCAGTGAGTATTGCATTGATCTTCTCCACCTTCCCGCCCGTTACCGAGACGGTGGTATCGTAATCTTCATAACCTGCTTTTCTTATCCCAATGGCATAGCTTCTTGCGGCCAAATCTCGAATAGTGTGCGGCGTCGTCTCTGTGAGCGGTTGACCATTAACAAGAATTGCCGCACCAGGAGGCCTCGATTCGATCTGCATTCCGCCTGCCGTTGGTAATTCCGGGGGTTTAATTTGTTTCTCCTCCCTTTGCAGAGAATACTCTATCGTTGTGTCGCCTGGCGTCACGCTAAATTTTTCGTTCAACGTTTTATAACCTTGGCGCGAAATGCTGAGGGTATGAGGCCCAACAGCCAGCGCCATGCCGGAAAGTTTGGACAACCCAATGCGTTTACCGTCCAAATTAACCTCGGCATCAGGTGGGTTCACTTTGATCGACACCGATGCAGTTGGCTTCAGCGAGGTGGCGGCTGTGTCAGAGCCTGTTGAGACGGATGATGGCGCATTTTCAAGAGGGGGAGACAATTTTTTAAAAAGTGCAGGTTTTAAAAGAAAGACAAGAATAACCAAAAGAAAGGAGACTGCCAATGTGGAGGCAATAAAAATACGCCGTCGTAACAGCTTCGGATGCGCCGCGGCTTTTTCTCCGTTCGTTTTTTCTCTCTCGTCGGACGCTATATCGAAAATTCTTCCATCCGGAGCGCGCATGTATAGCACCGGTGTGCCCCACTCGATGTTGTTGCCCTGAGCAAAAATCGCCGTGCGCGCTTCGACCATGGCAGCATCTACAGGATAGCCATCGGCCACAGCCGTATAAAACTCATGCGCAAAGGTGATGGCCGCCTCATCGGTGATTTCGAACTGCATGGCTATAACAGCCGGAATGCCTTGCTGCACCAGACTTTGGGCGGTGCCGGCGAATGGGTCGTTTCGCGAAACTCGCGCCCCCTCGCACGCATTGAGAATCGCCAGTCTTAGAGGCCGGTGATTATGCAAAAGTGTGCCAAGATACTGTCCGTTTACCGAGCGGCCACGTTCTGCTTCGTCTTCCAAAATTAACACACCGTCATCAACCTGCTTGTCGAAGCCGCCGTGGCCGATGAAGTGAAACATGTGGTATTCTTTCTGGCGCAACTGCCGCTGCAAGGTCGCGAGCCTGGCGTCATCCAGCCGCTCCAGCGTCAACAATCCTTTGCGATTCAGATGACTCACAGCATCTCTAAGCTTTTTCCATTCTTGTTCAACATCAAGCTCAGGATAGTCGTGGGGACTGGAAATCATCACCAACACTCTCAAAGGCGGCTTGATGGCAAGAGGCCGGATTGGTTCCGGAAGCTCCAAATAGCGGACAATAGGGGTTTCGACTGAAAGCGAGAGAAAGCGATTGAGCGTCGGGTTATAGAGATACTCCCAAGGAAGGTCAGCCAAATCGAGAGCATTGGTTATGCGTAGCCGAAGACGTAGCCCAACACCTTTTTGAGTGGCGTCGTACAGGCTGGTACGAAAACAGCCCAGCACCTCATCGTCGAAAATCGTCTCAAAGAGACGCGCGCCAAAAGATTTGGCCGCTTCCATCTCCGGTGAAAACACGCGACGAGTACTGCGCCGGGGCCGGCCGACTTTCAACAGAAAAATCTCAACATCCTGTTCCGAGAAGGGCATGCTAAAGTCTACGGTGGCCTGACCTGCCGGAGAATTCAATACTCGCGCCTTGTAGTGTTCTCCCCAACGTTCAATGAGCAGGTCAAAATCTAAATACCTCATCTCGGCCATGTCTGCCTCCGCGCCTGATTTGCGTTCAGGCAATATCGAGTTGATTTTCCCTCGTGTCGAGAATGATGAAGTGTCGAGATTGGCTTGGGGGGGAAAGTCGGGATATTGCAACAGAAGATACACAAATTTCTCTGAAAAAGTCAAGAGCGATTTTCAGACCCTTGCTTTTTCGCTCCTCCGTGCATTCCATTATGCAAAATATCGGCTATGCTCCCGCTATCTTCAGCAAAATCTCCCACTGCTTCTCCGTCACCGGCATCACCGAGAGCCGCGGGATGCGCACGAGATCGAAATTCGCCAGACTCTTTTGCTTTTTGATTGCAGCGAGCGGCGCAAATTTCGGCAGACGTTTTTTCGGTTTGAGATCAAAGACGACGAATATGGCCCTCTATGCAGCCTGTTTCGTCGCTTCAGGCTCATCAGCAAGCAGCTTCATATGAGGACTACACCAACCGACGAGGAAGTCCATGACATCCATAACGGCTTCTTCATCCGTTTCGCGATGCGCCGCGCGTAACTGTTGGCGTTCCTGCTCGAAGAATCCTAGAATCGTCGCCTTGTCAAACCCTTCTTGAGAAAGCTCAAGAACGAGAGACCGTAGAGCTTCTACTGTATTAGGCGAACCCAACGCCTTTTCAAATCGCTTATTGAGTGTCATTGTATTTCTCCTTGAAATTCTATATGAACCGGATTATAATTTATTCCACCCAGTTTGTGTGTTGGCAAGAGCGATTTGATATGCTAGCAATGTCATTGGACGCCTCGGTTCAACAAAACCATGTGTATTGGGACGTGGCGGATCTGGACGATAAGTCAGATCTTGCCCTAATTCGTCATCACGAATATTCCAAATCGGATCATTTCCCGTGCCGCCGAACTCTGGCGGCCTACGAAAGGCCGGCAGGTATGCCGGATCATCGGGACTGACCGACATACCACCTTGACCGGGCCAAACAAGATCGCTCGAATTTTGCGCTGGAACGTCGATTCCTGGCCTGACACCTAACTGTCGTGTGCTTGAACCAATTTCAGGTAAACCGTCCGAGCTCTCTTTCATGCTCCGAAAAAGTAACATTGCTCATCCCAAAGAAGCAAGCGTAAGTCAATTTACAGAGATTACATTCCAGAGTCAAGTCAGTTTTACAAACGCAAATGTTTTACAAACGCAATTGCTAAACACTGCTACCCTCCACCCATCTTCATCAACACCTCCCACTGCTTCGCCGTCACCGGCATCACCGAAAGCCGCGGTATGCGCACGAGATCGAAGCTCGCTAAAGTTTTTTGTTTTTTAATCTCAGCAAGAACTACCGGACGCGACAAACGCTTTTTCGGTTTGAGATCGAACACGACGAGCTTGGGGTCGTTTTGCTTCGGGTCGGGATAAGGATCGCTCGTTACCGTCGCGAGGCCGATGACGGCTTTCTCATCGCCGGAGTGATAAATCAAGGCGAGATCGCCTTTTTCCATGGCGCGGATATTTTTCAGCGCGGCGTTGCTGCTGACGCCATCCCACACCGCTTGTCGGTCGCGCTCGAGGTCGGCGAAGCTGTAGGTGGAGGGTTCGGTTTTAAGAAGCCAGAGGTTGGGCATATTCTTTCTGAAAGGCAAAATTCAAACAGCAAAGAGCAAAAGGCAAAAACAGATCTATTTGCTGTTTTCTTTTTGCCTTTTGCAGTTTATTTTTGATTACCACAACCCCGTGCGCCGCCGCCGTGTTCTGCGTTTCGGCGTCGGACCCAACAAGCCGAACAGCCCGCGCACGACTTCTTTGCCAATCGCCCGCGCCAGGGGGGACTTAATCACGTTTCCAACGGCATCCAGGACGCCGCCTTCTTCCTTTTGTTCTGCCGGTTGTTTTTCAATCGGCTCATCGTCCGGGATATCCCCCATCTTTTTTGCCAACAACTCGCGCGCGCTTTCGCGGTCAATCGGCGTGCTGTATTTTTTGTAGAGTGGCGAGCTTTGAATGAGCTTTTCCATCAGACCAGCCTCAGCCGGTCCCATGACGGAAACTGGCGGTCGCAACACGGTGGCAGCCGGCGAAGTCGGCACACCGCGCGGATTGAGCACCGTGATCAGCGCCTCGCCGATGCCGAGCGTGGTCAGGGTTTCCTCGAGATCGTAGAAATCAGTCATCGGAAAAGTGGCCACCGTCGCCTTCAACGCTTTCGCATCGTTCGGCGTGAAGGCGCGCAACGCGTGCTGCACACGATGGCCGAGCTGCGACAATACGTCTGCATCAACGTCTTTCGGCGTTTGCGTGACGAAATAAACGCCGACGCCTTTGGAGCGAATCAGGCGCACGACTTGCTGGAGCTGATCCAGAAAAGCTTTGCTGGCGTCGCTAAAAAGAAAATGCGCTTCGTCAAAAAAGAAAGCGAGAATCGGTTTGTCGGCGTCCCCGCGCTCCGGCAGATCGCGATACAGCGCGGCGAGCAGCCACATCATGAAGGTGCTGAACAGCATGGGCCGATCTTGCAAATCGGCGATTTCCAAAATGCTGATGACGCCGCGGCCATCGGGCGCGAGGCGCAGCAAATCATCCGGATCGAATTCCGGCTCGCCGAAAAATTGGTCGCCGCCCTGCGTTTCCAGTTCGATCATTTTTCGCAGCAACACGCCGACGGAAGCCGTAGAAAGCCCGCCGTAAGTTTTTAGCTCCGGCGCGCCTTCGTTGGTCAGAAAAGTCAAGACGGCGCGGAGATCGCTGAAGTCCAACAGCGGCAGCTTGCGGTCGTCGCAAAATTTAAAAATCATCGCCAGCGCGCTTTGCTGCGTTTCATTTAATCCGAGCACTTTGGAAAGCAGAATCGGGCCAAACGAGCTGACGGTGGCGCGCAACGGAATGCCGTGCTTGCCGGTCAAGCTGAGAAATTCCACCGGAAATTCGCGGCCCTGAAACGTGATGCCCAGTTTATCGCAGCGATTTTGCAATTTGGGATTCGTCGAGCCGGGTTGCGCCATGCCGCTCAAATCGCCTTTCACGTCGGCGAGAAACACCGGCACGCCGTTGAGAGAAAGCTGCTCGGCCATGCCTTGCAACGTGCGGGTCTTGCCGGTGCCGGTGGCGCCGGCGATCAAGCCGTGGCGGTTGCCCAAAGACAACGGCAGTCGCACGTCAACTTCAACCAGCTTCTGCGGCTGGCCGGCTTCGGGGGGACAGGCCACGCGGCCCAATTCCAACGACGGTTCTTTCCAGCCGTACTGGGTGGCCATGAGTTGAGCAAATTTGGAATCCATATCCAGCACTCCTTTTTATCATAAAATGTTTGTAGTGATGCCTTGTATTTGTGTCCCGTTGAGCACACGACACCTCCCCAGTTCCACCTTTCCCTGTTTCATAAGAATGCAGGGCGGAGAAGGTGTAACTACAAAAGTTATTTTTGTAGGAACGATTTTCTATGTGGATTATAGTAGAAGAATTTTGCCAGAAAGTCAAGCGCGAAATTTAATAAGCCTTTAATAAGCAGAAAGGGCTTGCAGTTTTGGCATTTTTTTGTTATACTTCCTCTAACCAATTCAGGAGGGAACAATTATGCCAGTCGCCATTGCAATCAAGCCTGCACTGAGAAAGGTTCTTGGTGATGAGGCGGAAGCGGCATTTGTCGACGTTCTGAACCAAATTCAGGCGGATCAACGAAATGGGTTCGAGCGCTCAATTGAAATGCATCTGCACGCTTTTCGAGAGTATCTTGAGCAGCGCTTGACCGATTCCGAGGCCAAAAGTGAGAAACGCTTTGTGGAGGCCGAGGCCAAAAATGAAAAACGCTTTTCCGACGCTGATCTCAAAAATGAAAAGCGCTTTTCCGACGCTGATCTCAAAAATGAAAAGCGCTTTTCCGAAGCCGATCTCAAAAATGAAAAACGCTTTTCCGAAGCCGATCTCAAAAATGAAAAACGCTTCAATGAAATTCTGTTGAGTCTTGCGGAAACCGATGTCAAAAACGAAAAGCGCGCTGCCGAGCTGCAGGTTGCGTTTGAAACCAAAATGGCGCAAAACCATGCCTCTTTGATCCGCTGGATGTTCGCCTTTTTTATCGGCACGATCTTTTCGCTGGCGAGCCTGCTTTTTGTCTACTTTCAGATTTTGGTCAAAGTCAAACCGTAAGCTGGAGCCACCCCCGGCGTGAGTGTTTCTTTGCTGGCATTGGCGGCGAGGGCAAAGCAAAAACGCTGAAAATAAAAACGGCTGCCGTTCTCAAAACTGAACGGCAGCCGTTTTTGTTTTATCTCTCCGAGTGCATCGAAAGTTTTGGAGAGGCCTCAGCTCTATTTTAAAGCATAATTTTCTGCGGCAAGCTGCGCCACCATTTTTTGCGCCTTGGCAATATATAAAGAATAAACCGATAGATTTTCGGCGAAAGCCCGCTTCAAATACGTCTGCGCTTTGTCGTGTTGGTTGGCGGCGAAATAAATCATGGCGGCGTGATACGATAGAGTCGCACGCCGCATTTTCAATCGCATCGCTTGCGCGATAATCGGAGCGGCTTCCGGGGCTTGCCCATTTTTGTAGAGCAACCAGGCATACGTTTCTTGCACGTCGATATTGTTCGGGCGCGTCTCATATTCTATCTTAGCGCGCTTGAGCGCCGCGGCAAGATTCAAGTCGTGATTGGCGCAGAACATCGCGAACTCGCGGTTGATGTTCCAGCCGCCTTGTTCGTGTTGGCCAAAAGCTTTTAAAACTTCTTGCGCGGTCGAATCGGCGCGGTAAATATCGCCGGAAAAACGATAGGTGTCGGCAAGCTGTTCGAGAAACATGTGTTCGGGTGTCACGGCCAGAGCTTGTCGCAGCAATATAACGGCTTCCGCATAATTTTTTCGCGCGCTGTTGATCTGCGCCAAGCCGCTCAAGGCATAGGCATAATTCGGGCGTTCTTCCAAAATTCCTTTAAAAATATACGCCGCGGTATCGAGTTTGCCCTCCTGAAAATAAAGCATGCCCAAATGATACAAAGCCCAGGCGCGATTCTCTTGCCCGGTCACACCGGCATCGGCGGCCAGCCGCATGGCTTCAATCGCGCCGTTGAGATCGCCGTGCAACTCGCGCAAATACGAGGCGCGGGCATACGCACGCAAATCCGGACGCAGGCTCAACATTTTGTCGCTGGCTTTCACGGCGTCTTCATATTCACCCAGCTCGGTGTGCGCATCGGCGAGCACGCCGTGAGCAAAGGCTGAATACGGATTTTTGGCGATGGCGATGTCTGCCAGGCGTTTCGCTTCCGAGAATTGGTGCAGCGTCAGCATGACCGAAGCTTTGGCGAGCAGCGCTTCAAAATTTTCCGGATCGAGGCGCAGCGCTTCGTCGATCATCTCCTGCGCCTTCGGAATGTAGTCGTGATGATTTCCCGTGGCGCGGGACTCCTGCAAAAATACATTCGCCAATTCGACATAATTCCTGGCGACTTTCGGCTTGCGGCGAATCTCGGTTTCATAATAGTCAACGGCTTTTTTTGCATTCAAAAATTCCGTCGAGGGCTTGACTTCACCCCAGCGCGGGCTCAAATTCGGCAGCGGCCGCTCGGATTTTTTCACGGCATAGTAGCGGCCCAAAACGATCAACGCGAGAACCGCGAGAAAGGCGGTGGTGATCACATTTTTACTCTTCAGATTCTTCATACACCAGGACTCCATTTATCATTTAAAGGCAAAATAATTTGATGGCAAAGTGATTAGCTGATAGATCATCAATTTTTTCATTATAAAAGACATTCTTACTCATACTCTTTCTCGTACTCTTACTCGCGGTTGATAATTTGCAAAGCGAGTAAGAGTACGAGTATGAAAAAGAGTATGATTTGCCCCTTGCAACTTGCCCCTTGCTACTTCACCAGCACCGCTTTTTTCGCCGAAAGAACGTCGTCGCCGACTTCAAGACGATAATAATAAGTGCCGCTGGGAACGTCCTTCGCATCCCACACCACGCTGTACGTGCCGGGCGCGTGCGGCTTGTCAACCAGCGTGGTCACTTCCTGGCCGAGCTGATTGTAGATTTTCAGCTTCACCACCTCGTTGGCGGAAACATGATATTTGATTTCCGTCGACGGATTGAACGGATTCGGATAGTTCTGCTCGATGACGAAAGCTTTGGGAACGCCGATATTCAAATTGCCGCTGCCCACTGCAGTCGTGCCCGGCGCTTTCGCCGTGAGTTGTTTCACGTAATCATAGCCGCGATGCGGCAGCGCCAAATACGGGAACTGCTCCGGGAGCGCCAAATCGTTCGCCGTGGGGCCGGCATTGTAGGTCAGTTCCGCCAGCAACTTCGACGAAGCAAGGTCTGAGTAATTGCCCTGCACCGCGTCGTCGAAGGGCAAACCAACCGCTGCCAGCACCAAACCGCCGACCGCTTGCAGCTCGATGGTGGTCACATCGTCTTCCAAACGGCGGCCGTTCGGGAATCCATCCATGTGCGGTATGGGTTCGAGATTCTTGTTCGTGTTGAATGGCGCCGTGGTCAAACCGAGCACCGCCGCGCGAACCAGTCCGAAACGCGCATTCTGCTTGTAATCCGCCGTATTGCGCGGGGTCACCGGCGTGGCCATATTCAACCGCAGCACGTCGCCGCCGTACAATTTTCCATCCGGCGTTTGCGTAATCGGCAGAAAGTTGTGAATGAACGGCTTGCCGGCGGTAAGCGGGCCGCCGGTTTTGCCGGTGGCCAATTGATACGGAATGGCATTGGGAACGCCAAAGTAGAAAATGGGGAAGATGTCTACCCGGCGTGGTTCGCCCGGACCGACCAGGGCCGTTGGCACACCCGTCGCCGTCGGCGCCGTTGGAACGGCGAAAGCGGTCCCGGCCAGGCTCGGTGCCGGACTAAGTTTGGTGACGGCAAACGCGCCATCTTTGCCGTTACGGAAATCAAAACCTGGCGTCGTGTACGTTGGAATCACCCCGATCGCCGGATACGATTGGCTTTGAATCCGCAACGCCGAGAGCGCCGGCACCGCGCCGCCGAACTGGCTGTCATCCATGTACAGCGCCAATTCGGGGTTGGCGAAGTACTTCACGAAACTCTGTTCTTCCGCGCTGTAGGGCGTGACCGCATTCCACAAATCCTTCGCGCCGATCGGAATAATCGCCTCATTCGTCAACGGCATGCCCAAACGCGAGACTTGCACGTAGTCCGCGCTGTAAGTCGGCTTGGCCCCGGTGCCGGAAAGCGTCGTGACTTTCGGACGGCTCGCGGAAGCCCAGACGCCGATCACAAAATCGGGATCGAGAATGCCCTGCGCTTGTTCAAGCGCTTTGCTGTCTTTTTGCAGCTTGTTAATCGGAATGTTCATGACGATGCAATGCACGTTGTAGCCGGCGACGGCGTCACGCGCATTGTCGGGGTTGTTCGGATCGCTGCCAAACTTGCTGCGCGTCTGGCCGAGATCGAACACGCCACCGAGATCGACGAAGAACGCGTCATCAAACGGCCCGCAGATCACTTTTTCGCCATCCGGCGAGCTCGTGTTGACCGCGTCTTGCACGACTTGCGTGTAAGGTTTGCCCAGACCCGCCGCCCCGCCGATCGAGCGCGGGCCGATGTAGTTCGGCGGCACGATGCCGTTGTTGATGATCGTCGTCCACGTCATCCCGCCATCGCTGCTCTTCTCGCACTTGTACGTCGTTTTCAGATTTTGCTTCCCCAAACGAATGTTGAAAAACGTGGTTGGATCTTCATTCGTTTGGCTAAACGTGAAACGATAGGTGATATCGTCTTTCGCCGCGCCTAACGCGCCTGCCGAAATTTTGTTTTTGATGTGAATTTCGTAACGCACGCCTTCGGCAAACGTCGTCCAGTTCGGGCCGCCCTCC
>Ga0247727_10018305_pt1 | contig 11033 bp, 8 predicted proteins | sample WisWelCaveWW1625_FD_202498 | JGI IMG/M metagenome (GOLD analysis project Ga0247727, IMG submission 202498) | Biofilm microbial communities from Wishing Well Cave, Virginia, United States - WW16-25 | ecosystem: Environmental > Aquatic > Deep subsurface > Groundwater > Cave microbial mat | place...
TTTGCGGCAAAACCTTTTTCTAAGTGCCAATCCCCATGCGCGATTTAATCTGCTTCCGAACGTGGAATGAATTACGAGGTGCATATCACCCGCTTCATCAAAAAATCTTTCGAGCACGAGTGTTTGCTGAGAGGGCATCACTCCAAGTGCGGCTTTGCCTGTAGCAAGATAAACGGTAAGTTGGTCGGCAGCAGCGGGCGGAAGGTTGAGTTCGTTTTCAAGGAAAGCGAGGGAATCTTTTTTCCAGGATTCGCTTCCATCATTTTGTGCTTGGGTCACACTGAGCGAAGTCGAAGTGTGTGCATCCTGCCCACGCGCCATGGTTCGACTCCGCTCACCATGACTGCCTATCTGCACGCTGCTGTCTCCCTCATTTGCTATTTCCTCAATAGGCTTCAAATCGCTGAGGTCACCGAGTTTGAGAGAGATTTCATCTTTCAGCCTGGAAACGGATTCAGAGAGTTCAGCCGTTCTGCCGGGCGCTTCACCGAGCCAGAAAGGAATGGTGGGCGGCTGCCCCTGCGCGTCTTCCACGCGCACCTTTCCGGTTTCTACTTTCACGATGCGCCATGAATTATTTCCCAATTGGAAGATGTCGCCTTCCATGCTTTCGATTGCAAAATCTTCATTCAGCGTTCCGATGGGAATATTTTCAGGCTCGAGGACGACATCATAATCAAAGTTGTCTGGAATGGCGCCACCGGAGAGCAATGCAGTGAGCCTTGCGTTTTTTTTGCCGAGTATGCGCTCATTCACCATGTCGTAATGCAGGTAGGCAGACCTTCGCCCGTTGCGCGTGGAAAATCCTTCCGACAACATTTTAATCACTTCATCAAATTCTTTTCTGGAAAGCCCCCGGTAAGGATAAGCGCGAGTAACTAATTTGAACAAATCATCGGTCTTGTATTCTTTGCAAGCAACTTCAGCCACGATTTGCTGGGCAAGAATATCGAACGGCTTTTCAGGCATGACGATTTTATCCAATTCACCGCGTTTCACGGAATCAAGCAGAGCTGTGCATTCCAGCAGGTCATCGAGGCTGAGCGGAAACAACCTTCCTTTCGGAGTTCCTTTCACGCTGTGACCGGAGCGACCTACGCGCTGGAGGAAAGTAGCAATGGCGCGGGGCGAACCGATTTGCAAAACCAAATCAACCGAGCCGATGTCAATGCCGAGTTCGAGCGAAGCTGTCGCGACAAGACATTTCAGCGAACCTGATTTTAACCTTTGCTCCGCATCAAAGCGATGGTCCTTTGACATGCTGCCGTGATGCGCGGTGACAATCTCTTCTCCGAGGCGGTCGGTGAGATTGTGCGCCATGCGCTCGGCAAGCCTGCGCGTGTTGACGAAGATTAATGTGGTTTTATGCTCTTTAATCAATTGCTCGATTCGGTCATACATTTCGAGCCAGACTTCATTGGGCATTACTGCGGTGAGCGGGGAGCGGGGAAGTTCGAGGGCGATGTCGAGTTTGCGGGAGTGACCGGTGTTGACGATGGTGCAATCTGTCTTAATTCCTTCCCCTGGTAGGGGAAGTCCCCTGCGCAGGCTTTGTGCGTTAGCGGAAGGGGTTTCTTCGTATGGAGTAAACCCCTCTGTCCTGCGGACATCTCCCCTTTCAGGGGAGATTAAAAGGGGTACTTTCGGATTAAGATTATTGCTTTCTTTGGAGATACCCCCTTGTGTTCCCCCTATGAGGGGGAAAGCCCCGCGCTCCAAGCCCGGTACTCCTGATGAGATTTGTTCATTCCAGCCAATCAGAAAGTTTGCGACCTGCTCGATGGGTTTTTGGGTGGCTGATAAACCTATGCGGACGAGCTTCTTTCCGACAAGTGCCTCCAGTCTTTCAATCGAGAGAGAGAGATGCGAGCCGCGCTTGTCGTCAACTAATGCGTGGATTTCGTCAACTATTATGGTGTGTGTGGTGGAGAGCATTTTCCTGCCGTTAACGCTGGTGAGCAGGAGGTAAAGCGATTCGGGGGTGGTGACGAGGATGTGTGGAGGACGCTTTGTCATGGCTGTGCGCTCTGCCGGAGGCGTGTCGCCTGTGCGCACTGACACCTGTATGTTTGGTTCTCCAAATCCTGCGGATTTTAGCTCTTCCGTAATGCCTTTGAGCGGGATTTGGAGATTGCGGTGGATGTCATTGCTGAGGGCTTTGAGGGGTGAGATGTAAACGACTTGCGTGGTGTTATCGAGATTTCCTTCAAGGCTTTTTCTCACTAAATCATCAATGGCTGAAAGGAAGGCAGCGAGTGTTTTACCGGAGCCGGTAGGAGCGGCAATGAGCGTGTTGCGATGTTTTTTGATTTCATGCCAAGCCTTCTGCTGAACCTCCGTGGGATTCTGAAATGTTTTGAGGAACCAGTTGGCTACCGCGGGATGGAAGAGCTTTTGGAGCATTTGATACAAGCTGAAAAGATAAGAATTTACCGAAAACATTTCACGCAGAGGCGCAAAGGCGCAGAGAATGCAAGACTGCGGGGATAGCTTTAAGATTCGCAATAAGTTCGCGTTTATTAAGTTTATATTGCCTTGCCATAAGGAACTCTCAATGGTTACAGTTAAAGACCTGCATTTCGGTTACAGCAAAAAGAAAGAAGTCTTCAGCGGGTTGAATCTTCATCTTCATGGCGGACACATCTACGGTCTTCTGGGAAAAAACGGCTCCGGCAAGTCAACGCTGCTGCGCAATTTATACGGGCTGCTTTATCCGCGCAAGGGAAGCATTGATGTTTTGAATTTCAATCCGAAATGCAGGTTGCCATCATTTCTTCAAAAAGTTTTCATGGTGCCGGAGGAATTTCACGTGGCGGATATTCACATCAATGAGCTGATAAAATATCATTCTTCTTTTTACCCGCAATTCGATTTGGAGCAGTTCAAAAAGTATCTCGCGGATTTTGAGATTCCGCACGACCAGAGCCTGCAGCAGGTGAGCTACGGGCAGAAGAAGAAAGTTTTAATCAGCCTCGGGCTTGCCACCAATGCATCGCTGCTGCTGATGGACGAGCCTACCAACGGGCTGGACATCATCAGCAAGAGCCAGTTCCGGAAAATCATGTCGGGGTTTGTGACACGCGAGAAGTGCATTATCATCAGCACGCACCAGGTGAGGGATTTGGAAAACCTGATTGACCGCATCATGATTATTGACGATGCGGTGATTCTGCTTGACCGGAAGATTGAGGATATTGCAAGGAAGCTTTCGTTCAAACTGTCGCAGGATGACCAGCCTCCGGCAGATTCGCTTTATTCCGAATCATCGGTGAACGGGACCGTGTTCGTATCAACCGGCACCGGGAGTGAAGAAACGAAAGTTGACCTTGAATTACTTTACAAATCAGTGATGGCGAATCCCCAGAAAATAAAAGACTTGTTTGGCGAACAGGATGCAGCATGAATGAATTTTTCAACTTCAGGCGATGGTGGCTGCTGGCGCTGAAGCGCTGGTTTGACAATCGCGGGAGATACCTCCTTGCCCTGCTGACGGTGGCAGGTCTGATGCTGGCGTGGTATGTGGTTTACTTGGCGGCAAATGCCGGCAGCTATTTTGAGGAAGAAGTGCAGGCGGTGTTTTTTTTCACGGGGTTGTTCATTGCAGGCTGCATTTACGCTTCGGTGCTTTTCAATGAGTTGGGGTCGAAAGGGAAAGGCATCGCGTTCCTCACGCTTCCGGCATCGCAATTTGAAAAGCTTTTGTGCGGTGTGTTTTACGGAGTGGTTGTTTTCACGGTGGTTTACACGGGGATATTTTATGCCATCAATGTGCCCGCGGTGAAAATTTCAAACGAAGTTCGATACCAGGAATGGCTGGAGCGAAAGGCGTTAAACCCGGAAGACTACAAGAATGAGCAATTCAACCCGGCAAAAGTGACGAATGTGTTCAAGTACCGGGAATATAGAAGCGATGACGATGATGATGAGTTCAATATTTATTTTGTGGTTTGGCTGGTTTACCTCGCTGTTCATGCGTTTTATGCTTTAGGCTCGGTGTACTTCGGGAAATTCAGCTTTGTGAAAACGAGTGTGACAGCCCTCGTGCTGGGAGTGATTGCATTTCTCTACTTCCTTTTTATAGTCAAAGTATTTCCGTCAGGCGGCAACCTCGATTACTGGATAATTGAGTTGAAAGACAACGGTGACCCTGATTTCATCTTTTACTACCGTATTCCCTGGTTTATCGTGAGCGCGGATTGGTTATTGCTGAAATTTTTGTTCCCCCCGCTGTTTTGGCTGATTGCCTACGTGCGCCTGAAAGAAAAACAAATTTGAGCTATGAGTTTCAACAGGGCAGCATCCATTTATGTTCAGGTGGCGAATTTCATTTGCCGGAAAATTCTTTTGAAGGAATGGAAAGAAGGCGAAAAAATTCCGGATGCGCGCGAGTTGGCGATGATGCTGGAAGTGAATCCTCACAGCGCGGAAATGGCGATTGAATATTTGACGAGCAGGAATATTGTAAGCGGAAAAGAAGGTATAGCGATTGTTGAAACACAGGCAGGCGGGCGGGCGGCAACCTTGCTGAAAGAAAATTTCATCAGCAGCGACCTGCCGGTGCTTGCAGAGAAAATGAGACTGCTGAACATGACCATAGATGATTTGAGAGAGGCGCTGAAAAAAATCAATTCAAAAAGCTGACACGCAGGAAATGAAACTCAGCAACAAATTATTCATCGGCACGGTGCTGTTTGTAATTGTGGCGATACTGCTGCACTACCTGTCGCTGGCGCTGATGCAGCGCATGGGCTGGTATTCCGAGAAGGTGGCGCGCGTGAAGATGGAATATTTCTATCCCGAAAATATAAAGGTGATTCGCATAAAAAGCTGCCGGAGCGTTTACCTCAACGTGGCGGATACTTTTCATTACAGCATTTACAACGAGAGCCATGAATTTTTCAAATCGGAAACCCGTGGCGACACGTTGATTCTGCGGGGCGACACCACCATCATTGACACCGTTTTCAAAAAGGGAAAGATGGTGAGAATTGACACGCTTCATCGAAGCTTTGATGAGGCTTTGGAGATTTTCCTGACCGGCAGCGAGAAGATGGAAGGCTTTAACTGCACATTTTACGTTGGTTCGGCTAATGCTTACTCCAACCTGAAGCTGTTGCTGAACAACTCCGAGTTGCAAAACAACAGGCATTACCGGGGAATGTACCAGGACTACGATGTAAAAATCAAAAAACTGTCGGTGGATGCAAGAAACAATTCAACGATTGATTTCGGCTGGAAAGGCGAGATGGACAGCGTGAATATTTCATTGGAGGATTTCAGCTTTTTCAGGAACACGCGCTCGGGGATTAGGGCGGGCGTCATTTATTATTCCGACAGTTCGGGGATTGACATGAGAGGTCATCACTTCAGGAATGTGAGGATGGTTTGCCGCAAAGCGGAACTCAAGAACAGAAAATCGTTTTACAGGTACAATGGCGATGATTATTGAAGCCGTTACCTTTCCTGCGAATTTTGAATCGCGTTTGAAAAGAAACCCCCTGCCGGCAGGGGTGAATTTCTTTACACAATTCTGACAAGGAAATCTTTCCAAGGCTATTTGAAATAATAATGAATAGTGTATTTTTACACCCCTAAACCCAAAAACGGTAATAAAATCTTAAACAAAACATCATGAAAAGGTTTATCGAAACAGTGTTCATCACCTGCGTTTGCCTGACTGCGTTCGGGCAGATTGCCATTAACAAAAAAGCCATCACCGCTGACCAACTTCCGCCCATGCAGCGCATTGACAAAGCGCAGGTGGCAGCGCTGAAGAGTCACTCTGCCGCTCAAAGCAACGGAAGGGCGCAGCAGCAGATTATTTTAGATTATGATGCCGTGGATGGATTGGTGACCACCGATGCGGGCGGTGTCTATGACTATTTCATCTGGAACCTGAACTCAAAATATAATGTGCAGGATACCAACATATTCGCGCTGCATTGGGGTGTGGTGGTGTATGATACGCTCTATGACGCGGAAAACTTGGTTGCCTTCCCGTTCAGCTCCACGTCAGTGAAAATTGACAGCATCCAAACGTATATCACGCATCAGAACATTACGGGCAATGCGGACACCGTTTTGATTTCGGTTTACAGATATGAAGGAACGGTGGGGCTGCGAATCAACAACAACAATCAAAACCAGGCAGGTCAGCAGATTATCAACCAGGTGCTGTACGACACGATGATTATATCCACCACCTCACTGACCGGAGCGCCCAACATAGCCGAGCCGCTGAGCATTTATCCCAACCTGCAGCTTGCGCAGGGAGAGAAATTCTTAGTGGGCGTTCATTTCTATGGCGACACTGCGAATACGTTTACCATCCTGGCAGGCTATGGCGAGCGATGCGGAGGCGCCTGCGCGATGGGACAGGGCGCATGGACCTCAGCATTTGAATTGAACAGCTGGTGGCGAATCATAGCATGGGTAGGCACCAATAACCTGACCGGAGTGAACGGCATAGCCTATAACTGCGATGGAGACGGGATTATAGGCGAAAAGGAAGAGTGCGAGGAATTCTCCATTCAGAACTTTGCCATCACCACTTTCGTGACCATTGACCCTGCGCTTACTTCTACGGTTTCTGCGGGGGCAAGCGTTTGCCCCGGCACATCGGTGACGATGAGCGTAAACCCGGTTGGCGGAACGCCTCCTTACAACGTGGCATGGACGCCCACCACCGGTTTGTCGGCTCCCTTCAGCCCCACCACCAATGTGACTGCGACCACCACCACCACTTACACGGCAACTATCATAGATAATGATAACGATACCATTACAAAAACCGTGACAGTGACCGTGAATGCCATCACGGTGAATGCGGGCATTGACCAGAATATCAACTGCGGTGAAACGGCAGACCTCCTCGCCAACGCTTCAGGGCAGGTATCGGGAGCAACTTTCCTTTGGAGCAACTTGGTGAACACGCTGAATAACCCGGGTGTTGGAGCGGGCACCTACACCATAACGGCTTCCAACAGTTTCGGCTGCTCAACATCCGATGCGGTTCAGGTCGTTATTCCGGGTGTTGACCAGGTGTTGTCATTCACAACAGGGCTTCCCAACAACATTGGATGCAATGGCGAGACTATTCAACTTACCAACACTTCAAAAAGGATAACGGGATGGGCGTGGTTGTGGGATTTTGATGACAATGGCAACATTTCCACCGGGCAAAGCCCGCAATACATCTTTAACACTAATGGCACCTACACCGTCAGCCTCAGCGCAGACAGCGCGGGATGCACGGTTCAGTCCGTTACCAAGACTGTCACCATTCAGACCTGTATTCCCGGGTTTGAGGAATCAGAGCTTTCCAAGCATGTAGAAATGTATCCGAATCCTACCACGGGCTTGTTCACCATCAGCTTCAGTGATGTTGGCAGCAGAACGGGCGTTGTCGGAATTTATGACATCAGGGGCGCTTTGATTGTGGAAGAGCCTGTTTCGGTGGCTGGAAATACGCAAAAAACAGTCAACCTCAGCGCGGTTGCTGATGGCGTTTATTTTGTGAAGGTGCAATTGGGTGATGACGTGATGATGAGGAAGCTAACCCTAAGCAGGTAAGTGTTCTCTAAAATAAAAGACAAAACCCCGGTAGGATTCTATCGGGGTTTTTTGTTGGGATTGAATGCATGATGAGGGAAACTTTTCTTGAAAGCGTTGCAGCAGTTGTACTCGTCCCCTGACACTCGCCCCTCGTCCGCCTAAGACGGATTGCAAAATCCGGTTCAATTCAGAATCCTGTATGCCAATTCTGTCAGGAGGACGCTCTTTTTGTGGTGTCGGATGCTTCCATCCGACACGGGCTTGCCGTCAGATGGAAGCATCTGACAGCACCCCTAATTGCCTAGGCTGTTGATTTCGCAATGACGCTAAGGGAAATCGAAAAGTCAATTCAGAATCCTGAAAGCCAGTTCTGTCAGGAGGACGCTCTTCTCCGTTCCGGCAAAATCAACGCCTTTTACCTTCAAGTCATATTCATGCAGGAGGTTCAGGATTTTGGCGGTTTCCTTCGCTTTGTAATTTTTCAGGTAGTTCTTCAAATCCTCAGCCATCGGCTTTGAGCGGATTTGCAGCTCGCTCATCATGTCGTAAGGATTAGCCTCCCTGCTTTGCAGCACGAGGGCTTTGCTGAAAAAAGAATACAGCATCCCCATCACCATCACCGGCTCGCTGGCTTTCGGATTTTTCTCAAAATATTTCACGATGCGGAAGGTTTTGACGGAATCCCGCAGAGCCAGCGCTTTGGTGAACTCAAAAACATTGTAATCCTTGCTGATGCCGATGAACTTTTCAACATGATGGGTGGAGACGGTTGTGCCTTTCTTTACATTGAGCGACAGCTTCTCCATCTCGTTCATGATTTTGGAGAGGTCGTTGCCGAGATATTCTGCCAGCAGTTCTGTGGCATCATGGCTGACGGCAAGCTCCATTTCCTTTGCAAGCGAATCAATGAAAGCCGGAACCTGGTTGTCGTATAGCTTTTTGCTTTCCAGCGTCACGCCCTTTGTTGAAAGCAGCTTGTAGGTCTTCAGGCGCTTGTCGAGCGTTTTGTATTTGTGGCAGATGACGAAAATGGTTGACCTCAGCGGATGCTCGAAATATTTCTGCAGATGGTCAAAATCCCTGAACTGCTGCGCTTCCTTCAGAATCACCACCTGGTAATTTGACATCATCGGGTATCGCATCAGCGTATCCAGCAAAGTCATGTAGCCGGCATCTTTTCCGTAAATCACGGTTTGGTTGAAGCTTTTCTCGTCTTCGCTCAGCAGGTTGTGCTCAATGTATTCGGAGATGCGGTCAATGTAATAAGGCTCTTCACCGTGCAAGAGATAAAGCGGGTGATAGATTTTATTTTGCAAATCGCGGAGAAGCTGCTTGTATTCGGTCATTATATTTGTCGGATGGGGCTGTCCAAAACCCCCTTTTTTCGTCATGTTGAGCGGAGGCTTTGCCCCGCATTGCGGGGAAACATCTCACACTCAGGTTAATGCTTTTCTTCCAGTAGAGAGATTCTTCGCTCCGCAATCCGCCTCAGGCGGATAGAATGACGGCACTTTTGGACAGCCGGGCGCGCCTAAGTTATTTATTTTTAGCCAGATGAAAATTATCAGGATGGAAGGAATAGAGGAGCAGCTTGCCGCTCTTGCGAATGCAAGATCCATTTTCGACCCGGTGCGAAAAAAGCATGTCGCGGCAACTCCCGAAGAGAAAGTAAGGCAAGCGTTGATTCATTATTTGATTGAGAAAAAAAAATTTCCCCGCTCATTGCTGGGCGTTGAAGTTTCTCTCGCGGTGAACCGTCTTAAAAAGCGATGCGACATTCTTGCCTACAAGAAGAATCTGCCCGTGATGATTGCCGAGTGCAAAGCTCCTTCCGTGAAGATGGACCAGTCGGTTTTTGAGCAGGCTGCGCGCTATAATCTTACCCTGAAGGTTCCGTATCTGCTCGTCACCAACGGATTGCTTGCTTTATGCTGCAGGCTTGATTTGAAGAAAGGGAATTTTGAATTTTTAGAGGAAATCCCGGAGTATTCGCAACTCTAAACTCCAAACTCTAAACTATCACGGAAAAATCCCCAGCGCCAGGTAATCATCCGACACTTTGTTGATGGCATTGACGAAAGCTGCGGTGCGCAGGTCTTTCACCTCTTTGGTGCGCTGCCATATTTCGCGGATTTGCTGATAGGCGAATATCATGGTTTCCTCCAATCCTGAGTTGACCAAATCAATTTCTTCAGCGCCACGGGCGATAATGGCTTTTTCGCGCGATGAAACACTCTTGCCGGTCAGCTTCTCCACCAGCCCGATGATGCCGAGGGAGGATGTTTCATCAAATCGCTTTTGCAATCTTCCGAAGCGAACGTGCGACAGGTTTTTCAGCCATTCAAAATAGGAGACCGTCACACCGCCTGCATTCAGATAAATATCGGGAACAATCATCACCCCACGCTTCAGCAATTTCTTTTCCGCATCGGGATTCAGCGGTCCGTTAGCGCCTTCCGCGATGATTTTCGCCCTTATCTCATCCACGTTGCCTTCATGAATCTGGTTTTCAAGAGCAGCCGGAACCAATATGTCGCACTCCAGCTCGAGCGCGTCATATTTGTTTTTCAGGTTGGTGGCGCCATCAAAATCAAGAATGGAGCCTGTTTCCTCGCGGTGCTTCAGCAACTCGTTAACGTCAATACCATCCTCTTTGAAGATGGCTCCCTCCACCTCTGATATGGCGATTATTTTGCAGCCCTGTTCAAACAGAAATAGCGCGCTGTAATAACCCACGTTGCCAAAACCCTGCACGACCACCGTTTTTCCTTCGAGTCCCGGTTCTAATCCAAGCTCCCTCATATCTTCTTTGTAGCTCACCACTTCTTTCAGTCCGTACATCACTCCTTTGCCGGTTGCTTCCTTTCGCCCGCGGATTCCATTTTGGCTAACCGGTTTTCCCGTGACGCAGGCATAGCCGTCCAACTGCCCGGGATTGTATGACATGTAGGTATCGAGTATCCATGCCATCTCCCTTTCACCAGAACCATAGTCAGGCGCAGGCACATCAATGCCCGGTCCGATAAAATTTTTCTTAATCAGCTCTGCGGTATATCTCCTCACAATCCGCTGAAGCTGCGGGGCGGTCACTTTCCGGGGGCTGATTTTGATTCCGCCTTTTGCGCCTCCAAACGGCACATCCACGATAGCGCACTTGTAGGTCATCAGCGCTGCCAGCGCCATCACTTCATCCTGGTTCACCATCGAGCTGATGCGGATGCCTCCTTTGGTAGGCGTCCGGTGATGGCTGTGCTGAACGCGATACGCTTCCACCACCTGGAATTCATTGCCGATTTTAACGGGAAACTTCATCCGGTAAACGCTGTTGCAGGCTTTGATTTGTTCCAGCAAGCCCTTGGGCACTTTGGTGAGAGCTGCAGCTTTATCGAAATAATCGTTTACTCCCTGGAAAAAACTGAACTCGGCTTTTGCCTTTTCTCTTTTTGCGGTAATCATAGGGTTTATTTAGACAGGGTGTT
>Ga0247727_10018306_pt1 | contig 11033 bp, 4 predicted proteins | sample WisWelCaveWW1625_FD_202498 | JGI IMG/M metagenome (GOLD analysis project Ga0247727, IMG submission 202498) | Biofilm microbial communities from Wishing Well Cave, Virginia, United States - WW16-25 | ecosystem: Environmental > Aquatic > Deep subsurface > Groundwater > Cave microbial mat | place...
CGCGACCAAGGGCCGCTGCCAGGTGACGTCGAGTTTCAGCAACTCGGCGGGCAAGAGCCCTGAATCTGGCAGCACCGACACGATCAGCGTGTTGGCGCTGGGGCGCAAGTTCGTCACCGGGAAATCGAAGAAATACCCGAGCGAGCCGCTTTGCTGCCAGCGCGCGGTCCCGACCTCGATCCCGTTCAGCTTCACGGCAACGCCATGGCTCGCGCCGCGGCGTTGCGGATCGCCGTGTCCGACGCCAAGGCGCAACCGGCCGGCAGCGCCGAGGTCGCCACCCAAATCGAGGCCGAGGGGCACGGTCGCGGGGCGCGAGGCGCGGATTTCTTGCCACGACCACAAATCATCCACCAAATCGTGGACTTGATCTTCCTCGAAGTGCTCGCGATGCCAGACGCGCGTCGTGACCGAGTCGGTCGCGCCGGGCGTCGCATCGGTCGCCTGCATGCGCGCGCCGAACGCGCCACCCCACACCAGCCAGCCGTACATGGTGCGATCGTAGGGATGCCGCGCGTGCGCCAGCGAATCGGCGCTCAGCCCCGCGAGGTCCAAGTACCCGGACGGCCCCAACGTGTAGAACAGAATGCGATCCTCGGTGCCGAAGTTGGCGTCGTCCTGGCCCTCGACCGTGAGCGCCGACTCGGTCATCTCCCAATCGGGTTGCCAACTGCCGGGCACGGAATCGGCGAGCAACGGCAGCGTGTTCCACGGCGGGAAGTAGAGACGGAAGGTGCGCGGATCGATCACGTCGAGACCGGGGACGCCGGCGGTGGTGAGATCGGCGCGCGTCAATGCATAGAGGCCGCGTTGGGTGATGCGAATGCGCAGTCGGGTGCCGGGGAGGGCGGCGGTGTGCGGCAGTGCCGGCCGCGCCGCCACGACCGAGGCCGCGGCGCGCGCCCACGCCGCCGCTTGGGCGGCGTTGGCGAGCCCCGCGTGCATCGGCTCCGGCGGCGTGCCCGGTGGCGCCAGGCGCGGGCGCGACTCGAATTCGAGTCGCGCTCGCACCTCGCGCGCGTAGGCGGCTTGGCCCTGGCGACGGTATTGCATCGGACGAAAACGCAGCGTCACGACGTGACGGCCGCGCAACTCGGCGACGCCCGACAACTCCACCGGCGCGACCGGATACGCTTCTCCGAAGTCCACCGGCGCGATTTCGAATGCAGCACTGCCTTCGCGGGCCGACACCGACGGGGGCCGCGCGCGACCGCGCGCCGGCGTCGTCCGCCCCAGCTCGCGCCACACCACATCGAGAATGCGCAATCGCGCCCCGGCTGCATCCGGAACGCCCAGCATGGTCGCGACTTCGCCCACCACGGGCCAACCGGGTTCGCCGAACGCGTCGAAGGTGGGAATCCGCCAATCATCGCCGTCGCGCACCGGCTCCGGTGCGCGCAACAGCACGTCGACGCCCGAGTCGTCGGCGCGCAGAACCTCGAGCCATTCGTCGGCCATCGCTCCACGCGCCGAGAACACGATCAACGCGATCGCGACGACGGTTCGCACCATGCGTCGAACCATCCGAACTCCTTCCTCGGGCAGGCGGGAGCATCGTGGAGGGTCGGCTGCTCGTGACAGGCCGGGATCGCGCGATCCCGCGAGCATGCCGCGACCGCGAGTATAGGGAGGCCCGTGCGCGGCTGTCAAAGCACGATCACAGACCGGCTTCCGCGTCCGCGAACACTCCCATGCGCAGAAACTTCTGGGTGCGATTCTCCAACAGCACGTCAGGCGACAACGTCGCGAGATGGTCCAACTCGGAAACCAACGCATCGCGCAGCGCCACCGCCATCGTCGCGAGATCCCGGTGCGCACCGCCCTTGGGCTCCTCGATGACGCGATCCACGATTGCCAACTGCAAGAGATCGCGCGCCGTCAAACGCAAGGCTTCGGCGGCGCGTGGCGCTTGGGCGCGATCGCCCCACAGAATGGCGGCGCAGCCCTCCGGCGAAATCACCGAGTAGATCGAGTTCTCCAACATCAGGATGCGATCCCCGACCGCGAGCGCCAAGGCACCGCCGCTGCCGCCTTCACCGATGATGCAGACCACGATCGGCACCGGGATGCGCACCATCTCGCGGAGGTTGCGCGCGATCGCTTCGCTCTGCCCGCGTTCCTCGGCGTCGACGCCCGGGAAAGCGCCCGGCGTATCCACCAAGGTCACGATCGGGCGGCCGAACTTCCCCGCCATCTGCATCAGCCGAAGCGCCTTGCGGTAGCCCTCCGGATGCGGCATGCCGAAGTTGCGCAGCAAGTTTTCCTTGGTGTCACGGCCCTTCTGGTGACCGATGAGCATGACTTGCCGGCCCGCCAAGAGCGCCATGCCGCCGACGATGGCGCGGTCGTCGCCGAACTGGCGATCGCCATGCAGCTCGGTGAACTCCTCGAACGCCGACGCGATGTAGTCGAGCGTGTAGGGTCGCTTCGGATGGCGCGCCAACTGCACCCGCTGCCACGGCGTCAGATTCGAATACACCTCGGTGCGCAGCCGATCCGCCTGCTGCTCGAGCGATTCCAACTCGCGCGCCGCGTCCATGCCCTTCTCGGCTGCGAGTGACCGCAATTCTTGGATCTTCGATTCGATCTCGAGGATGGGTCGTTCGAAGTCGAGCCAACCACCGCTACTCATGCCGCACCTCCGCAGGTCACGAGCATAGCGCGGCGGCGGCCTCGCCGGCCAGGGTGGCGATCCGGACGTCGACGCGGCGCACCCCGCCCCACTTCACAGCCGAACGAGGTAATAGAAGTTCAGCTCGCGCGCGATCTTCCCCGATCCCTGGTAGTTGCCGAGCAGGTCGCGCAACAAGAAGCGCAGGTGGTTGCCGCTCCCGAAGCGCCACTGCATGCCAACGTCGAGGTAACCACGATTCGCATCGATGCCGCCGTCGTCGTCGAGGCTGAGGTCGTAGTCCACCAACATCGCCAGACCGCGTCCGAACTGTTGCGTCATCCCGGCGAAAAAATCGATCGCCTGCCGATTCGGCTCCAGCGAGTAGCCGAGGCCGCCGGACACCGAGGTCAAGATTTGATAGGAGGTCACGAGCAAGTTCTGGGTGCCGACCGCGTAGAAGCCGGGCGATTTGCGTTCGTAGCGATCCTTGCCGTCCAACCAGCGACCATGGCCTTGCGAGTCGTACCCGAAACCGATCGCCGGCAAATTGGGTTCGTCGAGAAGCAGCGCATGAAATTGAATGCCGGGCCTGGGATTGACTTCGATGTCGCCGCGGCCGAGGACTTCCTGCATGCCGTAGGACAAGCCGAACGACATGCGCTCGAAGAGGCCGACGCGGACGCCGGTGAGGACGCTGCCCTCGGGACCGGCGCCGATTTCGAGCCGCATCTCGCCGTGCGCCGGCACCATCGCGGTCGGGCTGTCGATGATGTGCGAGTCGGCGCGCGCCGACATCGCGGTCAACAGGAAGAGAATTGCACTCGCACGCGCTGCGCGACCACCCATCCGCCGACCTCCACCCCGAGCGGACGCGTTTCCACGCGCACCCGCTGCGCCCGCCACCGGAGGCCAGGACTACTCTCCACCGCGGGCCCTGTCAACGACGCGCGCGGGCGCGCTCGGCCTGCCCGCGCCGGGTGCCGGACGCAGCGGCGGCGGGGTGCACGACAGGCGCACCCGCTCGGGTCCCAGCAGATTGCGCAGGGTTTCCAGCAACGTTCGCGTCGGCGCGACCCGGGTGTTGCGCGACCGCAAGCGCACGTCGCGGGTGGCGTTCTGCAGTTTCAGAAAGACTTCGCAGGTTCCCGGATGCATCCCCAACAGCGCTTGCAGTCGTTCGAGTTCGGCGCGCGACAGGGTTTCCGCATCCAGTACCAGATGCAACGACTTTCCGAGCGTCGCCACCGCTTGCTCGGGCGTCAGCACGGTGTCGCAGAGCAACTTCGTCTCTTGTTCCTCGCGCGCCGAGACGCGACCGCTCGCCACCACCACTGCGTCCTCCTGCAATAGTGATTCGAATTTTTGATACGAATCGGCGAACAGGATCAACTCGGCCGAGCCGACGAAATCTTCCAGCCGTATGAAGGCCATCGGCTTGCCCTTCTTGTCGAAGATCAGCTTGCGACTGGTGACCGAACCGGCCAGCACCGCCTGCGAACCATCGTCGGATTCCTGCAGGTCGCGCGTCGTGCGGGTCGAAACATCCTGCAAGAGATGTTTCTGGGCTTCGAGCGGGTGACCCGAGAGATAAAAGCCCAGCACCTGTTTTTCGGCGACCAGACGCGCCGCCTGATCCCATTCCGGCGCCAGCGGCAACGACGGTTCCAAGCTCTCGACCACCGCGCCGGGCTCACTGCCGCCGCCGAACAAGGACGCCTGGCCGCGGGCGCGCTCGCCCTGGTCGCGTTGCGCGCGCTCCAGCGCCACGTCGAGCGCCGCCAACTTCTGAGCCCGATGCCCCGGCAAGGCATCGCACGCCCCGGCCTGGATCAAGCTCTCCAGCACCCGCCGGTTCCACGCCCGCGATTCGACCCGGGTACAAAAGTCGAAGAGATTGCGGAACGGGCCGCCGTCGGTGCGCGCCGCCACGATCGCTTCGATGGTGCCCATGCCGACATTCTTGATGGCGCCGAGGCCGAACTGGATGCGCGATTCAGCGACGCGGAAATCGGCGTGGCTGGCGTTGACGTCGGGCGGCACGACTTCGACGCCGCGGCGCTTGCAATCGTCCATCAACACGACGATGCGCGGCGTGTCGTCCATTTCGCTGGTCAGCGTCGCCGCCATGTACTCGGCCTGAAAGTGCGCTTTCAAATACGCCGTCTGCACCGACACCACGGCATAGGCCACCGAGTGCGACTTGTTGAAACCGTAGCCGGCGAAGTGGACGATCTGCTCCCAGATGCGCTCGGCGATCGCCTTCGCCATGCCGCGCGCGGCGGCGCCATCGACGAACTTGGAGCGCTGCGCATCCATGACTTCTTTCTTCTTCTTGCCCATCGCCTTGCGCACCAGATCGGCTTGTCCGAGGGTGAACCCCGCCAAGTCGCTGACGATCCGCATCACCTGCTCCTGGTACAGGATGACGCCGTAGGTTTCGCGCAGGATGGGTTCCAGCCCCGGGTGCAACAGTTCGATCTTCCTGCGACCGTGTTTGCGCTCGATGAAGTCGGTCACCATGCCGCTCTTCAGCGGCCCCGGGCGGAACAGCGCATTGATGGCCGCGATGTCGTCGAAACGATCCGGCTGGATCTTGCGCAACAAGTCGCGCATGCCGGAGGACTCGAGCTGGAAGACGCCGACGGTGTCGGCGGCGCGCAACAGGTCGTACGTTTTCGTATCGTCGAGCGGAATCCGGCGCCAGTCGAGTTCGATGCCGCGCGCGTCGCGCACCAAGCGCACCGCGTTCTGCAGCACGGTGAGCGTCCGCAACCCCAGGAAGTCCATTTTCAGAACGCCGATGTCCTCCAGCGTGTTCATGTCGTACTGGGTGGTGATCTCGTCCTTGCCGGTGCGATACAGCGGCACGTGGTTCACCAGCTCGGTCGGCGTGATGACGATGCCGGCGGCGTGGATCGACGCGTGCCGCACCAGGCCTTCGAGTTTCTTCGCCACCGACATGAGTTGGTGCTGCGGGTGCGACGGGCTCTCCATCTCTTGCAGTTCGGGGACGCTCTCCTGCGCCTTCTCGAGCGTCATGCCGAGCACGGCCGGAATCTTCTTCGAGATGCGATCGGTTTCGGCGTACGACAACTTCAAGACGCGACCGACATCGCGTACTGCGCCGCGCGCCGCCATGGTGCCGAAGGTGATGATCTGGGCGACGCTGGCGCGCCCGTATTTTTCCTTCACGTACTCGATGACCTCGCCTCTTCGTTCGTCGAAGTCGATGTCGATGTCGGGCATCGAAACGCGTTCCGGGTTCAGGAAACGTTCGAACAGCAAGTCGTGCTCGATCGGATCGACGTCGGTGATGCCGAGGCAATAGCACACCAAACTGCCGGCGGCAGAGCCGCGCCCCGGCCCGACCGCGATGCCGCGGTCGCGCGCCGCTTGGACGAAGTCGGCGACGATCAAGAAGTAGCCCGCGAACTTCATCGTGGCGATGACGCCGAGCTCGTAGTCGATCCGCTGTTGCAGTTCCGGCGTCGGGCGCGGATAGCGGCTGGCGAAACCTTGCAGGGTCTGCGCTCGCAAGTAGTCGTCCGGGGTCGCGTAACCAGGTGGAATCGGGAAGTTCGGCAACAGGAATTCGCCGAGCGGCAGTTCCAACTTGCAACGATCGGCGACCAAGAGCGAGTTCTCCAGGTACTCGGGGTGCTCGGGCACCAACGACAGCATCTCGTCGCCGGTCTTGAAGTAGACGGTCTGCGCTTGGAAGCGGAAGCGCTTCGGATCGTCGAGTTCCTTGCCGGTCTGGATGCACAAGAGCACGTCGTGCGCGGTGGCGTGGTCGTCACACAAATAGTGGCTGTCGTTGGTGATCACGATCGGAGCGCCGGTCGCGGCGGACAACCGCGGCAGATTCGCCGCCACCTTTTCCTCCAAGTCGATCCCGTGGCGTTGCAACTCCAGGAAGTAATGATCGCGCCCGACGATTTCCTGCATGCGATGCACGTGCGCCACCGCCGCATCGAAGCGATCGGCGAGCAAGTGCTGCGCGACCTCGCCCTTGAGACACGCCGACAGCACCATCAATCCGTCGGCGTGCGCCGCCAGGAGTTCGAGATCGATGCGCGGCTTGTAGTGGAAGCCGCTCAGGTAACCCTCGCTCGCCAGCCGCATCAAGTTGTGGTATCCGGTCGCGTTCCGCGCCAGCACCACCAGGTGGTAGTAGTCGGAAAGCCGCTTCGCCTTCTCGAGCCGTGAGCCGGTCGCGACATAGGCCTCGAAGCCCAAGATCGGTTGCACGCCCGCGGCGCGACACGCTTTGTAGAAATGGATCGCGCCGAACAAATTGCCGTGATCGGTGAGTGCGAGCGCCGGCATGCCGAGATCGCGGGCCCGCTTGACGATGTCAGGGATACGCTGCGCGCCGTCCAGCAGGCTGTAGTCCGAGTGAGTGTGCAGGTGGACGAACTGCGGCATGCGCCTCACCGTTTCGTGCCGCGGTGCGCGCCGCGGTCAGGAATGTCGAACGTGAACCTGCGCTCGGCGCGATTGCCGACGCGATCGGTTGCGATCACTTGCAACGTGTGCGTTCCGGTTGCGAGTGCGACTGCCGGTTCGATCGTGACCGCGCCGGTCTCCGGATCCCATTCCGGAATCGCGACCTTGCCGTCCAGCATGGCGGTGATGCCGCCGTCGCCCAGGTCGGCGCCGCGATCCAACACCGTGAACGCGAGCCGCGCCGGCTGGCGCGCCACCACCCGCAATGCGCCGATCGCTGGCGCGGTCGCATCGCGCAACAGCAGCAGCGCACCGAGAAAGCGCGTTTCCGCAGTGAGGGCGCCGGCGGCGTCGCGTTCGGCCGACAAGAAACGCAGCGATCCGGAACGATCCACGCTGAACAGTCCGAGGCCGCCCCCGGCTGCGTCCTTCTCGCCATCGACCGGGAGCACGCTCACCCGCACCGCGTCATCGAATGCCGCCGCACGCGGTTCGAGCATGAACGCGGTGCCGGCCGGGCGCAACTCGAGGCCCAGATCGACCACCGGCGCCGGCGCGATGCGCAGCGCGATATCGTCCAACGCCGCCCCGGCACCGATCTCGACGTCGAGCCGCGGATCCAGATCCCGCACCCGCGCGCGCTCGCCCCGGCGCACGATCCGCGATCGCAACGGGTGGCGGAAGCTGGCGCGCCGGCCGTCCAGCGCGCGTGCCTGCACCTCGATCGCATCCACGCCCGGCGCCAGAGCCGCCATCGTCCCCGAAGCACGGTACGCGCGCGCCCCCCGCTGCACACAGGCGAGTGGGTCGCGGCCGCCATCGCTGCGCAACACATAGACGCTCGGCGCCGCTTCGAGCAAGTCGGCCGCTTCGAGATCCACCTCGAGCCCGTGTGCTCTCCAACGCGGGTGCACTTGGATGGCGAGTTCGCCTTCCGCCTCGTGACGCGCGCCGGCGGTCCAGGTCCGCGTCGCCTCGAGCCCGCTGCGATCGCGCGCGCGCGCCCGAACCACCACGTCACCATTGCCGCCGCCGGGCCACGCCGCCGTCCACCGCCACAGTCCGCGGTGATCGCTGCCGGCACGTTCCGCCACCAGCGGCTGCCACGAGGTTCCTCCATCACGCGAACCGTCCAGGAGAACGCCGAGACTCTCGGCCACGCTCGCGCCGCGCGCCAACAGATCAGCGTCCAGCACCCGGCACTCGACGCGCAATGCGTCACCGTCGTCGCGCCCGTGCAACATCGCGATCGCGGGACGCGCGCCCACCACGACTTGGAACCGACGCACGGTGGTGTTGCCGGCCACGTCGGCGACTTCCACCTCGACCGCGTGCGGTCCCGGCGAGGGTTGGAATCCCGGCGCACGCGGCCCCGCGAGCGCCGGTGCGTTCAGCACGCCGGCGGTCCCGGCGGGATCCTCGCGTCCCAGGAGCCGATTCCCGGGGCGGCGCCAGAGCCACAGGGCGCGCTCTTTGTCTTGTGTCAATCGCTCCTGGTCGTACTCGACCACGAGCAAGTGGTTGGTGGCGTAGTCGAAACGCTCCGCGGTCGAGCGATAGAGAACCGCATCATCGACGCGCAACTCCAACCGATACGGTCCTTGCCGGTGTCCGTCCGGCGCCGCCGCGTCCCAGGTGCGCACGCTGAACGCGAGTCGCCCGCCGGCGCGCAGCGGTGCGCCGCTCGCGGGGATTCGTTTCGGCACCGATTCGCCCTCGACATGCGAGCCTGCGTCGAGCGGGTGCACGGTGACGTCTTCGATCGTGGGTGCGACCGCATCCGCGACCGCGAAGCCGGCGGTCTGCGGATTGCGCGCCACGTCGCCATCGCGCAACTCGAAGTGCAAGTGCGGCACGCCGACGCCGGTTTGTCCGCTCCACGCCACGACCTCGCCGCGACGCACCCGCAATTGCGCCGGCGGCAGATTGAGATCGAAGGTGTAACGCCCTTGGGATTCCTGTTCGGCGCGGGCGCGCGCCGCGGGTGCAGGCGCGAAGCGCGACAAGTGCGCATAGACGACCAGGGGACCGCTGTCGAGTTGCAGGTAGAGCGCTTTGCCATAGCCGTACGGCGACATGCGCAAGCGCACGATGCTGCCGTCCCCTACCGCGTAGCAGGGCGCGCCGATGTGTCCTCCGGTCGCGAGATCGATGCCGGCGTGCAGGTGCTGGGGGCGATATTCGCCGAAAGTGCTGGTCAAGACCGGTGGCAGATCGAGCGGCCAGCGCGCCTTCTTGGATGGCGCCGCGCCCATCGCCACCGCCGCCGCGAGCGCCAGCGTCCCCCCTTCGGCCGCGATCCGACCCCGCCCTCGCATCCCCACCCCTTCGACCGTGGACTCCCATTCGCGCGGCAAGGGATTGCATGACAAGCAGATCGCCTGCCCGCCGCGGCGGCACATCGTGGCGGGGCCGCCCGACCGGCGTCAAGCTGCAGCCGTGCTTGCGACCTCTTCCACGGCTCTGATACCGTCCGGCGTCCACCGTCGTGGGGTCCGCCCCGAGCCGCCGGACGCGTGCTGCGTCCCCTCCACCTCGACGACACGCGTCCGCACGAGCATCCGCTGCTCGTCGGACCGATCCACCTTCGAAACCGCGCGCCCGGCGCGCCGTCCGTGCGAGGAGACGCCGCATGCTGCAGCAGATGCGCCAGATGAAAATGGTCATTTTTTGGATTGTGGCCGTCACCTTCCTGGTCGGGTTCGTGTTCTTCGGCGGACTCGACGTGCCGCAGATGGGACAAGAACGCGGTGGCGGTGGTGAACGGCGACGAGATCCCCTACGAGGCCTACAGTCGTTGGGTGAGCCAGATGCTGGAGTCCGAGGGCCGCGGGCGCGAGTTGATGACCCAGGATTACGAGCGCATCGACGCGCAAGCGTGGGAAAACCTGCTGACCGAAGTCCTGGTGGCGCAAGAAGCCAAGAAGATGCAGATCCAGGTGCCGGACGACGAAATCGTTTCCATTCTGACCCAAAGCCCGCCGCAGTTCGTGCGCGAGCGATTCGTGAACGACAAGGGTGAATTCGACGAAGCGGCGTTCCAGCAGGCGGTCAACGATCCGAACTATCCTTGGGGCCAGGACGAGCGCTACCTGCGCGCGGTGCTGCCGTCGCTGAAGTTGCAGCAGATGGTGCGCGCCCAAGCAACCGTGAGCGAGAACGAAGTGCGGCGCGAATTCTCTCGCCACACCCAGCGCACCAAGGTGCAGTACGCCGGTGTCGAGTGGCCGTCGGTCGAGTTGCCGGGATTCGCGCCGACCGAGGCCGAGTTGCGCGCCTGCTACGAAGCGCATCCGGAGCGCTTCCAGCGCGGCGAGACCGTGACGTTGGAAGTGGCGAAGGTCGATCGCGCCCCGAGCGCGACCGATGAAGCCGACGTGCGCTTGGACATGGACGAGATCCTCGCCGAGGCGAAACGCGGCAGGCCATTCGCAGACTTGGCGCAGGAAGTCTCCGACGATCCGAGCGCGAACCGGGGCGGCGATCTCGGTTGGGTGACCCCGTCGCGTTTGGCGCCGGCGGTCGGGACTGCGGCTGCGGCGCTGCAACCGGGTCAGACCTCGCCGCTCGTGCGCACCGAGCAGGGATTCGTGGTCGTGCACGCGGAGAGCATTCGCACGACTGATGGCGAGCGCGAGTTTCGCTTGCGTCAGATCACGATGCGCGTCAAGCCGAGCACCGAAACCGTGGACAGCCTGCGGCAGCGTGTCCTCGACGTCACCGAAAAGTCCAAGACCGACTTCGAAGGCGCCGCCCGCGACTTGGGTGTGACGGTGCAGAAGTTGGAACCGGTGGAGGGCATGGGCTTCATCCCCGGCATCGGTTTCTCGAAGCGTTTGGTGGACTGGGCGTTCGCGGCCAAGCCAGGCGACGTCTCCGATCCGATCGGCACCGAGACCTGTTTCGCCTTCGCGCGCTTGGTGGCCAAGACACCGAAGACGGCGCGCCCGTTCGACGAGGTCAAGGAGCA
>Ga0247727_10018307_pt1 | contig 11032 bp, 8 predicted proteins | sample WisWelCaveWW1625_FD_202498 | JGI IMG/M metagenome (GOLD analysis project Ga0247727, IMG submission 202498) | Biofilm microbial communities from Wishing Well Cave, Virginia, United States - WW16-25 | ecosystem: Environmental > Aquatic > Deep subsurface > Groundwater > Cave microbial mat | place...
TCCAGGATCCAGGCATCGCCATGGTCCAGGTCCGGTGGGGCCACATCAACCGGGACTACTCGCTCCTCACCCTGGTGCAGAGCTTCGGGATCGACGGCCACTTCTGGGTCGAGCAGGCGGCCCGCTGCTGGTCGGGCCTCTTCATGAACTTCAACGGTACCGCCGGAATCTGGCGCCGGACGGCCATCGACGACGCCGGCGGATGGCAGGCGGACACCTTGACGGAGGACCTCGACCTGAGTTACCGGGCCCAGCTCAAGGGATGGCGGATGAAGTTTTTGCCGCAGGTCGTCTGCCCGGCCGAGGTCCCCGTGCAACTGACCGGCGCGCGAAGCCAGCAGCACCGTTGGGCCAAGGGCTCGATCCAGACCGCCAGGAAACTCATCCCCCGGATCCTGAGGGCAGATCTCCCTCTGTTCAAGAAGTATCAGGCGGTCTTTCACCTGACGAACTACATGGTGCATCCCCTGATGCTCATCGTCGTCCTCAGCGCACCCCTGCTCCTGCAATCCGAGCGCTTCCTGACGGTCCGGGAGCACCTCCTGGCGGTGGCAGCCTTCTTCTCGGTGGCGACGTTCGGGCCATCCAGTATGTATCTGTATGCCCAAAAAGATCTCTACCCCGACTGGACGCGGCGACTCTGGGCCTTTCCCGCTCTGCTCGTCTTCGGGACGGGCATTGCGTTGAACAACACCAAGGCCATCCTCGAGGCGCTACTCAACGTCCGGGGGGCCTTCATTCGGACTCCGAAATTTCGGATCGAGAAACGCTCGGACACATGGGTGGGCAAGCGATATCGCGCCCCCGTGCCCTGGCTGAGCCTCCTTGAGGCGCTCCTGGCCCTGTACTGCGTCTATGGGATATCCCTGTTCCTCCAGCGGAGCCGGTACCTCATCGATCCCTTCCTTCTCCTCTACTCCATCGGGTTCGCCACGGTGGCCGGCATGAGCGTGTGGGAGTCGCTCCGGGCCCGCGCACCGCAACCCGAGCCCATCCAGGTTCCGCTTTCACCCGAGGCTGCCGGCGACGGCAAGCTGGTCCGGCGGACGGGCGACACCGGGGAGTTGACCGTCGCCGTCGCTCCAGCAGAAAGGACGGCAGGCCGATGAGCCGTCCATCCGGCGGGCCGGGACGGAGACTCATGCACACGACGGCGGGCGCTGTCGCGCTCGGCATGCTCCTCCTCGCGGCCAGCGCCCCTCACTTCACGACGGTCGAGGCGCAGGGCAAGTCCTCGCCTGTCTCGCTCCTCGCGGAGTCCCCCTGGCCCAAGTATCGCAGAGACGAGCGGCACACCGGTCGCAGTTCCCACACCGGCCCCGCCTCGAGCCGATTGAAGTGGACCTTTTCCACCGGAAGACGGGACGCCGAGGGTGGCATCGAGACCGACCCGGTGATCGGCCCCGACGGCACCGTCTACTTCGGAGCGAACAACGGGTTCCTGTATGCCCTCGATCCCGAGACCGGGGATCTCCGGTGGGCCTTCCCGACCGGCTTCGACACCTTCGCGATCTACTCCACCCCCTTCGTCGACCGGCAGGGCGTCGTCTATCTCGGCGCAAAGGACGGACACGTGTACGCCCTGCGGGCACCCCGCAAGGGGATCGTGGGGGAAGTGGTTTGGTCACTCTACATCGGCCCGACGATCGAGACGTCGCCCGTATTCACCCCTGACGGCACCCTCGTCATCGGCGCCGACGACTGGGCCTATTACGGGATCGCACCGCCCCGTGGCAGTCTTGGGCCCCGGGTGACGTGGCGGTTCCAAACGCAGGGGACCCTTATCAGCTCGCCGGCCGTGGATGCGGATGGGACGGTCTTGGGTGCATCGATGGATGGTGCAGTGTACGCCCTCGAGCCACCCACCCAGGCGGGAGGAGCGATCAAGGTCCGTTGGACCTTCCGCTCGGGAGAGCGGGACGACAAAGGGGGGTTCGAGAATGCCCCGGCGATCGACGACCGGGGGACGCTCTACATCGGCGGAAACGATGGCATCCTCTATGCGCTAGATACCAAGACCGGAAAGATTCAGTGGACCTTCGACGGCGTTGCGCGGGCCGGGTACCGGACCTACGCGATCTTCTCGTCGGTCGCCCTCGGACCGGACCGCACGATCTACTTTGGAGGCAAGGATGGGGTGCTGTACGCCATCCGCGAGAGCCGGGGCCTCCTCTCGACCGGCCCCCACGTGCTGTGGCGCTACAAGCTGGGGCCCGGGATCCAGTCGTCGCCGCTCCTCGCGGCCGACGGGACGGTGTATCTCGGCGACGAGGAAGGGACCATCCACGCGGTCCGACCGCCACCCTCCGGGGAGTGGGCGACACCCCTGTGGAAATTTAAGACGAACGGGATTGTGATCTCGTCCGCCGCCCTGGGGGCCGATGGGACCCTCTACACGGCGTCGATGGACGGAAAGGCGTACGCCTTTCACGACACCAAGACGGGAAAATCATCCCAGGGCCCGCTGTCAGGAACCTGGTACGGCACCTACCGTGATTCGGGCGGCACAGGACGGATCACGCTCGCGCTGGTTCAGAAAGGGCCGGCGATTCAAGGGATCTGGAGACTTCAGGGGGGTACGCGGGGTTCCCTGGAAGGCAAGATCGAGGGGGACCAGGGAAGCTTCACGTTACACGCGGTGTCGGAGAAATGCCCGGGGAGCGGGGCTGGCACGGTGAGAATCGAAGGGGGCAAGCTTAGCGGGCAGTATCGCGGCAAGGATTGCCGAGGGGCAATTGACGTGGGGACATTCGAACTTGGGCGGTGATCTGAACCAGCGAAACCGGCAGACCTACACCCTGCCGGACGATCTGACGTCCCAGCTCGCGGAGACACTCGACGACTGGCGAATCCACGGCAAGGTGAGGAGGCTGTGGGCACGGGACGCATCCCTGTGGACACATGCGGATGAGGGGAATTGGCTCGGTTGGTTGAGGATCACCGAAGACCGGTTGGTCCGTATCCAACACCTGACGGAGATCGCTGGGGAGGTAAGAGACGCAGGATTCTCACACGCGCTGCTGCTGGGGATGGGTGGCTCAAGCCTGTGTCCGGAAGTCTTGAAGATGACCTTCGGCAAGATCCACGGGTATCCCGAGCTCCACATCCTTGATTCGACTGATCCGGCTCAGATCAGGGCAGTTGAGAGGAAGGTAGATCTGGCCAGCACCTTGTTCATCGTGTCGAGCAAGTCGGGAACGACCCTGGAGTCCAACATCTTCAAGCAGTACTTCTTCCAGCGAGCCAAGGAGGTCATCGGCGCCGAAAAGGTGGGCGATCGTTTCATCGCCATCACGGACCCGGGGTCGAAATTACAGCAGGTCGCCGACCGCGATGGTTTCCGGCACATCTTCTTCGGCATCCCGAGCATCGGCGGCCGGTACTCGGCCCTCTCGGATTTCGGCATGGTGCCTGCGGCCGTGATGGGCCTGGACGTCCGCCGATTCCTCGACCGCGCCGACGAGATGGTGCACTGCTGCGCGTCGGGTGTCCCACCCGAGGACAATCCCGGCGTGCTCCTGGGGACCATCCTCGGCGTCCTCGCCAGAAACGGGCGTGACAAGGTGACTCTCATCACCTCGCCTGGCATCAGGGATCTCGGCGCGTGGATCGAGCAGATGTTGGCGGAATCCACGGGCAAGGAGGGCACAGGGATCATCCCGGTGGACCGTGAGCAGGTGGGCCCACCCGAGGTGTACGGCACTGACCGGGTGTTCGTCTACGTGCGCCTCGAATCGGCTCCTGATTCACAGCAGGACGGGGCGGTCGCCGCCCTGGAGAAGGCGGGGCAACCTGTGGTTCGAATCGCGGTCGCGGACCCTTATGATTTGGGCCAGGAGTTCTTCCGTTGGGAGATGGCCACGGCGGTGGCAGGATCCATTCTGGGCATCAATCCCTTCAACCAGCCGGATGTGGAAACGAGTAAAGTGGCGACGCGGAAGCTGACCGCCGAGTATGAGCAGACCGGCTCACTCCCGCCTGAGGCCCCAATCCTGGAAGAGGCCGGGATCAGAGTGTTTGCAGACGAGAAGAACGCCGCATCGCTGGCCACGGCGACCGGGCGGGATCGGTCGCTGGTCGGCACTCTCCGGGCGCACCTGAACCGGCTCCGGGCGGGTGATTACGTCGCGCTGCTGGCTTACATCGAGATGAACGATGCGCACGAGGCTGAGCTGCAGAAGATCCGCCACGCCATCCGAGACAGGAAGCGCGTGGCGACCTGTCTGGGCTTTGGCCCGCGATTCCTGCACTCGACGGGGCAGGCCTATAAAGGGGGGCCCAATACGGGTGTGTCTCTCCAGATCACGTGCGATGACGCGAAAGATCTTCCGGTGCCCGGGCAGAAGTACACCTTTGGGGTTGTGAAGGCGGCGCAGGCGCGCGGTGACTTTCAGGTGTTGGCGGAGCGGGATCGGCGAGCGCTCCGGGTTCATCTGGGGGCTGAAGTGCAGAGCGGTTTGACGACACTGGAGGCTGCCGTCAGGCAAGCGCTGGCGTAGTATGATGACCGCAGAGGAGGCGCTGCGAGCCATCACGGAAGAACGCCTTTCTGGTTGAGGAGGGTGGTGTCATGCAACTGGGAATGGTGGGCTTGGGGCGGATGGGCGCCAACATGGTCCGGCGGTTGATGAAAGGCGGCCATACCTGTGTCGTGTACGCCCGGAATCCCGCCAGTGTGGAGAAGTTGGCCGCCGAGGGCGCGATCGGGACGACATCCCTCGATGACCTTGTGGAAAGGCTGAGCCAGCCGCGGGCGGTATGGGTGATGGTTCCGGCCGGTGACGCCACGGAGCAGACCGTCATGGCGCTCGCCGGTCGCATGAGACCGGGCGATATCATCATTGACGGCGGCAACTCCTACCACAAGGACGATGTGCGCCGCGCAAAGGTACTCAAGGGGAAGGGTATTCATTACGTGGACGTCGGCACCAGCGGCGGCATCTGGGGGATAGAACGAGGCTACTGCCTGATGATCGGCGGCGAGGCACAGGTGGTGAAGCATCTTGGACCCATCTTCAAGACGCTGGCACCGGGACGTGGTGACACGGCACAGACGCCGGGACGGGAGAAGGGTGTCGGCACGCCCGAGGAGGGCTACCTGCACTGCGGGCCAACGGGGGCCGGGCATTTCGTGAAGATGGTACACAACGGCATCGAGTACGGCCTGATGCAGGCCTACGCCGAAGGCTTCGACATCTTCCGCAATGCAAACTCGCAGGAGTTGCCCGAAGAGTACCGCTACGACCTCAACGTCGCGGACATTGCAGAAGTGTGGCGGCGCGGGAGCGTGGTCGGATCGTGGCTGCTAGATCTCACCGCCATGGCGCTCCTGGAGGACCCGACCCTGTCGAACTACACGGGATACGTCCAGGATTCCGGGGAGGGGCGCTGGACCATCATGGCCGCCATTGAAGAAGCGGTCCCGGCCGATGTGCTCTCGGCCGCACTCTACGCGCGCTTCCGGTCTCGGCAGGAACACACCTTTGCGGAGAAGTTGCTGTCGGCCATGCGGCAGAAGTTCGGGGGTCATGTCGAGCGTCCCTCAGGTGGTTAGTCCTCCACGAGATCGGAGCCATGCCAAAGGATAAAGTGCTGAACGCGACAGGTGAACGCCCCGGGCAGCCCGGTGATCCCTGTGTCATGGTGATCTTCGGCGCCTCCGGGGATCTGACGAAGCGCAAGCTCATCCCGGCGCTCTACAACCTGGCGAAGGGCGACCTGTTGTCGAGGGAGTTTGCGGTCGTGGGTGTGGCCCGCAGCGGGATGACCATCGAGGCGTTCCGCCAGAAGCTGAGCCAGGACATTCGCGAGTTCGCCACCGCCCAAGTCGAGACCGGTCTGTGGGAGTGGTTCGCTCAGCGGCTCTACTACGTGGCCGGCGATATCGGCGACCCCAGCTCCTACCAGGAGCTGCGGACCGTGCTGGAAAAAGTGGATAAGGAACATGGTACGAGGGGCAACTACCTGTTTTACCTCGCCACGAGCCCGAACTTCTTCTCCGAGATCGTGAAGCGGCTCGGTGAGGCCGGCCTGGCCCGGGAGGAGGATGGGCGGTGGCGGCGGGTCATCATCGAGAAGCCCTTCGGGCGAGATCTCGATTCGGCCCGCACCCTCAACCGGGAGATCAGCCAGACACTGACCGAGGGTCAGACCTACAGGATCGACCACTATCTGGGCAAAGAGACGGTCCAGAACATCTTGGTCTTCCGGTTCGCTAATGGCATCTTCGAACCCATCTGGAACCGCCGCTACATTGATCACGTGCAGGTGACCGTGGCGGAGAGGGCCGGGGTGGAGCAGCGCGGGGGGTACTTTGACGATGCGGGGACGCTCCGGGATATGGTCCCCAACCACATCTTCCAGCTGATCACGCTAACAGCTATGGAACCCCCCATCTCCTTCGAGGCCAACGCGGTCCGGGATGAGCAGGCCAAGATTCTTCACGCCATTCATCCCTTCACGCCTGAGGAGGTCCTGAACCGCACCGTGCGTGGGCAATACGGCGAGGGGAAGATAGGAGATGAGGTGGTGCCGGCTTACCGGTCGGAGCCGAAGGTCCCCCCGGCTTCCAACACCGAAACCTTCGTGGCATTGAAATTATCCATCGATAACTGGCGCTGGGCCGATGTGCCGTTCTATCTACGGACCGGCAAGCGCATGGCGAAGCGAGTCACGGAGATCGCGATCCAGTTCAAGCGGCCTCCCTTCATCCTGTTCCGCAAGACACCTGTCGAGCACCTCACGCCGAACCGCCTCGTCCTCCACCTCCAGCCCGACGAGGGGATCTCGCTCTCCTTCGGCGCGAAGGTCCCTGGACCGCTGGTGCGCCTCGGGACGGTGAACATGGCATTTCAGTACAAGGACTACTTCGGCAGCACGCCCAGTACGGGCTACGAACGATTGCTCTACGACTGCATGACCGGAGATGCGACGTTGTTCCAGCGCGCTGATATGGTGGAGGCCGGCTGGGGCGTGGTGGCGCCGATCCTGGACGCGTGGAAGGCCTTACCACCCCGGAGCTTCCCCAACTACCCAGCGGGCTCGTGGGGGCCGAAGGAGGCGGACGAGTTGCTGGAGCGGGATGGCTGGCAGTGGCGGAGGATCGAGAAATGATCCTGGCGGGCGACATCGGCGGGACCAACACGCGACTCGCGTACGCCCGCGTGGATGGCGGCCGCCTGAGGCTGGTTGCAGAAAGCACCTTCCCCAGCCGGGACCATCCCAACCTCGAAGCGGTCCTGACGAAGTTCGTGTCGGCCCACCGCCTGCCCGTTCGACAGGCTTGCTTCGGCGTGGCCGGACCCGTCCGGAACGGTCGCTGCGAGGCCACCAATCTGCCGTGGGTGGTGGACTCACGCGACCTCGCCAAGCAGTTGGGTCTTGACAAGGCGCTCGTGATCAATGACTTGGAGGCAAACGCCTACGGCATTGCCGTCCTGGAGCCGAAGGACTTCGCGATGCTGAGCGAGGGGGATCCAGACGCCCAAGGCAACGCGGCCCTCATTGCCGCGGGGACCGGGCTCGGCGAGGCCGGGCTCTATTGGGACGGCGCCCGGCACCGACCCTTTGCCTCAGAGGGGGGCCATGCTACCTTCGCCCCCCGCAATGACCTGGAAATGGATCTGCTTCGCTACCTGCTCACGCAGTTTGAGCATGTGAGTTACGAGCGCGTCCTCTCCGGCCCGGGACTGCTCAACATCTACAAGTTCCTGCGGGATACGGGGCGCGGCGAGGAGCCTGGGTGGCTCGCCGAACGGATGCGTCGGGGCGATCCGCCGGCTGTCATCACTCAAGCCGCCTTGGAGGGGAAAAGCGTGCTCTGCACTGCCGCCCTGGACCTCTTCGTGTCGCTCTACGGGGCTGAGGCCGGCAACCTGGCCTTGGGGGTCTTGGCCACAGGCGGCCTGTTTGTCGGCGGCGGGATCGCCCGAAATATCGTCCAGAAGCTGAAGGGATCGACGTTCATGACGGCCTTCACGGCCAAGGGTCGGATGAAGCCATTGCTTGACGCGATGCCGGTCCGGGTCATTCTGAACGACAAGACCCCTCTGCTGGGAGCCGCCCGCTGCGCCATCCTGGAGGAAGCGGTCAACCCTGATTATGACGAGGAGGAGGAGCGGTGACAAAGCCAGTGCGCGAGATCCTGAGCTGGTACGGAAGTGACAACCCGGGGACGCTGACCAACCTCGCCCGACTGCTCAACCATGGCAAGCTGGCCGGGACGGGCAAGATGGTCATCCTGCCGGTGGATCAGGGGTTCGAGCACGGCCCGGCGCGCAGCTTTGCGCCCAACCCGCCTGCCTACGACCCGAGGTATCACTTTGAGCTGGCCATCGAGGCCGGCTGCAACGCGTTTGCCGCGCCCTTGGGGTTCCTGGAGGCAGGAGCGCGGGAGTTTGCGGGGCAGATCCCACTGATCCTCAAGGTGAATGACCACGACGTGCTTCTCGAGGAGAAGGACCCCCACCAGGCGCTCACCGGCAGTGTCGGGGACGCATTGCGGTTGGGGTGTGTCGGTATCGGATTTACCATCTACCCCGGTTCGGCCCACCGGGTCGCCATGTACGAGCAGATCCGCGCCTATGCCGAAGAGGCGAAACGCTACGGTCTCGTCGTCGTGATCTGGTCCTATCCGCGGGGTTCGGGTCTGAGCAAACAGGGGGAAACGGCTATCGATGTCTGCGGCTACGCCGCCCACATCGCCGCCCAGTTGGGTGCGCACCTCATCAAGGTCAAGCTCCCCAGCGCCCACATCGAGCAGGAGGCCGCTCGCAAGGTCTATGAGAAAGAGCGGATCCAGATAGGTACCCTCGCCGATCGAGTCCGCCACGTCGTTCAGTGCACCTTCAACGGGCGCCGCATCGTCATCTTCTCAGGGGGCCCGGCAGAGGCTGATGAGGCGCTGCTCGATGAGATCCGCGCGATCCGCGACGGCGGCGGGTTTGGGTCTATCATCGGGCGCAATTCGTTTCAACGAAGGAAGGCCGACGCCCTGCGACTGCTCGACACCGTCATGAAGATCTACGCCGGGGAAAGTCCGTAGCCGGGGCGGCGGGCCCGGCGCGACGCACCCAGAGAGCGAAGACCATGCGATCAGTCCGAGGCGAAATCCGCATCTCGCCGGACCCCGGAGCATTGACCCGCAGGGCCGCAGAGGAATTTGTTCGCCTGGCGTCGGACGCGATAGAATTGCATGGGCGCTGTACCGTGGCCCTCTCGGGAGGCTCGACTCCCACGGGCCTGTACGCGCTCCTCGCGAGTGAGGGCGATGCGTTTCGCGAAAGAGTCCCGTGGGACAGGATTCATTTTTTCTGGGGCGATGAACGACACGTCGCCCCCCACCACCCTGACAGTAACTACCGCATGGTGGTCGACGCACTTCTGTCAAAGGTGCCTGTCCCGGCCCAGCACGTGCATCGAATCAGGGCCGAAAACCCGGATGCCGGCAAGGCAGCCGAGGAGTATGAACAGGACCTGCGCGAGTTCTTCGGATTGGACGAAGGAGAGTGGCCGCGGTTCGATCTGGTCCTGCTCGGAATGGGACCGGATGGGCACACCGCTTCCCTCTTTCCGGGGACTGCAGTCCTCGACGAGCGGAAGCGGTTCGTGGCTGCCTCGTGGGTCGAGCACTTGAACGCCACTCGGATCACCCTGACCCCTCCGGTGCTGAACAACGCAGCCTGCATCATCTTTCTCATCAGTGGTCAGGAGAAAGCAGAGACGCTGCGGGCCGTGCTCACCGGGGACTTCCGGCCCGTCCGCCTCCCGGCCCAGCTTATCCGCCCCGGACGCGGGAGACTGCTCTGGCTGGTCGACCGGGCCGCCGCAGGTCTTCTAGATCTTCATGGGGGGATCGCATCATCGTCTTGACCCGTAAGCGCCATGGTTCACGGCGGTCACGACTCAGGCGACGCAATCGGGTCAACGGTCTAGGGGCATGAGGGCGAAGGAAAAGGGCGGTACGTACGGGAACGGGCACAACTGGTGGCGGCCGGCGCTGCTCGTCGCCATTGTCGTGCTGATTCTCGTTCTGGCGAGGATCTTCGGGATCGGGGAGCGGCTGGGCGCGCTACGGAGCTGGATCGAGGGATTGGGATCCTGGGGACCCGTTGCCTTTTTCTTTCTGTACGCCGCCGCCGTGGTCGCGGCCATCCCCGGGTCAGCCCTGACCGTGGTGGCGGGGAGCCTCTTCGGATCCGTACTCGGGGTCGTGGTCGTGATCCATGCGGCCACGCTCGGGGCCAGCCTGGCGTTCCTCATCGCGCGCTACTTCGCCCGAGATGCCATCGCCCGCCGCCTTGCGACCAATGAGAAATTCCAAAGGCTGGATCGGCTCACCGAAGAACATGGAGCAATCATCGTGGCCCTCACTCGGCTGGTCCCTCTTTTCCCCTTTAACCTCCTCAATTACGGGTTCGGCCTCACGCGGATCCCCTTCTGGACCTACGTCTTCTGGTCCTACCTCTGCATGCTGCCCGGCACGATCCTCTACGTCGTGGGGGCAGACGCCTTCACCGAGGGCCTCGCCCAAGGCCGGGTGCCGTGGGGCCTACTGGGCGCCTTTGTCGCCGTAGGGCTGATCCTCACGGTCCTGGTCCGATATGGACGCCGAAGACTGCACGAGAGGGAAATCAAAGCACACCAGAAATGAGATTCCCGGCCGAGGGAGGAGCGAACCTATGAGTCAGATCCCGGAGGTCCTGCCCAGGGATGAACATAATCGCGTGCTGGTGTCCAATGTCCACCCGCCGGATTGGACAAACCCCGAACCTGCCGCCCGATACAACCTGGTCGTGATCGGAGCAGGCACGGCCGGGTTGGTGGCGGCAGCAGGAGGGGCAGGCCTCGGCGCTCGCGTGGCCTTGATTGAGAAACACCTTTTCGGGGGAGACTGCCTCAACGTCGGCTGCGTCCCCTCGAAGTGCGTGATTCGATCGTCTCGCGTCACCGGCGAGATCGAGAGGGCCCCCGGGCTGGCGGTGCTTGTCCCCCCAGGGACGGCGGCGGACTTTCCGGCCGTCATGGAGCGGAT
>Ga0247727_10018308_pt1 | contig 11030 bp, 11 predicted proteins | sample WisWelCaveWW1625_FD_202498 | JGI IMG/M metagenome (GOLD analysis project Ga0247727, IMG submission 202498) | Biofilm microbial communities from Wishing Well Cave, Virginia, United States - WW16-25 | ecosystem: Environmental > Aquatic > Deep subsurface > Groundwater > Cave microbial mat | place...
TGGAAAGTGGAGAAGGTTTGATTTCTAAGAATTTTGAAAAACTGATTTTTGGGGGTTGAACTCCCATTCCAGATCGTGTTTTTTCATTCCAAGGAATTAACTTGGCGATAGGAGTCTGGCGATCTAAAATTATTACCTCTTTTCCCTTTTTCACCAAACGGAGAAAACTGGTTAATTTTGCTTTTATTGTGGAGATATTGGCTGATTGAACACCTTTATTTATAGTCATATACTTGACTATATCATACCCATAAAATGGGTGCTTACTAAAGTTCAATGCTCTGCTTAAGAATTTTCAAGATTACCAGTGAAACAGTAGGTCCTTTCTGGAAATAATTTTTTGTCAAGAAGTTGTACACCTTTAATGCATTGACGAAGATTCTTGAAACGATCATTCTTCTTTTCCCATGCGATCAGGAATCCTGACGATCATTTTTTGCCTTTCAATCTCTGCCTGTGGGTTGCGTTCAATTCCTATTGCCAAAAACGATGTTGATGCGGCAATAGCTGAGGTGACCAATCAATACAAAAGGCGAGCTGATTTGGTTCCCAGTCTTGTGGAAGTGGTCAAGGGTTATGCAAAACATGAGAGAGAAACACTTGAGCAAGTCATTGGAGCACGCGCCAAAGCCACGCAAATTACACTTGATCCTAAAAAGGTTACACCAGAAAGTTTAACAGAGTTTCAAAAAGCTCAAGGAAACCTTACACAAGCATTAGGAAGATTGATGGTGATCGTGGAGCGATATCCTGATCTCAAAGCCAATCAGAACTTTAGAGATTTACAGATTCAACTTGAGGGTACGGAGAATCGGATTGCAGTGGCACGAAAGAGAAACATTGATGCCATCAAAAAGTTCAATGACCTTGTCAGCGCGCCACCAGAGTCTTGGACAAATTCTTTGGTTTATCATCATGAAAAGTTGGCTCAGTGGACTTTACCAGAAACTGAAAGAGCAAGAGCTGAACAACCGCCTTCAGTAAAGTTTTAGCGCTCACCACCTTCCAGAAGCTCCACCCCCGCCAAAGCTTCCTCCACCCCCTGAGAAACCTCCTCCTCCAGAGAATTCCCCTCCCCAAATACCTCCAGAGCGAAAATCTCTTCCACCAGAGATGAACGGCGGGCCTCCTCGATTCATTTTGGCTAACAGGTAGGTGATGATGAAGAAAAAAAAGAGAAGAACTAGAACCAAAGAAAGATTTTCAATTCCACCCAGAACATGATGGGGCTTCGAAGGTAGAATCTGCTTAGGATCTGTTCCTTCGATGATTTTTATTATCGCATCTATTCCTTGCTCGACTCCTTTTTCAAAATTCCCTGAACGAAACTGGGGAACAACCATCTGGTCAATAATCCTTCCCGCCAAGGCATCTGGTAACAATCCTTCTAAGCCATAACCGACTTCAATACGGAGTTGCCGGTCATTTTTAGCGATGACAAAGAGGGCGCCGTTATCTTTTCCCTTTTGTCCGAGCGCCCATGTTTGCGCGACTTTAATCGAGAAATCTTCAATGGGTTCGCCTTCTAAACCTTCAATCATGAGTAATACGAGCTGGGCACCTGTTTTATTTTCAAAAGCTTCGAGTTTCTGTGCAATTTTGGATTTTACTGTAGGTGAGAGAAGTCTCGTTTCATCTATTACACGACCAGTTAAGAACGGAACTTCTCGAGCAAATGCCGTTGCAAGAAGTAAGGGCAGAACAAGGATCCCCTGGAACCATTTTTTCATGACCCACTTTCTCCAATTCGAAGTTCGTCTTTCAATTCATTTTGGTCTGTGGGAGAAGGATTCATGGAATATTTGACAAGAAGGTCAGCGCATTTTTGAATCGCTTCCCGAATTGCGGTTCCAGGCTCCTGATGTTGAATTCTATCAACCATCCCGTGGACCACGTTATCCCATTCATTTTGGGGTACGTGTTTATGTATTCCTGAATCAGCAAGAATCACTGTTTGCCTTTCAAACAGTGAAAGAAAAATCAAAATCCCTGTACGACCTTTTGTGGCAAAAACTTCATGTTCCAAAAAAGCTTGTTTGGCGCATTTTTGAACTTCTTTTTCCATACGGCTCGTTCCGACCAACACCCGTTTTAATGGAGGAATAAAAAGAACCATCGAAGCTCCGCTAACACTTCCGACAAATCCTGTGATAAGCCACCAGAGATCGTTCGCGATCCAAGAGCTAGACCAGTGAATCAGAAGATAGAGGATTGTTGGGGCAATGATTGCTCCAAGTGCTGCTCCCTTCCAAAGGGCGTCTTGGTATTCGGAAGAACAAGGCAAACACAAGGGAATAACTTCTGAGGAAGTCCGTTTTTCTGCTTCTTGTACCGCTTCTCGAATCTCCTCCTGCGCCCTCGAAGATAGTAAGGTTTTTATTTTCGACATCTTTTTTTAAATGATTAACACAGATTTCCCTATTGCGCGTGCTTTGAGGTTCGAATAATTTGGCCTTGTGCCAGAGGAAACAAAACAAGAACTTTTAGAACTCGTGAAAGCTGCTCAAACTCTTATAAAAGATACGGAGCGAAGGGGGCAGAAAGAAGCCCCTTTAGAAAAACAAACTAAACCTTTTAGCAAGGACCTTCTGCCTGTTGCGGAGAAATTAACATTGGAGGAGGTCCGAGTACAGCTTGGAGACTGCACTCGCTGCAAGCTTCATCTCCATAGAACCCACCTGGTTTTTGGTGTGGGAAATCCGAAAGCAGAACTCATATTTGTGGGAGAAGGTCCGGGAAGAGATGAAGACTTACAGGGAGAGCCGTTTGTAGGGGCTGCTGGAAAGCTTTTGGATGATATCATTGAATCCATTGGGCTTTCTCGAGACGAAGTTTATATCTGCAATGTGGTGAAATGTAGACCCCCCAACAATCGAAATCCAGAGCCAGATGAAATCGAAACATGCCAACCGTTTCTTTTTGCACAGATTGCTTGCGTGGCGCCTAAACTGATTTGTACACTTGGAAAGTTTGCGGCCCAAACTCTTCTTAAAGTAGAAACTCCCATCTCGGTGTTACGTGGGCGGTTCAGTCAATTTAAAGGAATCCCTGTAATGCCCACCTATCATCCCGCTTACCTCCTTCGTAATCCTTCAGCTAAAAAGGAGGTTTGGCAGGATATGAAGCAGGTTCATGCAGAACTTTGTCGATTAACAGGGAAAAATATCCCTCGAAAAGGTCGTTGAATGAGCAGCAGAGAAAATTTTGTGTCTGGCGTTGTTCTCGCTCCTCGCGAATCCTCACATACTTTATTAAGTATGCTGCGGTCCGCTCCTCGCTGTGGCCTAGCCATCCACAAAAATTTTCTCTGCTGCTAGAAATAGAAAATTTTGTGATAATCCATTGAAAGGTAACAAAAGATGTTGGCCCGAACGTCCAAAAATTCTTCCAATCCTTTGACTGCGTTTCATTTTGATCTGCCCAAGCACTTGATTGCCATCTTTCCCTCTTTTCAAAGAGAAGATTCCAAGCTTTTGGTTTTCGATCGAACTTTACGCAACATTTTCCACACACGGTTTAATAAAATTACAGAATGGGTGAGGCCAGGGGATTTATTGGTTCTAAATCAAGCTCGAGTGGATCCTTCCCGTGTTCCTTGGCAAAAATCGAAAGATAAAGATCAAGAAGAGCTTATTTTTTTAAAACCGTTAGATGGAACCGCAAAAGGTTCGCGATGGGAGGCCATTGTCTCAGGCAGAAAAATTGGGTTTCGTACCCCTTTTTTACTTCCAGGAGGAGTATCATTTTATTTGGAGAGTCGAAAATCAGACGGGATAGCGACCATTTTTGTTGACAGAGATATCGAAGGAGTTCGTGACTGGTTAGAACAATACGGACTATCTCCTATTCCGCCTTACATCCGTGAGGAGCGAACTCGAAGAAGATTGGAAGAGAATCAACCACTGGATCAAGAAAGATATCAAACCGTGTTTGCCAAGCAATCGGGAGCCGTCGCTGCTCCTACAGCTGGGCTTCATTTTTCTAAAGATTTGTTAGCGCAACTTGAGAAGCAAGGGGTTCAAATCGCTCCCATTTTTTTAGGTGTGGGCTGGGGCACATTTGCTCCCTTATCTTTGGAGCATTGGAAAACAGGGAAATTACATCCGGAGTGGGTCGAAATTGGCGAAGATACGACATCAAAAATAATCAAAGCTCAAAAGGAAAACAGAAGGATCATTGCAGTTGGAAGTACTGTCCTTCGCACTCTTGAGTGGTGGCATTTGTTGGGTAGACCAGAAAGAGATTTGTCAGGTTGGTGTGATCTCTTTATTCGTCCACCCTTAGAACCTCAAGTGTCTCAAGCAATGATCACCAATTTTCATTTGCCTGGTTCTTCTTTGTTGGCGCTAGTAGCAGCTTTTCTGGGGAAAGGTGGCGACGTTTTGTCTATATACAAAGAGGCCATGGAACTTGAATATCGGTTTTACAGTTATGGTGACAGTATGTTGATTCTGTGATGAAGCTATATTCTTTTCATCTAATTGATTCAGACAAAAAAACTTCTGCCAGAGTGGGCAGAATTACAACGGTTCATGGCACGGTTGAAACTCCTGTTTTCATGCCAGTAGGAACCAATGCTACGGTTAAGACATTGGGGTCAGAGGATTTGGAGGCCATGGGGTTTACGATTCTCCTTTCCAACGCTTACCACAATGCCATTCGCCCTGGAGATGAATTGATCGCTCGGCAAGGGGGCCTTCACCAGTTTATGAAATGGCCAAGGGCAATTTTGACGGACAGCGGCGGCTTTCAAATATTTAGTTTGGAGAGTTTGCGAAAAGTCACGGAAGAGGGGGCGATGTTTCGATCTCATGTGGATGGAACGTCGATGTTTTGGACACCGGAAAAAGTGGTTCAAATCCAGACTCATTTGGGATCAGATATCACGATGCCTTTAGATGAATGTATAGCTTTGCCCCAAGAAGAAAGCAAAGTACGAGAAGCGGCAGAAAGGACACTACGATGGTTGGATCGTGCTTTGGCTCAAGCTAGACCTCCCTATCAAGCCTTATTTGGGATCATCCAAGGAGGTATTACCCCAGCTCTTAGAAAGTTTAGCGTTTTGGAAACCATTGCCCGAAACTGTGATGGATATGCCATCGGTGGATTAAGTGTGGGGGAAGAGAAGCAGGAGATGTTAGATATGGTTGAACTTATCGCTGAAAAGGTTCCCAAAGATCGTGCAAGATACTTGATGGGAGTGGGTACTCCATTGGATCTTGTAGAAGCTGTGGCTCTTGGAATCGATATGTTTGACTGTGTCATACCCACGCGTAATGCTCGAAATGGGACATTATTTGTCGATGGAGGGCAGCTTTCCATCAAGAGAGCAGAGTTTAAAGAAGATCAAAGGCCAATTGACCCAAATTGTAATTGTTTAGCCTGTGGCCGATACACAAGAGCGTATCTACATCATCTTTTTCGGGCAAACGAGATCTTGGGAATTCGACTAAATACGATCCACAATTTGACCTATTACTCGAGCTGGATGAAAAGGATTCGCCACGCGATTAAGGAAGACAAGTTTTCGGAATTTTTGAAGCAGGCTCGCCAAAATATTCTACAAGGAATACACCAGAACGGTTGACCCTTTGCTAGGGGTTAGGTAAAACCACACCCATGATTTCTGAAATTTATGCTATGTCACCTCCAGCGCAAGGGAATAACCCAGCTTCTGGAGGAGGAATGTTTGGAATGTTGGTTCCAATGATCGTGATCTTTGGAATAATGTATTTTTTGATTATACGCCCCCAGAAGAGGAAGGAAGTAAGTCACAGGAAGTTTTTGGAGGAAATGAAAAAAGGAGATGAAGTGGTAACCCAGTCTGGAGTCTATGGCCGTATTGCGGGCATTACAGATAAAGTGGTTACCCTTGAGGTTGCTGATCATGTGAAAATTCGCGTGGCAAAGTCGTCCATTGCGGGTTCTGAGCCTTCTCAACCAGCAAAGTAAATTTACTATGAGCACAGAATGGAAGTGGAAAGCAGGAATAGCGCTTTTTTTTACCTTAGTAGCTTTGTGGTTTGTCGTTCCTAGCTTCATAGATCTTCCTCCTGAGACTCAACAAGTCTCTGGAGAACGTAAAGACGAAAGTGAAGATGTCCCTTGGTACTTAAAGATCTTACCCCAATCTAAAATTAAGTTGGGCCTGGATCTACAGGGGGGCATTCATATGGTATTGGGCATTGATTTGAATCGGGCCCTTTTAAACGATGCGGATCGTTATGTACGTGATCTCAAAGACTTTCTTCCTAAGGAAAAAATAGATATTGAATCTGTAGAACGAGAGTTTGCTTCCACAAAGTTAACTTTGAAGCTTCAAAATAAGGAAGACAGCGATGCCTTTGAGAGCTTTATTCAAGACAAGTTTAATGTACTGGTAATCTTGGATCGAAACCCTTCTGAAGGGTCATATGTATTGGACCTAGATCCTCAGAAGAAAAGCGAACATGAACATCAGGTGGTATCCCAGGCTTTGGAAACCCTTCGAAATCGGTTGGATGAATTTGGAGTAGCAGAGCCATCTATCCAAGCTCAAGGAAAGGATAGGATCGTAGTACAGCTTCCGGGAATGGATGATCCGACTCGTGCACGTAACGTACTTGGCAGAACTGCCCAACTAGAATTTAAAATTGTAGATGATGAATCTTTAAACGAAATCGCTCTTGAAAATTTGGTGGCGGAAGCAAAAAAGCAGCTGCCTTCAAAGTTTAAGATTGAAGAACTCAATCGAGTGTTGCACGGCAAACTTCCTTCCGGAACTCAGGTGTTGATGAAAGAAGAGAAAGACCCGACAACTGGAAAAATTCTTGAAACTTCTTACTTGCTTAAAGCCACTGCTCCGCTTTCAGGAGAGATGCTCGAGGATGCACGAATAGGAGTAGGAGAATATAATCAGCCAGTCGTGAATTTGAGATTCAATCCACGTGGGACAGAAATTCTGGATCAACTAACGAACGAAAACATTAACAAGAAATTAGCCATTATCTTGGATGATAAGGTGCAGTCCGATCCCGTCATACGGGCTCGAATTAGTGATGGACGTCCGCAAATTACGTTTGGGAGCTTGAAGGAGAGAAATGAGATCATGGAAGAAGCAAAGGACTTGGCCATGGTTTTACGAGCGGGAGCTCTACCCGCTCCTGTTGAGATTTTAGAAAGCCGAACAGTGGGCCCATCGCTGGGGAGGGATTCGATCGAGCACGGGTTAAAGGCTATTCTCGTGGGAGTATTTCTCGTTATACTCTTTATGGCTCTTTACTATAAGATGTCTGGAATAGCGGCGGATATTGCACTTCTCGTGAATGTGCTGTTTATTTTGGCTTGCCTTGGAGCCTTGCATGCGACGTTAACCCTGCCAGGAATTGCAGGAATGTTGATTTCCATAGGAATGGCGGTAGACGCAAATGTGATCATTTATGAGAGAATCCGGGAGGAACTTCGGGCGGAAAAGCCAATTAAAACAGCTATTGAACTAGGCTATGATCGAGCTCATCTTACGATCCTTGATTCAAACCTAACTACAGCGATTGCTGGATTTGTCCTTTTGGAGTTTGGAACAGGTCCCATCAAGGGATTTGCCATTACCCTCATTTTTGGCCTAATTGGAAACTATTTTACAGCTCTTTGGTTTACCCGACTGTTCTATGAATGGATTGTAACAAGATTTCAACCACAGAGGTTATCGATCTGATGGCGCAAAAGTTTTTTGAAATTATTCCGTCTGGAACCAAAATCGATTTTATTGGAAAGTCCTTTTACGTTTTTCTTCTAAGCGGTTTTCTAATGCTAGGAACACTGGTGTTGATATTTACACGAGGACTCAACTATGGCGTAGACTTTAAGGGTGGTACGGAAATTCATGTTCGATTCCAGGATCAACTCCAGGCAGCAGATATTCGAAAGGTTTTGGAGCCGATTGGGGTGGAAGATGCCATTGTTCAAGGATTTGGGGAAAAGAGGTCGGGTGAATTTCTGATTCGCGTGCAACCAGAAGATTTGAACCTGGAAGCTCATAAAATTCCAATTACTCAAGCGCTGAACAGGGCAGGGCCTAACCATAACCAAGGGGGGGAAGAGGCAAAAATCCGTTTTTCTGAAGAAAGGCTGTATGTAACTTATTCCAAGGAAGCGGACACGACAAGGATCAAAAGTGAATTGGAGCAACTTAAAATCTTAAATCTTTCTGTGGATTCAGTTTCTCGTTTTGGGACGACTGGGGCTAACGAATATTTGGTTCAATTTTCTGGTGTTGCAAACAGAATCATCAGTGCGTTTAAAACTCAGATTGGAACTGGAAAATTCGAGGTTTTGCAAGTGGAACAAGTGGGAGCCAAGGTGGGATCTGAGCTTCGTATGCAAGCCATTGGAGCTATTTTAATTTCGATTGTTTTAATTCTTATTTATGTTTGGTTTCGATTTGACCTTGAATTTGCTCCAGGAGCCATTGTTGCTTTGATTCACGATGCATTTATGGTGATAGGAGTTTTTTCGCTGTTTAGGCTTCAATTTGATTTGTCGATTGTTGCAGCCATTCTCACCATTGTTGGCTTTTCTGTTAACGATACGATTGTCATCTATGATCGAATTCGCGAAAATATCAAAAAGGCGAAAGACATAAACTTGCCTCTCCTGATCAATGAAAGCATTAATGAAAGCTTAGGAAGAACCATCTTGACAACAGGCACTGTTTTAATGACCACGGTAACATTGCTTTTGTTGGGTGGTCCCATTACGTTTAATTTTGCTCTGGCTTTTACAGTAGGACTTATTTCAGGCGTCTATTCTACGGTGTATGTTGCCTCTCCACTCACGATTTACTTTTATACTTATCTCCAACGTAAGCGTGGTAGATGAGCGCTCACTTTCGACTTTTAGAAGCGGATGAAGAAGCAGTTTGCGAATTGGTTTCTGGGTTAAGTGTTCCAGAGCCCATTGCACGAGTTTTGGTCGTAAGAGGAAATACCAGTGTGGCTTTGGCCCAACGTTTTCTAAGGAAATCAATGAATGATCTTCAGAGTCCTTTTGAGCTGGAAGGAATTGGAAAAGCAGCAGAGAGAATCATACAAGCCATCCTTTCCAAGGAAGGAATCGTCGTCCATGGCGACTTTGATGCTGATGGAATTACGGCTTCAGCCTTACTTACCCTGTTTCTTCATGCATTAGGTGCAAGAGTCCACCCATTTGTACCCAATCGATTGATTGAAAATCATGGAATTTCCCTTAGAGCTATCGAATTTGCTCAAAGGCACAGTGCCACTCTTGTGGTGACTTGTGACTGTGGAAGCTCCAATATCCAAGAAGTTTTAGAGCTAAAAAAAGTGGGTGTTGATACCATCGTGACAGATCACCACCATATATTAGACTCTCAAAGGCCCGATGCCATTCTGGTGAATCCTAAAGCTAGTGACAATGAGGATTACGGGGAGTTGGCCGGCGTGGGCGTGGCATTCATGTTGGCTATTGCGGTTCGATCCAACCTTCGGGAAAGAGGATTCTTTAAAGAGAGGTCAGAACCAAATCTTAAAGATTATCTGGATATCGTTGCTCTTGGAACCGTAGCAGATATGGCTCCCTTGATCGGACAAAATCGAATCTTGGTGGCCAAGGGGCTCGAACAATTGGAAATTTCGAAACGCCCAGGGATCGAAGCCATGCAAGAACTCATCGGTTTTGAAGAAGGCAAAGCCATTCAATCTGAAGATGTGGGTTTTCGATTGGCACCTAGATTAAATGCAGCTTGCCGTCTTGGCCATTCCGAAGAAGCTTTGGAACTTCTTATTTGTCAGGATAAAGGACGCGCTTTAGACCTTGCACGCAAGATGGAACAATGGAACCAAGAGAGGAAGGAGTTGATGGCGGAGATGCTTCACTCTGCCCAATCAGAAGCTTCTCATCAAGTGGGAGAAGGCAAAGCCTCTATTGTTATTGCATCTTCTAAATATCATTCTGGAATCATAGGACTTGTTGCGCAGAGATTGGCCGAAAATTACAAAGTTCCCGTTTTTGTATTCGCCATTGAAGGTGATGTTGCCAGAGGGTCTGCGAGGAGTAGGTGTGGTATTGACCTTATGGCCGCCATGGAAGGATGCAAGGAACTGATGATTGGATTTGGGGGACATAAGGAAGCTGGAGGATGTACGATCCAAGCTTCGAACCTTTCAGAATTTAAGAAAATTTTCGACGAGATGGTCCTTAGCCAGAACGTATTCCAGAGCCATGAAGTTCTTATTGACGCCAAGGCGAATTTCGGGCATTTAGATAGTAGTTTTCTTTTTTCATTCAATCGGTTACGACCCTTCGGTATAGGTAACCCAGAGCCTGTTTTTAGGGCAGAAGCAATGGTTGTAGGAGAACCGAAGGAAATGGGGCGGGATCATATACGAGTCACGCTCCGCGAAGTCGGAGGTCCAAGTTTAACTGCCGTAGGTTTTGGGATGTGGCGGTCACTTGGAAGTTTGTTGCATGGAAAGGTGGAGGTGGCTTATTCGCCAGAAGAAAATGAGTGGAATGGAAGAAGAGATATACGGATCCGCCTTCGAAGTGCAAAACCTATTTAAAGTGATGTATTGCAGTAAGAAGTTTTCTAACTTGAACCCATTCAAAGGAGTGGCAAAATGGGAGTGGCTGCAGTAGAAGTGACACAGAAAGAACGCAAACCTATTCCAGAGACAGTACTGAGGGATTTTGTTCGTTTTTCTTGGCGGGCGACTCGAGGACTAACAAGGGCTGCGGAGGCAGAGGGTCGGGAACTGATCCAAAGGATGACCGGGGCTGGGCACATCACCTATGATGAGGGGGAGAGACTGTTGAAGATGTTGACCTCTCGGATGCAACAAAGTCGAGTGCGTTTTGAAAAAAGAATCGAAACCAGTCTCTTAAAGGCGGTGGAACGACTAAGTGAAATCTCTGTCAATGAGCTTTCCCATTTGTCGAACCAGGTCGCTCAATTGGAAAGTAGATTGAACGATCTCTTGAAGAAAAAAGGTAGGAAGAAATAGTTCCAAATATTTTTTTGGGTCGTTTCTAAC
>Ga0247727_10018309_pt1 | contig 11030 bp, 8 predicted proteins | sample WisWelCaveWW1625_FD_202498 | JGI IMG/M metagenome (GOLD analysis project Ga0247727, IMG submission 202498) | Biofilm microbial communities from Wishing Well Cave, Virginia, United States - WW16-25 | ecosystem: Environmental > Aquatic > Deep subsurface > Groundwater > Cave microbial mat | place...
GGAAGCATTCAGAGAGCGCGAAGACGGACCGTTGAACAAACCAGAGTGGATGGTTCTTGACATCATTCCGGTGATTCCACCGGAGCTTCGGCCGTTGGTCCCGCTGGAGGGAGGTCGTTTTGCAACGTCCGATCTCAATGATCTGTACCGCCGCGTGATTATTCGAAACAACCGCTTGAAGAGACTCATCGATATCAAGGCTCCGGACGTTATTCTCCGGAATGAAAAAAGGATGCTGCAGGAAGCGGTTGACGCGCTGTTTGATAATTCCCGTCGGATCAATGCGGTTCGGAGCGACAATAACCGGGCTCTGAAATCCCTCTCCGATATGCTGAAAGGGAAGCAGGGTCGCTTTCGCCAGAATCTTCTCGGGAAACGCGTTGACTATTCGGGACGTTCCGTCATCGTGGTCGGACCAGAACTCAAGCTGCATGAGTGTGGACTCCCCAAGGATATGGCGGTGGAGCTGTTCAAGCCGTTCATCATCAGGAAATTGATTGAACGGGGAATCGTCAAGACTGTGAAGAGTGCCAAGAAAATGGTGGACAAGAAGGGGGCAGAGGTGTGGGATATTCTCGAACATATTATCGACGGTCATCCGGTCCTTCTGAATCGCGCTCCCACGCTGCACAGGCTCGGCATCCAGGCGTTTCAGCCTGTCCTTGTTGAAGGCAAGGCCATCAGAATCCATCCCATGGTGTGCACAGCGTTCAATGCCGACTTCGACGGAGACCAGATGGCTGTGCACGTTCCGCTCTCCTTCGATGCACAGCTTGAGGCGCGGATTCTTATGCTATCGAGCCACAACATTCTCTCTCCGGCAAGTGGGGCGCCCATCGTTACACCCACGCAGGACCAGGTTCTGGGATGCTATTATCTGACCAAATCCAAGGCGGGTGATCTGGGTGAGGGATTGACGTTCTCGACACCCGAGGAGGCTATCGTTGCCCACAACCTCGGCAAGGTCGGTTTGCATGCGAGAATCAAGGTTCGAATCAATGAAAAGATGGTGGAGACAACAACAGGTCGTGTGCTGTTCAGCCAAATCGTCCCGAAGGAGATCGGTTTCATCAATGAGCTCCTGAACAAGAAACGCCTTGTGCAGATCATCTCGTCGGCGTTCCGAAAGGTTGGGAACCTGGGGACGGCTGAGTTTCTTGACCAACTCAAGGAATTGGGATTCAAGTACGCCACGTCCGGCGGGCTCTCGGTCAGCATTGAGGATGTCGTCATCCCAAAGGAAAAGGAAGAAATCATCGCGAAAGCCCAGAAGAGCGTTGACGAGGTGTACAACCAGTATGCGCGGGGATTTATCACCAACGGTGAGCGGTACAATAAGGTGATTGATATCTGGACAAGAGCGACAACAAGAGTTGCCGAGCGGCTGTTCGAGGCGTTGCAACAGGGGAAGAGCGGGTTCAACTCGCTCTACATGATGGTTGACTCCGGCGCTCGAGGGTCAAAAGAGCAGGTACGGCAGCTTGCCGGAATGCGCGGATTGATGGCGAAGCCCCAGAAGAGCATGTCGGGCGCCACGGGTGAGTTGATCGAGAACCCCATCATTGCAAATTTTCGTGAAGGTCTTTCAATCCTTGAGTACTTCATCTCAACCCACGGTGCCCGAAAAGGGCTCGCAGATACGGCGCTCAAGACCGCCGACGCCGGATATCTGACGCGGCGCCTCGTTGATGTGGCTCAGGACTGCGTGATTTCGATGGAGGACTGTGGAACAATCCGGGGGGTCATGACCGGTGCATTGAAGGAAGGCGAAGACATCAAGGAGCCACTCGCAGAACGTATCCTCGGCAGAGTTGCAGTGCATGATGTGGTTGATCCTATGAATGGAGAGGTGATTGTCAGCGCAGGTGAATTGATTGATGAGGAAAGAGCCAATCGCATTGCGGAAACCTCAATTGAAACCGTTGAGATTCGCTCGGTGCTAACATGCGAGGCGAAACGTGGTGTGTGCGCCTTCTGCTATGGCCGCAACTTGACCAACGCCAAGCTGATCCAACCGGGTGAAGCCGTCGGAATCATCGCTGCACAATCCATTGGTGAGCCGGGGACACAACTTACACTCCGGACGTTCCATACGGGAGGAACAGCCAGCCTTGTCGCTTCCCAATCCGAGGTCCGATCAAAATTCGATGGCAAACTGCTGTATGAGGGAATCAAGTCCATCGAAGTCGACGACGACGCGGGAACACGGATTATCGTCATTGGGCGAAGTGGTGTGGTCAACGTTCTCGACCAGGACAATCGCATGCTGACGAAATACGATGTTCCTTACGGGGCTATACTTCTTGTACGGGATGGGGCTCGGGTAACAAAAGGTGAGATCATCTACGAATGGGATCCCTACAATGCAGTCATCATATCAGAACATGCTGGGGTTGTCAAGTACCAGGATCTCAAGGAGAACGTCACCTACCGCGAAGAACCCGATGAACAGACCGGACATATTCAAAAGGTCGTCATCGACTCTCGCGACCGAACGCTGAGTCCAAGCCTTGTGATCATGAATAAGAAAGGGCAGAAGATTTCCAGTTACATCATCCCGACACGGTCTCATCTGGTTATTGATGACGGTCAGGAGATCGGTGGTGGGACCATCCTCGTGAAGATACCGCGCGATATCGGCAAAACGCGCGACATTACGGGAGGACTACCACGCGTCACCGAGTTGTTCGAAGGTCGTAGCCCGGCTGATCCAGCCGTTGTTGCGGAGATTGATGGTCTTGTCAGCTTTGGAGGTCAAAAGCGAGGGACAAGGGAAACCATCATCACGAGTCACGATGGAAAAGACGTCCGGAGATACCCGATTCCTCTTGGGAAACACGTGCTTGTTCAAGAGAATGATGTCGTCCGCGCAGGCGAACGTCTGTCCGACGGTGCCATCGATCCACACGACATCCTGCGAATCAAAGGCGTTGGCGCGGTTCAGGAATACCTCGTCAACGAAATCCAGGAAGTGTATCGGATTCAAGGGGTGAAGATCAACGACAAGCATATCGAGATCATTGTCCGCCAGATGATGCAGAAAGTGAGGGTTGTGGATCCAGGGGACACGAGATTCCTTGAAGGCGACTACGTTGATAAGCTGCATTTTGAAGAAGAGAACGAGAGTCTCCAGGATAAAGTTGTCGTCATCAGCAAGGGGGATTCAAAGCTCAAGAACGGACAGATAGCCTCCAAGAAGAAGGTTCGGGAAATGAACAGTGAGTTAAGAAAGAAAGCCAAGAAAGTTGTGGAATACCGCGATGCTCTCCCTGCAACGTCCGAGCCGATCCTCCTTGGGATTACGACAGCGGCGTTATCGACCGAGAGTTTCATTTCGGCTGCTTCGTTCCAGGAAACTACCAAAGTTCTTACCGATGCGGCAATCGAAGGGAAAGTTGACCACCTTCTTGGACTGAAAGAGAATGTGATCATGGGTCACCTGATCCCGGCTGGAACAGGGATGAGGCACTTCGGAGATATCTTGGTGACGGAGACATCGACTCTTCAGGTGGAAGAAGAGGTGGAAGAGATCGGGTTTGAATCTGTCGTGAAGAAAGGTTCTCAATCGAAAGAAAAGCTCCCAGTGTGATGTTGACAATATCAAGGGGGATTCGTATCTTGTGAAACTTTTTGGGCACTCAAAATCGGAGTAGTCGTTGCCAACGATCAATCAGCTCATTCGTCAAAGCCGAAGGGATGTCACATACAAGAGTAAAGCGCCGGCGATGGAGGGAAACCCCCAGAAAAGGGGGGTGTGCACCCGCGTGTATACGACAACGCCGAAAAAGCCGAACTCAGCGCTTCGAAAGGTGGCCAGAGTCCGGCTAACGAATGGAATCGAAGTTACTGCCTACATCCCTGGTGAGGGTCACAATCTCCAGGAACACTCGATTGTGCTCATCAGAGGCGGGAGAGTGAAGGATCTTCCGGGAGTGCGATATCATATCATCCGCGGTACTCTCGACACCGCAGGGGTGACTGATCGAAAGCAAGGGCGGTCAAAGTATGGCGCCAAGCGTCCGAAATAAGAACGTAGGAATGTTCGTGTGAGGAAGAAACGGGCAATACTTCGAACGGTCTCTCCGGACCCAAAATACAATGATACGCTGGTCGCGCAGTTTATCAATAGTATTATGAAGAAAGGGAGAAAGCATTCGGCTCGCCGAATGGTGTATGACTCGCTTTCGATCATCGAGACTCGCACAAAGGCGAACGGGCTGGAGGTCTTCAGGAAAGCGCTTGCTAATGCAAGGCCGTTGCTTGAAGTACGCGCCCGCCGTGTCGGTGGTGCAACATACCAGGTTCCCACTGAAGTCAGGTCTGAACGGAGCACAGCATTGGGAATCCGGTGGCTCATTGGCTACGCGCTCGAGCGAAAAGATAGGTCGATGGCAGAACGTCTCGCGGCAGAGCTGATTGCTGCATCAAACGGCGAAGGAAATTCGATCAAGAAGAAAGAAGACACCCATAAAATGGCCGAAGCCAATAAGGCCTTTGCCCATTTTCGGTGGTAGGGAGAGAGAAGAGGAATGTCAAGACAGTATCCATTTGAAAAAACGCGGAACATCGGTATCAGTGCCCACATTGATGCAGGCAAGACTACGACCACTGAACGCATCCTGTTCTATACCGGCGTTCTTCATCGCATGGGCGAAGTGCATGACGGAGCGGCAACCATGGACTGGATGGAGCAGGAGAAGGAGCGGGGCATCACCATCACATCGGCGGCAACGACCTGCTTTTGGGATGATTACCGGATCAATATCATTGATACTCCGGGGCACGTCGATTTTACTGCAGAGGTTGAACGCTCCCTTCGCGTCCTTGATGGAGCCATCGCGTTGTTCTGTTCTGTTGGTGGCGTGGAGCCACAGTCGGAAACCGTCTGGCGACAGATGGACAAGTACGGTGTGCCGCGTATCGCCTTTGTCAATAAGATGGATCGCGTAGGGGCGGACTTTTTGGCGGTAGTGCAGATGATAAAGGATCGTCTGGCCGCGAACGCGGTCCCCATTCAGTTACCTGTTGGCGAGGGAGATCTTTTCTCAGGAGTTATCGATCTTGTGACAATGAAAGCTTTCATGTACAAAGACCACTCGCTCGGTACCGAATGGGATGAGATCGATATCCCACATGGCATGGAGCGGAAGGCACAGGAATACCGAACGAAGATGCTCGAGGCGGTCTCGGATGAAGATGACACCCTCCTCGAAAAGTACCTGGAAGGAAAGCCCATAACTCCCGAGGAGATCATAACGGTCCTCCGACGAGCCACGCTGAAGGTGACAATCATCCCGGTGCTGTGTGGCTCCTCCTTCAAGAACAAAGGGGTTCAGAAGTTGCTGGATGCCGTCGTGCAGTATCTCCCTTCACCAATGGACCTTAACGAAGGTGTGGTCTGGGGACACCATGTGAACATGACGGACCATATTTCTCGTAAGGTTGACGATGAGGACAAGTTCACAGCGCTCGCGTTTAAGATTGTTACGGATCCCTTTGTAGGAAAACTCACGTATTTCCGTGTCTACTCGGGATCACTGAAAGCCGGTTCGTATGTCTATAACCCGGTGTCGGACAGAAAAGAGCGGATCAGCAGAATTCTTCGAATGCATGCCAACACGCGTGAAGATGTTGAGGAGGCACACGCCGGAGATATTGTTGCTGCAGTAGGGCTGAAATTCACTCGTACTGGTGACACGCTGTGTGATGAAGATGACCCGATCATCCTCGAGAAGATGACGTTCCCTGATCCCGTGATTCATGTGGCCATAGAACCACGAACCAAAGCGGACCAGGAAAAACTGTCCGAAGCCCTGGCAAAACTTTCTGAGGAAGATCCGACGCTGCAAACGTCGACAAATGAAGAAACAGGCCAAACGATCCTCAGTGGAATGGGAGAGTTGCACCTTGAAATTGTGATCGACCGGATGAAGCGCGAGTTTCGAGTCGAAGCAAACATCGGTAAGCCTCAGGTGGCTTACAAGGAAACGATTCGTAAAGCTGTTCAGGCAGAAGGCAAGTTCGTCCGCCAGAGCGGTGGTCGGGGTCAGTATGGACACGTGTGGATTGAAGTCGAGCCGAACGAGAAGGGAAAAGGGTTTGTCTTTGAAAACGGAATCGTCGGCGGCGTCATTCCGAAGGAGTACATCAAGCCCGTCGAGCAGGGGGTTGTTGAAGCCATGCGGAACGGAGTTCTTGCAGGCTACCCCATCGAGGATGTCAAAGTAAAGCTGTTCGATGGCTCTTACCACGACGTCGATTCATCCGAAATGGCATTCAAGATCGCCGGCTCCATCGCCCTTAAAGAGGCAACCCGCAAAGCGGACCCAGTCCTCCTCGAGCCGATCATGGCTGCTGAAGTCGTCACCCCTGAGGAATATATGGGAGATGTAATTGGTGATCTGAACTCGCGGCGAGGAAAAATCTCTGGGATGAATCCGAGGAAAGATGCCCAAGTGATCAAAGCGATGGTCCCCCTGGCAGAAATGTTTGGATACTCGACAATCCTTCGGTCGATGACCCAGGGTCGGGCTATCTATTCGATGGAAATCTCTCATTACGATGAGGTGCCAAGAAGCGTTGCTGATCAGATTATCGAAAAAGTCAAAGGAAAGGAAGCTGCGTAGTCCCCCTTTTTTTTGTCTATCCCTGTTCTAAAGTCTTCTGAGGAGATCCACCATGGCAAAGGAAAAGTTCACACGCGACAAACCGCATCTGAATGTCGGGACCATTGGCCACGTCGACCATGGTAAGACTACCCTTACCGCGGCGATCACAATGGTTCTGAGTAAAAAAGGGCTTGCATCGGTCAGGACATTTGACAGCATCGACAATGCCCCCGAAGAGCGGGAGCGCGGTATCACCATTGCAACGGCCCATGTTGAGTATGCTACCGAGAAGCGACACTATGCACACGTCGACTGCCCCGGTCATGCCGACTACATCAAGAACATGATTACGGGCGCGGCCCAAATGGATGGCGCGATCCTCGTTGTCGCTGCGACAGACGGACCGATGCCCCAAACTCGCGAGCATATCCTGCTTGCGCGACAGGTCGGTGTTCCCCGGATTGTCGTTTTCATGAACAAGGTTGATGCCGTCGATGATCCGGAATTACTGGACCTCGTCGAATTGGAACTCCGTGACCTTCTGAAGAAATACGAATTTCCGGGAGATGAGATCCCCATTATTCGAGGCAGTGCGCTCAAGGCCATGGAGCGGGCGGTATTGCCGGATTCAAAAGGAGATGACCCTGCATTCAAATGCATTTACGAGCTTATGGATGCTGTGGACAGCTATATTCCCATTCCGCAGCGCGAAGTCGACAAACCGTTCCTGATGCCCGTCGAAGACGTATTCTCCATTACCGGCCGTGGAACGGTGGGAACAGGCCGTGTGGAGCGCGGTCGTGCAAAGGTGGGAGATGAGGTGGAAGTCATCGGCCTTGGTGCACACAAGAAAACAGTCATCACAGGGGCGGAAATGTTCCGCAAGGAACTGGATGAAGTCGTTGCTGGTGACAACGCGGGTCTGTTGCTGCGTGGAGTGGATAAAAACGACCTCGAGCGAGGGATGGTCATTGCCAAGCCCGGATCCATTACGCCGCACAAAAAGTTCACGGCGCAGGTCTATGTGCTGAAAAAGGAAGAAGGCGGACGTCATACACCGTTCTTCACAGGCTACAGACCACAATTCTATTTCAGAACTACGGATGTTACCGGCGTTGCTACCCTTGCCGGCGGAAGCGAGATGGTCATGCCGGGAGATAATGTGGATGGACTGAACGTTGAGCTGATATCAACCATCGCAATGGAAGAAGGCTTGCGCTTTGCCGTCCGTGAAGGTGGGCATACCGTGGGAGCAGGTGTTGTTACAAAGATTGTCGAGTAATTGAACAACTGATCGGAGTTCGAAGCAACGTGGCAGGCCAGAAGATTCGAATCAAACTGAAATCGTACGATCACAACCTGATCGACAAGTCTGCGGAAAAAATCATCAAGACGGTGAAGTCAACAGGCGCTGTGGTCTCTGGCCCAATCCCGTTACCCACGAAGCGTACGGTATATACTGTGCTTCGTTCACCCCATGTTGACAAAAAGTCGAGAGAGCAATTTGAGACACGCGCCCATAAGCGCTTGATCGATATTCTCAACTCGACAAACAGGACCGTCGATTCCCTGATGAAGCTCGATTTGCCCGCGGGAGTTGACGTCGAGATCAAAGTGTAACACGGTCTCATTTGTGAAGGCGGAGCACTCCCGGTGTTGGATTCGCGGGGAGCGCGACGCGAATGGGGTGCGGCTGACCGCTCGGCCCGCAGCCTGGGTGTAGTTTTTTCCATGGATCAAAGCATGACAGGACTTTTAGGGAAGAAGTTGGGAATGACCAGCGTTTTCGATGAGACTGGTCAGGTGGTCCCTTGTACGGTCATTGAGGCGGGGCCTTGCTACGTGGCCAGCATACGAACTAAGGAGCGCGATGGCTATGATGCCGTCCAACTCGGCTTTGGAGAAAAGAAAGATCGCCTCGTGAATAAACCTCTTCGCGGCCAGTATGTCAAAGCGGGCATAAAGCCTGTCAGAGTCCTTCGGGAATTCAGATCGAACGGAGGGTCTGATATTCAACCGGGCCAAGAAATCCGGGTGGACAAGGTCTTTGTCAAGGGGGACCGAGTTTCGGTTGTCGGCACATCCAAGGGACGCGGTTTTCAGGGTGTGGTCAAGCGACATCACTTCGGAGGCGGATTTCGGACACATGGACAGAGCGACCGGGAGCGCGCACCGGGATCAATCGGCTCGTCATCGTACCCCTCTCGTGTGTTCAAGGGGATGCGCATGGCGGGACGGATGGGTGGAGAGCGAGTTACTGTGAGAAACCTTGAGGTTGTAGGGGTGATTCCCGACTCCAATCTTCTTCTGGTGAAAGGTTCGGTGCCGGGAGCAATCAATGGATACCTGGAAATTCACAAAGGGGAAATTCTCGGGAAGTAAGTAGGAACTATGGAACTTGATGTCTATAAAACGGACGGGTCCAAAAGCGGGGAGAAGGTAAAGCTGTCCGACGAGATATTCGGGATTGAGCCGAAAGAACACGTGATCCACATAGCGGTGCGAACATATCTCGATAACCAACGGCAGGGGACATCAAAAGTAAAGACCCGTGCCGAGGTTCGAGGGGGCGGAAAAAAGCCGTTCCGACAAAAGCATACCGGCATGGCCCGCCAGGGGTCGCTCAGGTCTCCTGTGATGACAGGAGGCGGATCGATCTTCGGACCAAAACCGAGAGATTACTCACGTGAGATTCCGAGAAGGCTCCGTCGCCTTGCGCGAAAATCGGCTCTTTCCTTCAGAGCAAAGGAGGGCGGAATCAAGGTGGTCGAGGATTTCACTTTTGAAACGCCGAAAACAAAGCAGATGGTGACGATACTTTCCGCGCTCAAGCTCGGGAAGACCAAAACGCTACTGCTTACTTCGAAGAGCGATCACAACGTTCTCAAGTCCGGCCGCAATATCCCCGATCTGAACATTCTTGAAGCGGATAAGGCGTCGACGTATGATTTCGTGAATACCAAAGTGCTGCTGATTCAGAAGAGCGCGATCGAGGTTCTACAGAATACTTTTAAGAATTGACGCTGCAAGAAATGATGACGACACGAATTCTGAAACGCCCGATCGTAACCGAGAAGATGACTGCTCTGCAGGAAAAAAGGCATTATGCGTTTGAAGTTACAACAGGCGCGAATAAGATCGATATCGCAAAGGCCGTCGAAAAGCGGTTCGGCGTTACGGTCATCAATGTCCGGACGATCCGGTGCAAAGGGAAGGCAAAGACCCAACTTACCCGGAAAGGGCGTTTCTCAGGTCGCACGGGAGAATGGAAGAAGGCTGTTGTGCGACTGAAGGAGGGTGACAAGATTGAATTCTTCCAGAATGTGTAGAAGTCTGGTCCGGAAGGCTGAGGTCTCCTGCCACAAAGACTCTAAGGCACAAAGACAAGTGAAAGCTTTGGATCACAAGGCCAATGAAAATGAAAACCATTCATAAGAACATTTATCGGACAGAACCCTTTTTGAGTAGTCCTGTGTTCCCTTTGTGCCTGGGTGTCTTTGTCCGGCCTCCGGCCGAGACCCCGTCCTTCGGACGAGCCGGCCTTCAATGACAACGCCTTGTGGCCGAGCCTCGGCACAAGCCGGGGCTCGTCCTCATTAGTAGTCGCTTATACTATTGTAGACGGCTCGTCTCACAATAGTGTTTTGATTGTGAGACGGGCGGCTACTTTTCGACTGTAGAGGAGTGATATGGGAATAAGAGCATTCAAACCCGTTACGCCGGGTACTCGCTGGGCCTCAGTGACGACGTTTGATGAGATCACAAAGACCCGGCCCGAGAAAGCATTGATCGAGCCTCTTCGGAAAACAGGAGGCCGGAACAATACGGGGCGCATCACCTCCCGCCATCGCGGCGGAGGCCACAAGCGCTCTTACAGGATTATCGACTTCAAGCGGGAAAAAGAGGGGATGAATGCAAGAGTGGCGGCGCTGGAATATGATCCGAATCGGTCCTCTCGGATTGCCCTGCTGCAGTACGAAGATGGCGAACGACGATACATCGTTGCACCGGATGGACTCGCAGTCAATGATATCGTGCGATCCGGACCAGATGCCGAGATTAAGGTTGGGAACACGATGCGACTGTCGGCAATACCGGTCGGAACTTTTGTCCATAACGTTGAGCTCCGGCCCGGCAAGGGTGGCCAAATTGGACGGAGTGCAGGTGTTGCTGTCCAGTTGATGGCAAAAGAGGGGCAGTTCGTGCAGCTCAAGATGCCTTCGGGAGAAATCCGCAACGTGCATGCAGAATGCCGGGCAACGATTGGGACGGTCGGCAATCTGGACCACGAAAATATCAGTATCGGGAAGGCTGGTCGGTCCCGCTGGCTTGGAATACGACCCCAGTCGAGAGGAGTGGTGATGAATCCCGTGGATCACCCTCACGGTGGTGGTGAAGGAAAGTCTCCTCAGGGAAATCCGC
>Ga0247727_10018310_pt1 | contig 11029 bp, 7 predicted proteins | sample WisWelCaveWW1625_FD_202498 | JGI IMG/M metagenome (GOLD analysis project Ga0247727, IMG submission 202498) | Biofilm microbial communities from Wishing Well Cave, Virginia, United States - WW16-25 | ecosystem: Environmental > Aquatic > Deep subsurface > Groundwater > Cave microbial mat | place...
CGGGAAGGCATCCTCGTTGCGGAAGACCTTCCACTCTCCGGCCCCGGCCCACACCTGGCGCTGCTGAGGCCGCGTCGGCTGTTTGGCCACTACATACACGGTGTTCAGCGCCAGGGTCGCCCGCCCCCAGTCCCATCCCACGAAGTCATACAGCCGGTCGGAGATCGACGCCAGGTATCCCCGGGTGCTCTCCAGGCCCTCCCAGTCGCCCAGGTTGGCCGGGAAGTCGACTTGCGATTCCACGTCGAAACGGAAGGGGCGTGGCTGCGCCTTCAGAAACGTCACCAGGTCCCGGTGCTCGGCAAGCTTCTTCAGGTACTGCGCCCGCTTGGGGTCGTCGCGGTGCGAGAAGAAGAAATAACTCGTGATACTCATCTCGAACAGCGCCAGCAGCGCCACCGATACCCGGGCCTGGCGCGCCGTCAGGTGACCCCGGTGAATCCCGTGGAGCACCGCCGCCAGCAGAAAGGCTACCAGCGACGAGAGAATCACGTGGTCGCCGGGGTTCACTTCGAACTTCAGGTTCAGGTACAGCCAGAACAGCTGAGCCCAGGCCAGCAGCCCGATGGCGACCAGCGCCCGCTGGATCCGGCTGCGCCACCGCTGCCAGCCTTCCTGCTGGGACCCGAACCACAAGTCGATCCCCTGGGCCGTCAAGATCAGAACCGCAAACTGGAACACGAAAATGGCGTGCCCCGGGCTGCGGGCTTTATCGAGAAACGGAACCAGCGAGTAAGCCAGGCCGTGCAGCAGCGAGTAGTGCCCGGCGGCGTAGGCCACCGCCCCCAACGCCAGCACCCCGTAGAGCCTCACGCGCCCCAGCTTCCACCCCGCCGCCGCCGCGAAAACGGCAAAGCTGAGACCCACCAGGCCGAGAAACGGATCCGTCGTCAGGTAGGCCTTTGGAAACAACACCCCCAGCAGCGACAGCGGGTAGACCCCCAGGTTGTACTGGGCCAAGTACGGCACCGTCTCCTGCATCTTGATCGGCGGGGCGCCCTCCACCCAGCGGTAGGCGTGGGATCCGTACTCCAAGGCCGGCAGCAACTGCAGCGCCCCAACCAGGAAGGCGAAGACCGCCGCCACCGCCGCCAGCCCCAGCAGGCGCCTCCGCTCCGGCCTAGTGCATAAGTGATACAGAAGCACGCCACCCAGCGCCGCCAGGGTGAACATCGGCGCCTGGTGATGCCCGCTCAGCAGCGACAGCCCGATGGCGGCGCCGCACCCGGCGGCGTTCGCCAAACCGCCGCGCTCCGCCATCCGGTGGAAGAACAGGAACACCAGCGGGATCCACATGGCCCCGTGCAACATCTGCGGCCACACCGTGGTCCCCAGGTAGCCGCTGAACGAAAAGGCCGCCCCCGCTACCACCGACGCATACCGGCTGGAGCCAAGCTGACGGCAGCAGGCATACATGAAGGCCGCCGCCAGCAGGTGCATCCCCACGAAGTGCCAGTGCACCCACCGGAAATCCAGGTAGCCTTCCTTCAGCGGCGCCAGGAACAGCGGCCAGTTCAACGGGAAGGCCGCCCCGGGCTGCATCTGGCCCAGCAGCGACTGCCCGGCCCACTGCCAGGGATCCCACAGCGGAAACACCCCCGCCTGCATGGAACGGGCCTGGAACTGGTACCACGGCAGCACCTGGTAGGCCAGGTCCGGCGATTCCAGGTGCGTGAACTGGGTCGTGAGAGTGAGCTTCCAGTAAAACGCCACCGTCAGCAGCGCCAACACCACCAGCGGGCGCCGCTCGAACCAGTCAGGGTTTGGGGGCCGGGCTTCGGGGGCCGGGGGCGTCATCTGGCTTGGCGGTCTTCTTCTCCAGTTGTTGGATCTTCTTTTTTACCTCCCCCGCCCGTCCGCCCGCTGGCGCCAGCTCCAGGAATTTTCGGAAAGCCTGGGCGGCCGCGCCGGGCTGGTCGATGCGGGCTCGCGCGTCGCCCAGCTTGTAGTAGGCCTCCGGCAGGTTGGGATGCCACTTGGTGGCCCGCTCGTAGCGCCCCGCCGCCGCCCGGTAGCTGCCCTTTTTGAAGTAGAAGTTGCCGATCTGGATCTCCTTCTGGGCCTCGATGGGGTTGAAGCTGTACTCCGGCTCGGCGGCCTCTTCGACCTCGTCGGGCTCCGGCGGCGGGGCCGGAGGGCGCTGCCGCTGGGCGGAGGCCAGCAGTGACAGGCAGGCGCAAGTGAGAAACCAGAACCGCACCTACGGCTCACCCAGTACGGCGGCCAGGCTGGGGGCCTCCAACAGCTGAATCCCCCACTGGCGCAGCTGATCCGCGTCGGCCGACGCCAGGCGCGCCTTCGCCCAGTCGGGCAGACGGCCAAAGCGGGCCCTCAACTGCGCTTCCAACACCCCCCGGTAGCCCTCCGCCCGGCCCTTTTTCAAGCCCTCCGCACGGCCCTCCGCCCGACCCTTCTCCACCCCGTCGGAGATCCACTCGCGGATCACCTCGTTCTCCATCGGATCGATCACCACGCTCATACGCCGGCTCTCCTTGCTGACCAGGCTCGCCAACCCTCTCAACCCAGATAATACCTGAAGCTGCATCACGGCGTCTCGCCGGGCTTTCCCTTTCAGGTCGGAACCAGCCGGTCCCCCAGGGTACCTCCCTACACACCCCGTCGACGAGGCTAGATTTGTGCTAACATGTTGTCACCGACACAGGCCTGCGTTCGAGGGCTCGGGAATGAGCGAAGCGGACCTCACCGCCATCTACAGAGCGTTCGACTCGAACGAACCACTTCCGGGCGACGACGAGCGTTATGTGGATCTGGCTGCCGTCCGAGGCGCCAGCCGGCCTGCTCCAAGATTGGTTCAGCGGATTCAGAACGCGACCGGCACGAGTTCCCACCACCTGATCATGGGGCACACCAAGTGCGGAAAGACCACCGAGCTCAACCGAACCGTCCGCATGCTGGAGCAAAAAAACTACGCGACGGTCTTCTTTGACGTGGCGCAGTTTGCAGGCGGAACGTTTGAATACACCACGGTACTACTTCTGATGGCCGGCCAGCTTGTCTCGCAATTGGGCAAACGCAAGCCCAAGGTGAACGTGAAGGGCGCCACCGCCCGGCAGTTGACGGATTTCTTGTATGAGCGACAGATCACAATGGGAGGCCAATTGGCGGCTGACGCCACCGGGAAGCTCGATGCCAAGGCCGCCCCTGGATTCCTGGCGCGCTTCCTGGGCGAATTGGGCCTGGGACTAGAGCTGCGAGCAGGCTTCCAGCGGACCCGGGCCATCACGGTTCAGCTGGAAGCCGACATCCGCGGCTTTCTAGACGCCATCCACACGCTGGTTCTTGACGCCGAGCAAAAGGCGCGCGACGCCGGCCATAAAGGACTGGTGGTGATCTGCGACGGCTGCGACAAACTCGTGCCCAGGGCCACTGACGAGGGTGGCCGAAACCGCGACTTGCAGCATGCCCTCTTCGTCGACCATGCTCCCGTCTTGCGCTCTGTCCCGTGTCACGTCATTTACACGGTGCCGATCTCCATACCAGAAAACCTGGGAGACGTGTGGGAGCAGAATCCCGAGTTTGTGCCCGCTATTCCCGTCACCGACTTGCCCGGTGTCTCCTCAGACCACGCCAATCAGGGGCGCGCCGCCCTCCAGGAGGTGGTGCGCCGCCGGTTGGAACAGCAAGGAACCACCATCCAAGCGCTCTTTGAAAATGCCCAGTCCCTCGATCCACTGATTGTGGCTTCCGGGGGGCATGTCAGCGACCTCATACTCCTGGTCCGGGAAGCCGTCCTGGAAGCCCAGACCGACAGCGCATCCACACTGACAAGGTCGCACCTGGACCGCTCCATCCTCCGGCGCGCTCTCGAATACACCCGGCTGGTGGAGACCAGATATTTACCTGTCCTGGCTGCCATCGATAAGGCCAAGACGCCGCAATCTGGAAGCGACGAATACCGGGAGGTGCTTTTCAAGCGTCTGGCGCTTGAGTACCTGTACGGAAAGGAAATCCGGGTGGACCTCCACCCCCTGGTGGCCGCCTCCGACGCGTATCAGAGGTGGAGTATCGTCCAGCCGACATGAAGCAGGGGTCAATTTCATCGGTAGGGTCTGGGGCCTCGCCCCAGGCAGTTTCCCGCGACGAAACCATTCGCAGCATCGTGGCGCTTCGTTCAGGCCACGACATGGCGGAACCTGCCGAGGAAGCGCTTACAATTCGCCGGCTGGTCCAGGCCTTGCGGAATCATCGGCAGCGTTTTGCTTTGATCTTCGCCGTCTGTGACCACCCGGTCAGCCGAAACGAGCTGAGCCGGCGGATCATCGCGGAGCTCCCAGACGACCCGCCAATGGAACTCCGGCTCACTGGGCAGGAGACCAGTTTCCTGGAGAGGTTATTACTGGAGCCCGGCGCTCCACGCCCACTCATTGTTCACGGCTTCGAAAGTCTCTTGCCCGCTTCCCCGGCCGGGGCGCTGCGACGCCAGCAGGCGTTGTTCGAGCTTCAGTTGCGCCGCGAGCAATTCTACGTCATCAGCCGGCCCCTGGTGCTGTGGATGCCCGAGTACCTCTACAGCCTGCTTGGACAGCAGGCCGTCGATTTCTGGAGTTGGGACAGCGGCGGCGGCTTCTTCTTTGCTAGCCGACTGGCCCAGGGCGCCTCCTCCGAGAAAGACGAGGCTATTAGACCAAAGGCGCGCCCGGTCTCAAACCTCCCTCAAGCTTCCATGGTCGGCCGCCACGCGGAGCAGGAGGAAATCATCGAAGCCCTTCGGCGTGGCAACCATGTATTGATTACTGGGGCTGCCGGCATCGGAAAGACGAGTTTGGCTGTAGGTGTGGCCCCGAAACTCTGCCAGAACTACCCCGACGCCCAATTGTTTCTCTCGTTAGCAGACCAAGGAACCAGGCATGGCCCGCTAGTGGCCGGTCTGCAAGAGGCCATCCGCCTGCTCCAGGGTTATGCCTCGCAGCTCGATGACGTGGTAGTGCTCGCCGCAACGTACCGCGCGCTCCTGAGCGGCAGGCGCGTCTTGGTGGTCCTCGACGCTGCCCCAAACGCGGAGGCAGTAGCGCCGTTGCTCCCGCCGCCAGGCTCCGTTGCCATCGTGACTTCTCGCGTCTCCCTTGCTCTGCCCGGTACCGTGTCGGTAACACTGGGTTCTCTTTGCCCCTCCGACGCTCGGGAGCTGCTGCGCGGCATCGCCCCGGAGATCACGGTCCAGGTGGCCGATGAGCTCTGCGCCCTGTGTGCTTATCACCCCCTTGCCGTCCGGATAACCGGCGCTTTGCTGGCTTCCGGTCCCGCTCCTGAGCCGGCGACCTTGATCCGTCAATTACGCCTTTCGACGGACGGCGGCCATCCGGCGACCTGTGGTGAGGAGAGCCTCTGGCATAGGAGCCTCGCGCTGGCCGCCCAGGGAAGCATTGACCGGGCTTTCACCTTTCTGCTGGAGGCGTTGAGCACGCAGGCACAGACCGAGGGACCAGCCCGCGCCAAGGACCAACTCGAGCGGCTTCGCCTCCAGCCCCGCTCCACCCCGGTGGTTTTCATCTCTTCCACCATCGAGGACCTCCAACCGTACCGCGAGGCGGCCAAGGAAGCGGCCATCCGCGCCGGCTGCCTCCCGGTTCTTTCTCAGTACTTTCCGGCCAGCCAGCACGAGCGGCCCCTGGACCTATGCCGTCGTCGCGCCGCCGAGGCCGACGTTCTGGTCGCCATAGTTGGGCATCGCTACGGCTGGGTGCCCCAAGACCCCAACACCGACGAGAAAAGCATCACCTGGTTGGAATGCGAAGCAGCCGCCTCGGCCGGCAGGCAGATTCTCGCTTTTCTCGCTGACCCCGACTTCAAAGGCCTTGAGGAATGGAAGGAAATCAATCGCGTTGTGAAAGCTTCCGACCAGGGAACCGACATCGTCGCCCTGGCAGGCGAAGTCCAACGCAACAACCGGAAACTCCAGAGCTTCCGGACCTGGCTCAGCGACGGGGACAAGAAGTTCTATCGCAAGACCTTCAAGGGAACCGATCATCTGGCCCTGGAAGTATACGCCGCCCTGGAACAATGGCAGAGGCGACAGCCTGGTTTCACCCAGACGGCTCTCCCGGCCCCGCCCACCCAAGGCGACCCGACCCGCTACCTACAACTGCTTCGCGACTCCACCTCCTACATCGAGGTTCGGGGGCTCAAGGTCGGCACCGGGACCGCCACCCGCTACCCGACTGAGGAGATTTACATCCCGCTGACCACCCTCCGGAATCCCGAACCGGAAAACAAACCGAAGAGCCGGCGTCAGAAGCAGCCCTCTCCCGAGCGCCTGGAGCGCGCGCGCCAGCCTGTTGAGCTCCACCATGCCCTGCGGAGCGACCGGCTCGTCATCGTCGGTGACCCCGGGTCGGGCAAGACCACCTTCCTGCGGCGCGTGGCCCTGGCGCTCTCCCAGACGCTGCTCGGCGACGACCCGGCCGCCGCCAAAAAACGACTCGGAATCAAGGAAGCGCGCTTCCCCATCCTGATCAAGGTCAGTGAGCTGACCGAGCACATGAGCGCCCGGCGGAAGGAGTTCGGAAGCGCCGGCCGGCCCACCACCGAAGAGTCCCCCGATTGGCTGCTGGACTTTCTAGGCGCTCAGAGCCACGCCTATTCCTGGGATCTTGAGGCCGAGTTCTTCCGGAAGAAGATGGCGGCTGGGCAAGCGATGATCCTGCTGGACGGCCTGGATGAGGCCCCGGGACCCGAAATGCGCAGGTCCATGTCGCGACTCTTCGAGAACGCCGTGAGCGCTTACGGCAGCTGCCGATTCGTCGTGACCACCCGGCCCAGGGCCTACACGGACCAGGCAGTCCGCCTGGCTGGCTTCGAGCAGGCCGACATCGCGCCGCTCGACGCCAAAACCATGGAACAGTCCCTCCGACGCTGGTCCCAGGCCCTGTTCCCGGAAAGCAACGAGTCGGCGGAGCGCTACGTGGCCGAGCTGTTGGGCGCCCTCCAGGAGCGGCCCGAAATCCGCCGCATGGCCACCACGCCCGTCATGCTCACGGCGCTCGCGGTGGTGAACTGGAACGAGCGCAAGCTGCCCGAGCAGCGGGCCGATCTCTACGAGTCCATCATCACCTGGCTGGCGGAGCAGCGCGCCAAGCGCCAGGAACGCGTCAGCCCGGCCCGCTGCCTGGACCGCCTTCAGGACCTCGCCCTGGCCATGCAGCAGCACCCGGAAGGCCGAAAGGAATCCATCTCCAGGCGCTGGGCGGCCCAAGCCATCCAGCACCACTTCCGGGGGTTCCGTAAGGACGAGCGACCCGCTCGGTCCCAGGAGTTCCTGGAGGAAGAGGAGAACGACAGCGGGATCATCCTGAGCCGGGGCCCCGACCTGACCTTCTGGCATCCGACCTTCCGGGAGTATCTCGCCGCCCGGGCCATCGCCGGCAAGCCTGACCCGCGGCAGTATCAGCTGCTGCTTCGCGATGCCACGCTTTACCGTCCGGAATGGCGGGAGGTGGTGCTTCTTCTGGCCGGCGTCCTCGCTGTCAAGCAGGGGATCGGAAAGGTTGAAGCGCTTCTCTCGCGGATTCTGGGCCAGCTGGGATCGAGAGCAACTCTCGCCGCCCAGGCCCCGTGCGTGGGCCTCTTGGGGGCCATGGTACAAGATCTCGCCCCGCTCGACTACTACCCTGCCGACCCCCGCTGGCGCGACGTGCTGCGCGCCGTGATGGCCATCTTCGACGCTGCCGCTTCCCAATCCGTGCCCTTCCAGGACCGCCTCGACGCCGCCGAAGCCCTCGGGCAAGCCGGCGACCCGCGCCTCGACCAGGACAACTGGGTCACGATCCCCGCCGGTTCCTTCGAAATGGGTTCGAGCGACCCTGAGGCGGACGACGACGAAACGCCTCACCGCGTCTCCCTCGACTCCTTCCAGATCGGGCGCTACCCCGTTACAGTCCAGGAGTTCGAGCAGTTCCTCCGCGATGACGGCTACAAGAAGCCGCGCTGGTGGCAGGGCTTCCCCGAGATGCCCGGCAAATGGACCGAACCCCGCGGGTGGGCCGACCAGAAGGACCGCCGCAACCACCCGGTAACCGGGGTGAGCTGGTTTGAAGCCGTGGCCTACTGCGAATGGCTCAGTCATAACCTGGGATCCCGGGTTCGCCTGCCCACCGAGGCGGAGTGGGAGCGCGCCGCCTGCGGCGGCCAGAAACTCAAGTACCCTTGGGGCGACGAAGATCCTGACCCCTCCCGGGCCAACTACGGGTATGAAGGTTCGCCGGGCCGCACGACCCCGGTGGGCCTCTACCCGCGGGGCGCCACGCCGGAGGGGATTCTGGATATGGCCGGCAACGTGTGGGAGTGGGTGAGGGACCGGTATGGCAAGGACTACTACAAGAAGGCGCAAGAGCGGAACCCTCCCGGGCCGCCCTCGGGCGATACACGGGTCGTGCGCGGTGTCGCCTGGCTCTATGCTCCCTGGGACCTGCGCCGGTCCTTCCGCAGCAGGTTCCTTCCTGATGCCAGGTACGTCTACCTCGGTTTTCGTTGCGCTCGGGAAGTGATCCCTTGATTCTTGAATCTTTTTCCTTGACAAGGGGGTCCAGGGGGCGAAGCCCCCTGGCCTCGAGATTTTTTGGGCGTCCATGGCATCCCAACGACAGGAACCCGCCCAGGTGGTAGGCAAGGCCTACGACTTGACCCTGTGGATTCTGCAAAAGATCGAGAAGTTCCCGCGCACGTACCGTTACAATGTCGGTGAGCGATTGGTTTCGAACTCTCTGGATCTGCTGATGAGCCTGGTTGAAGCGGCGTACTCATCGGACAAGGCGTTGCTGCTCAAAGCAGCGAGCGCCAAGACCAACACCCTGCGCTACCTGCTGCGGCTGTCGAAAGATCTTCAGATGCTCTCGATCGACTCTTATGGCTTTGCTTCCGAGCACCTGGACGAGATCGGCCGCATGATCGGGGGCTGGTCCAAGTCCGTCTCGCAAAAGGCATGAAGCGGCAGGGTAGTCTGTGGCCTCGGTTGATCTGCTTCCCGAACCTCTTGCAGGCCGCCCGCCGCGCCGCAGCCGGCAAGCGCCAACGGCCGGACGTGGCGCAATTCCTGATGAACCTGGAAACCGAGCTGTTCCGCTTGCAGCGGGAACTGGCTGACAGTTCCTACCAGCCCGGTCCCTATCGGACGTTTCCGGTTACCGATCCGAAGCCGCGCCTGATCTCAGCAGCGCCCTTTCGGGACCGCGTGGTCCACCATGCCCTGACCCAGGTCCTGGAGCCCATCTTCGAGAGGCGGTTCACGCGCGACTCCTTCGCATGCCGGCAGGGCTTGGGGACGCACCGGGCGCTGGCTCGCGCCAGGGTGGGCGCCGCCAAGAACCCCTTCGTGTTGAAGTGCGACATCCGGAAATACTTCCCGTCCATCGATCACGAAATTCTGATGAATCTGCTGTGGCGGGTGGTGAAGTGTGACCCGACCCTGCAACTGGCGCGAAAGATCATCGCCGCGTCGAACCCGCAGGAGCCGCTGACGGCCTACTTCCCCGGCGACGATCTGTTCACCCCGCTCGAACGGCGCCGGGGTTTGCCGCTCGGCAACCAGACCTCGCAGTTCTTCGCCAACGTTTACCTGAATCCGCTCGATCACTTCGTCGCCCGGGAGTTGCGGCCCGCCGCATACGTCCGCTACGTCGATGATTTCCTGCTCTTCGGCGACTCGAAGGACCGCCTGAACGGCATGCGGGGCCAGATCGAGAGCTTCTTGTTCGGTCTGCGCCTGACCATTCACAGGGGCAAGAGCCGCGTCTATCGGCCCCAGGACGGGGTGACGTTTCTCGGCTGGCGGCTGTTCCCGGACCGGGCGCGGCTGGTGCGTGGCAACGTGGTCCGCTTCCGGCGCCGGATGCGGTCTTTGCAGGACGCCTGCGCCGGAGGCCGGTTGGACCTCGGTGAGGTGCGGGAAAGAGTTCGGGCGTGGATTGCCCATGCAGCCCACGGGGAAACTTGGAAGCTGCGGTCCCAGCTCCTCGGGCAATTCGCGTTTCGAAGTGGGTGCGTGGTCTGACGGGTCGTGCGCGGTGACGCCTGGAACAATGATCCCAGGAACCTGCGCCGGTCCTACCGCAACAGGAACCATCCTGATGACAGGAACGACAACCTCGGTTTTCGTTGCGCTCGGGATGTGGAGCGGAGGCGCTTGCCTCCGCGGCCGGAGCCGCGGCGATTACGGTCGTCGCGGGCGCGCCGTCCTCCACTTCCGGACCGCGCTCCCGGCGTCCGAAGCGTCACAGGCGCCAAACATTACCCCGGCCCCGGCCTCGCGGTAGCCCACGGGCGAAGCCCGGCCGGGCCGCCACCACGCTCCAGGATCCGCTTTACCCACTTCACCATTCACACCCGCCCCCAAGGAATCGTCCCAACCCTTTCAACCACTTACCGCCACCCCCCACCCAACAGCCTTGCCCACCGGCCCTACAATGGAGGCAGGGAGGTCCGGGCGCTATTCAACGCCTCCGACCCGGCTCAACATCAAAAAAACCAAACGAAGCCAATCCCAAAAACGGACACTGAGCCATGGACCCGCCCAACCTCGAGTCCCTCAAGCAGAAGGCCGCCGCCCTGCCGGCCGCCCCCGGCGTCTACCTGTACAAAGACGCCGCCGGCACGGTCATCTACGTCGGCAAGGCCAAAGCCCTGCGCGACCGGGTCCGCAACTACTTCCTCGAGGAGCGCCTGGCGGAGGTCAAGACCGGGACCCTGATCAGCGAGGCCGCCGAGCTGGACTACATCCTGGTCGACAACGAGAAGGAGGCCCTGGGGCTCGAGAACAACCTCATCAAACAATGGCAGCCCCGCTACAACGTCCTGCTGCGTGACGACAAGACCTACCCCTACATTAAGTTCACCGCCGCCGAGAAGCACCCCCGGGTCTACGTCACGCGCCGGCTCAAGAAGGACGGGCCGCGCCCGCCCGCTGGCGCCAGCTCCAGGAATTTTCGGAAAGCCTGGGCGGCCGCGCCGGGCTGGTCGATGCGGGCTCGCGCGTCGCCCAGCTTGTAGTAGGCCTCCGGCAGGTTGGGATGCCACT
>Ga0247727_10018311_pt1 | contig 11029 bp, 10 predicted proteins | sample WisWelCaveWW1625_FD_202498 | JGI IMG/M metagenome (GOLD analysis project Ga0247727, IMG submission 202498) | Biofilm microbial communities from Wishing Well Cave, Virginia, United States - WW16-25 | ecosystem: Environmental > Aquatic > Deep subsurface > Groundwater > Cave microbial mat | place...
GGAAGCGCTCCTCGCTTCCGCTCAAACTCGATCCGTCCGCTCCCTCCTGGTCGCGGTTCGTTCGAACGTCCTCAATTTTTTCAGGCGGCTGGGCCGCCGAGAATCTCCTTCAGTTCACGAAGCGGCGGAGGCGGACGCTGTTGACCAGCCCGAGCAGCAGAAAGATCGTGAGCATACCGGAGCCGCCGTAACTCAGAAACGGCAGGGGGATGCCGGTGACCGGCATGCGGCCAACTACCATCCCCACGTTCACCAGCAGGTGAAACAGCAGCAACAGGGCGACGCACAAGCAGAGAAACGCGCCGGCCCGGTCGGCCGCGGTTTGCGCATTGTACACGATGCGCATCAGTACGACAAGATACAGCGCCAGAGCCAGCAAGACTCCGGTGAATCCATGCTCTTCGGCGTAGGCGGAGAAGATAAAATCGGTATGGGGCACCGGGAGGAACCGTAACTGGGTCTGGGTGCCGCGGGCGATGCCCTTGCCCCACAGACCGCCCGAGCCGACGGCGATGCGCGACTGGATCAACTGGTAGCCGGAACCCCGCGGGTCCCGGCTGGGGTCGACAAAGGTCATCAGCCGTTCTTTCTGGTACGGCCGGAGGAACTGCCAGCCCGCCGGCAGAATCAGGGCGCCCAGCAACACCAGGACGGCAACGTGCTTCCAGCGCACGCCCGCCCCGAGAATGCCGCCGGCCAGGATGGGCAGGTAGCTCAGGGCCGTACCCAGATCCGGCTGCTTCATGACAAGAAGCATCGGGACGCCCACCAAAGCGCCTGTTTTCAGCAGGTCGGCGCCCGAAACCGAATCGCGGCGCAACTCCGCAAAGTAACGCGCCACTAACAATACTAGCACCGGTTTGACAAACTCCGAAACCTGAAAGTTGAAGCCGGCGATTACCGGGATCCAGCGCTTGGCGCCGAAACGCACCTGGCCGACCACAAACACGGCGAGCAGCCCCAGGACGGCTACCAGGTAGAAGATGGGAACGCGGTTGAGCAGGGCGTGGTAGTCAAACTGGGCGATGAGCCAGAGCACCGCGAGACCAATCAGGATGTTGGCGATCTGCTTGTAGTGAGCGCCCTGCCAGACGGTGTTGCGGGTGGCGGAGTAGATCTGAAGGACGCCCAGGGTGCACAGGGCCAGGACGAACCCGATGAGGGTCCAGTCGAACTCGCGGGCGGAGAAGGAGCGGGTCATGGGGCGGGGGCGGGGCGGCCGGTCTGGGCGACCTGGGATGAGGAGGGGGGACGCTGCTCGGTGAGCCGGCGGCGGATCTGTTTGTCGAGGTAGGCCTTGAGGACGTCGCGGACGATGGGCGCGGCCAGGTTGCCGTGCGCGCCATGTTCGAACAGAGCGGTGACCACAAGCTCGGGATTGTCCTTGGGGACGGCGCCGATGAACCAGGCGTTGTCCAGGAACTCCTGTTCGCCCTTATGAAGCTTGGCGAGCTCGGCGGAGGCGACTTGCGCGGTGCCGGTCTTGCCCAGCACGTCGTAGCCGGGCAGGCGAGCGCGGACGCCGGTGCCGCCTTCGTTGACCACGGCCCAGAGGCCCCGCTTGATGCGGTCAACGTGCTCGGGGTCGAGCGCGGCGCGGCGCGGCGCGGGGGCGGTGAAGCCCGGGTGGATCGAGCGCATTTCGTCGTCGGGGACCAGGCGGGGACGATGCCAGACGCCGCCGAGGAGAAGTCCGCCGAGGCCGGCGGTGAGTTGAAGGGGCGTCACCGTGGTGTAGCCCTGGCCGATGGCGACCGAGATGGTCTCGCCGGCGTACCATTTCTGGCGAAGCTGGCGCACCTTCCATTTCGCGGAGGGCATCACGCCTTCCTCTTCGTGGGGCAGGTCGATGCCGGTCTTGCGGCCGAAACCGGCCATCTCGCCGTATTCGGCGATGGGATCGATGCCGGTCCGATTGCCTACATTGTAGAAGTACACATCACAGGACTGGGCGATGCCCTTATGGAGGGCGACCGAGCCGTGGCCGCCCTTGATGTGGCAGCGGAAGTAGCGTCCGAAGAAGGCGGCGCCGCCACCGCAGCGGACGGAGAAGGATTCGTCGATGGCGCCGGATTCGAGCGCCGCCAGGGCGATGAAGGGCTTGAAGGTGGAGCCGGGGGCAAGCTGGGCCTGGATGGCGCGGTTGAGGAGGGGCTTATCGGGGTTCTGGGTAAGCTCGCGCCATTGGGCGGCGCGGATGCGGCCGGCGAACTGGTTGGGGTCGAGGTTGGGAGTGGAGACCAGGGCCAGGACCTCGCCGTTGCGAGGGTCGAGGGCGACCACGGCGCCCTTGCGGCCTTCCATGGCGAGCTCGGCGGCAGCCTGGAGATCGAGATCGATGGTGAGGCGGATAGAGCGGCCTGGCTTGGGGTCGCGCATGCTGATGCCGCCGCGCTCGACGCCCAGGCTGTCGACGATGACCTCGCGGCGGCCATCGACGCCGGTGAGGACGTCGTTGTACTGGCGCTCAATGCCGGCCTTGCCGACGATGCCGCCGGGCTCTAAGACCGCGAACTCGGGGGAGTTGAGCTCAGCCTCGCTGACCTCGCCGACGTAGCCGATCAGGTGCGAGGCGAAGCCTTCGGCCGGGTAGCGGCGGTGCTGGACGCCGATCAGCTCCAGCTCGGGGAACTCCAGGCGGTGGGCTTCCAGGAAAGCGACCTCGGAGGTGGTCAGGCCCTGCTTCAGCACCAGGGCGTGGTATTCGGGGAGGTTGCGGGCGCGGTGGAGGCGGTTCTGCACTTCCTCGAAGGGGAGGTTGAGGCCTTCGGCGATGATCCGCAGGTTGGCCTCGTTGAGGTTGGTGCGCGAGAGGACGACGCTGAAGGCGGCCTGGTTGTCGGCGATGACGCGGCCTTCGCGGTCGAGGATCTTGCCGCGCGGGGCGATGACCGGCAGGGAGCGGATGCGGTTGCGCTCGGCTTGTTCGGCCCACAGCCCGGGGCTCTGGACCTGGAGGTGCCAGAAGCCGGAGGCCAGATAGAGGAAGACGGCCAGACAAAGGTACTGGATGGTGGTGATCTTGCCGGGGGCGATCTTGGTCTTTTCGCGATCGAGGGGGCTCATGGGGTCAGATCCGTTCGCGGAAGCGGTCGAGGAAACGGTAGACCAGAGCGGCGATGGCGCCGTTGAGCAGGGCCAGCAGCAGCGTGCGGCGCCAGACGAAACCGGCGGCCTGTCCGAGCAGGACGCTCTGCATGGCCCAGAAGACGGTCTGGTGAATCAGATAGAACCCCAGCACCAGAAATACACGGGTGACCAGGGACTCGACGGCGAGCAGCAGGGTGAGCGAGGAACAGATGTATCCAATAATAGTCTTGATGATACCATAAAAGCCGACCGGGCCGTGGGAAAGGCTGTCCTGGCCGAGGCCGACGGTGAGGCCGATGAGCAGGCCGAGCATGGGGCTGCGGCGCAGGAGGGTCAGATAGATGGTGATGAGCAGGGGCAGGTCGACGGTGTTGGCGTAGCTGGAGAACAGAGGGAGATAGGCCTGGAGCAGCAGGGCGGCGACGGCGGAGGCGACCGCGGCCCAGGCGGGAAGGCGGTTGATGTCGGCTTGGCTGAGGCGCCGGACGGAGGCCTGCATAGGGAGAGTTACCGCCTTGTAGGGCGGGCGCCCTCGCCCGCGCCGGGCCCCCCGGCCCGGCTCTGGCAGTGCTGGACCGACCCAGGGGATTGTTTTTCAACGGCGCTGGTGGATACAAAAGCAGTTACGGAGCTGGTAGAGTTTGTCCCCCCCACTGTCTGAATAGACGTGGCGCAGGCACTCGTGCCTGCCGCGTCGACACTCGTGTCGACGCCTGGCTGGTGAAGGAAACCCGGAACAGAGTGGGATGCGCGGGTCATGGCTGGCGGGCGGGAGAGGGCTTGGCCGGGTCCGGAGGACGCTGGGCCGGTGGAGTCCAGCCTTGGTTGAAGTCGGGCGGTTTGGAGCCGGCCGCGCCTTCGCCAAAGACGTGGCCCTGGGAGGCGCCGATTTCGCGGTAGCGGCGCTTCAGGCGGTCGGCGTCGGTTTGAGGAGCAGCGCCCTCGGGGCGGGCGGCGGGCTGAGGGGCGGCGTCGAGAAAAGCGTCGCGAACCTCGGGAGGCGGTGCGGGGAGCAGGGCGGCCGGGGGCTGGGGACGGGGGAGCGTGCCGGGCAGGTCCTGGTGGACGCCCGCGGTGACGACCAGGACTTCCTCGAGGCGGTTCAGGCGGGCGCCGGGGTGGACGGCGATATTCTGGAAGTCGCGTCCCGGTTGGGCGGAGGCGACCGTGCCGACCAGCAGGCCCTTGGGGTAGATGCGGTCCTCGCCGGAGGTATAGATGATCTCGCCGGGAGCGACTTTCTCCTCGTTGGGAATATGGTCGATGCGGGCCTCGTGGAGGCCGGTGCCCTTGAGAATACCGTGGACGCGGCTCTTAGCCAGCAGGACCCCAGCCGCCGAGTGAGAATCACTAATGAGCAGTACGAGGGAGGAGCCGGGGAAGACCGACTGGATCTTGCCGACGACGCCGTCCGGGGTGAGCACGGCCATGCCGGGAGCGACGCCGTCGGTAGAGCCCTTGTCCAGGAAAACGACGCGGGAGTTGGGGTTGGCGCCGGCGCCAATGACCGAAGCGACCAGGGTGCGGGAGGGGATCTGCCGCTGGTAGGAGACGAGAATCTCGAGCCGGCCGGCGGTTTCGAGCTGGTTGCGGAGGGACTGGTTTTCGAGCCGCAGGCGCCCGACCTCGGCTTGCAGGCTCTCGCTCTCGCGGCGGGCGCCGTGGAGCCAGAAGTAGCGGTTCCAGAGGTGGGAGATAAAGGTGTGGGTCCCGTGGAGGCCGCGGGCGACAGGGGTGATGGCGGTGACGCCCCACATCCGGATCAGGCGCACGTCGCGGTCGTTGCGGATCTGGTAGCCAAGCAGCAGGAGCTGGGCGAACAGCACGGCGGCCAGAACCGAGATGTTGCGGTAGCGGGCGAAGAAGGTTTCCACGGGGTCAATCGATGGAGATCTTTCGCAGCAACTTGAAGTCGCTGAGCATCTTGCCGGTGCCGAGAACCACCGAGGCCAGGGGGTTCTCGGCGATCGAGACGGGCAGGCCCGTCTCCTCGCGGATTCGTTTGTCGAGGTTCCGAAGCATGGCGCCGCCGCCGGTGAGCACGATGCCGCGGTCGGAGATGTCGGCGGAAAGCTCGGGCGGAGTTCGCTCCAGGGCCACGCGGATGGCGTTGATGATGGTGGCCACGCACTCGCCGAGGGCTTCGCGGATCTCGCTGTCGTCCACGGTGACGGTCTTGGGGACGCCCTCGATCAGGTTGCGGCCCTTGATCTCCATGGTGATGGGGCGGTCGAGCGGAAAGGCGGAGCCGACTTCGATTTTCACCTGTTCGGCGGTGCGCTCGCCGATCAGCAGATTGTACTTGCGCTTCATGTACTGCATGACGGCCTCGTCCATCTCGTTGCCGGCGATGCGCACCGAGCGCGAGTAGACGATGCCGCTCATGGAGATGACGGCGACGTCGGTGGTGCCGCCGCCGATGTCCACCACCATGTTGCCGGAGGGTTCGGTGATGGGGAGTCCGGCGCCGATGGCCGCGACCATGGCCTGCTCCACCAGGTGGACCTCGGAGGCCTGGGCGCGGTAGGCGGAGTCCATGACGGCGCGCTTTTCCACCTGGGTGATCTCGCTGGGGACGCCGATGACGATGCGGGGGTGGACCAGCATCTTGCGGTTGTGGGCCTTCTGGATGAAATAGTTCAGCATCTTCTCGGTGACCTTGAAGTCGGCGATGACGCCGTCCTTCATGGGCCGGATGGCGACGATGTTGCCCGGGGTGCGGCCGAGCATTTCCTTGGCTTCGCGGCCGACGGCCTCGATGTCGCCGGAGGTTTTGTTGATGGCGACGATGGACGGCTCGTCGACGACGATGCCCTTGCCGCGAGCGTAGACCAAGGTATTGGCAGTGCCTAAATCAATCGCCAGGTCGTTGGAGAACACACTGAACAGAGAACGAAGATTCATGCCCGGGGTGTCGGCTCCTTGGGGCGGCCCGCAGCGGCAGGAGGGCTAGCCATTCTTAGGGTAGCACGGCGCGCCAGTGGCGCCATATGCACGAATCGTGCATAATGGTGCATATGAGAACCACGTTGAACCTCGATGAACGTCTGGTGGAGAAGGCCCGGGAGAAGACGGGGATCCGGCAGAAGACAGCGCTCCTGCACGCCGGGCTGGAGGCGCTGATCGCGCGGGAGAGCGCCAGGCGGTTGGCGGCGCTCGGCGGCAGCGACCCGAAGGCGCGCGCCGCGCCGCGGCGGCGGTCCTGGCGGTCGCGATGATCCTGGTGGATACCTCGGTCTGGATCGAGCATATTCGGGCGGCTCATCCGCACTTGAGAGAAATGCTCGAGCAGTTCCGGGTGGTGATGCATCCACTGGTGATGGGAGAAGTTGCTTGCGGGACGGTTGCCAGCCGGCGGGCCGTTCTGGCCGAGATGGAGGGACTGCCGCGAGCCGTGGTCGCTGGGCACGAGGAGGCCATGCACCTCCTCGAGACGCGCACATTATGGGGCCGGGGGCTGGGGTGGGTGGATCTCCACCTGCTGGCGGCGGCGCAGCTCAGCGCGTGCCGGTTGTGGACGCTGGATCGCCGGCTGGAGGACGTGGCGCGCGAGCTCGGCGTGGAGTACCTTCCGCCGCCTGGCATCCCGCGGTGAGCGTGGGATACTGAAAGATGACCTCCTCGTTCCGCAATCTGGCCATCATCGCGCACGTGGACCACGGCAAGACCACCCTGGTGGACGCCATGCTCCACCAGAGCGGCATTTTCCGGGCCAACCAGCAGGTGGCCGAGCGGGTCCTGGACTCCAACGACCTGGAGCGCGAGCGCGGCATCACCATCCTGGCCAAGAACACGGCGGTGGTCTACGAGGGGGTGAAGATCAACATCGTGGACACGCCGGGGCACAGCGACTTCGGCGGCGAGGTGGAGCGGGCGCTGAAGCTGGTGGACGGGGCCATGCTGCTGGTCGACGCGAGCGAGGGCCCCCTGCCGCAGACCCGTTATGTGTTGCGCAAGGCGCTGGAGGCGCGGCTGGCGCTGATCGTAGTCATTAATAAGATCGATCGGCCGGACGCCCGGCCCCAGGAAGTGCTCAACGAGATCTACGACCTGTTCATCGATCTGGGCGCGACCGAGGACCAACTGGACTTCCCGGTGCTCTACTCGAACGCCCGGACGGGCGTGGCCGGACGCACGGCCGAGGAGCCGGGCGCCGACCTGCGGCTGCTGTTCGACGCCATCCTCGAGTCGATCCCGGCGCCGGCCGGGTCGCCCGAAGCGCCATTGCAGCTTCTGGTGGCCAACCTCGATTACAGCGACTACCTCGGCCGGCTGGCCATCGGACGGGTGTTCCAGGGGGAGCTGCGGACCGGCGAGGAGGTCGGCATCGTCAAGCTCGACGGGAGCCTCCAGAAGACCCGGATCACGAAGCTGTTCACCTTCGCGGGGCTCGAACGCATCGACGTGGGCGTGGCCCAGACCGGCGACATTGTGGCCATCGCCGGCGTTGAGGGCATCACCATCGGCGAGACGGTGACCTCGGCCGAGACGCCCGCCCCGCTCGCCCCGCTTCAGATCGACGAGCCTACGATTGCGATGGAGTTCGCCATCAACACCTCGCCGTTTTCCGGGCGGGAGGGCCGGTTCGTCACCTCGCGCCACCTGCGCGAGCGGCTGGAGAAGGAGCTGCTCACCAACGTCTCGATCCGCGTCGAAGAGATGGAATCGACCGACTCGTTCCGGGTGATGGGCCGGGGTGAGCTGCAACTGGCCATCCTGATCGAGACGATGCGGCGCGAGGCCTACGAGCTGGCGGTGGGCAAGCCGCAGATCCTCACCCGCACGGTGAACGGCGAAATGCACGAGCCGGTGGAGACGCTGGTGGTGGACTGCGCCGAGGAGTTCACCGGGCTGGTGATCGAGATGCTGGGTATCCGCAAGGGGCAGATGTTGAAGATGATCAACAACCACAGTGGGCGGGTGCGGATGGAGTTCACCGTGCCGTCCCGCGGGCTGATCGGCCTGCGCAGCCAGCTCCTGACCGACACCCGCGGCACGGCGGTGATGCACTCGCTGTTCGAGGGCTATATCCCCTGGCAGGGCGAGATCCCGCTGCGTCCCACCGGGGCGCTGGTGGCCGATCGGGCCGGCCGCAGCACCGCCTACGCGCTCTACAACTTGCAGGAGCGGGGCGAGCTGTTCGCTGGGCCCGGCGTCGACGTCTATGAGGGGATGATCATCGGCGAGAACTCGCGTCCGGCGGATCTGGACGTGAATGTGGTGAAGGAGAAGAAGCTCACCAACATGCGGGCCTCCACCGCCGACGAGGCCATCCGGCTGGTGCCTTTCCGCGCCCTCAACCTGGAACAGGCGATCGAGTTCATCAACGACGATGAGCAGGTGGAAGTGACGCCTCGGTCGATCCGGCTGCGGAAGAGGGTCCTTGAGTCGAACCGGCGTCCCAAGCGCCGGGGGTAGAAGTTTCGCGCAAGCGCTCTGACGCGCGGGAATGGGGGAAGTAGTAGAACTCCGCTCTTGAGGGTCTAAGCTGGCGGCCTTAGCCTGTCGATGGGAGAGGTGGAGTGGGCGGCGGGGTTCGACAGGCTCAGCTCCGGGAGGACAGCATGCTAGAGAAGCTAGGTGGCCCGCAGGAGGGGGAGGAACTTGGGCGAGCGGAGTATAATCAAGAATGTTCCACCCCACAGACCGTGTTTAAGTTCTACGACTTCTTTGCTGGAGCCGGACTAACCAGGCTAGCCCTGAGTCATGCCTGGAGGTGCATCTGGGCCAACGACATAGACGAGCGGAAGGCGGAGGTCTACGGAGCCAACTTTCCCGGCGAGCCCTACGTCTGCAAAGACATTGGGGAGGTATTGGTGGATGAGCTTCCTGACGGAGCTCATATGGCCTGGGCTTCCTTTCCGTGCCAGGACCTTTCGCTCGCCGGCTGGCGGCGAGGACTGTCTGCGGAGCGCAGCGGCACGTTCTGGCAGTTCTGGCGGCTGATGTCCATGCAATTTGAACTCGGCAAACGACCTCCACTGATCGTCATTGAGAACGTTGTGGGATTGCTTTACGTCCTCCTCTGCTCATGCGGGCCGTTTAACGGCCCACGCTGACGACATGGTACTGAATCCACAACGAATCGCAACCAGAGAGAAACTTATCTTGACTGGCTTGTATCTCTCGAAATACGATTCGATCGCTGTGAAGAAACTTGGCTTTGAAAGCTTCGTGGAGGCGTGCAACGTCGTCGGTTACGCGATGGGATCAAAGCCTGCGTCCATAAAGAACTACCGCGATGAATTCGACCCGTTGTTTCCGAATCGCCGAAAGGGTTGGCATAAGCGGCCGATTCGCGGCTACTGTCTCAGGGTGTTTGAGGACTACAAGGGCCTGGACTTCGAATCATTCACCGGCTTGGTCAAATCCTTTATGGGATACGACGAAAACGTTTGGAGCGAGGTTCGGGCGAAGGAGGACCGGGACGAAAGCGAATCCCACTTTGCGAGGAGGCTGATTACCGGCTTGGCCGCAGAGCAGTATTTTGAGTCAGTTCAACCCCGTCTTCCTGAATTCAAAGGTTACGCCGTGGAGAACACGACACTTCTTGGGTGCGGATATGACTTCCGGCTGCGGACCGAAACGCAGAAGGATTTCTTAGCTGTGGAGGTCAAAGGTTTGAGGGAAAGAATGGGAAGCTTGTCGCTGACCCCCAAGGAACACCAGGTCGCTATGGCCTTGAGAAACCGCTTCTTTCTTTTCGTCGTGAAGAACTTTCAGCAAACACCATTTCACGAAATCTACCAGAACCCGCTGTCGGGCACGCTTCGGTTCAGGAGAACGGAGAGAATAGCGATTCACGTTTCGTGGCTTGCTAGCGTATAAATTCCAGCGGTATGCCTAAGGAGAACGCCTTTCCGTGAGGAACGAAACGCACCCTGGCGAAGATCAATGCCGCGCGCCGAGTTAAAGGGAGCCATGTCGGGTTCATGTACAGGCGCATCAGGCACGGAAAACAGAGGGCGGAGATTCGATTCGATGGGGTGTCCGGTTGTCTTCGCACACCCCAAGGGGGTTCCAGTCGGCAGGCCGTGGTGATCGTCGGGATCGGCGAAGGAAGAAGCCCACTTTGAGTCCTCGGGAGCCGCTCGCCTGATGGGAGTCCCTTACGCCTTCACGTTGCCGGACAGGTACAACGATGCGTCATAATTCGTCATAAAATAAGGCAATGGGAGACGGCGTGGTGGTCCCGGTTGTGCGCTGGCCTTCCGAATGGAGCATGTTAAATGGCAAGTCGGAAGATCGAAGACACGGCGCATGAAGTCCTTGCGGGATGGTTTGCCTACGAGCATGACCATCAAGAGGGTGCTTCCGACCGTTACATCGTCTGCGCCGGGCTTGCCGTTCTCGAAGTGCTCAAAGGACACTTTCCGATAGAGGAAGACCATTACGTCACACCGCGAAACCAGGTGCGCTCGAGCGGGACGCTGATCCAGAAGGTCCTTAGGGAGCACGGGGAAGAAAGGAAGTACTCGGCCGAAGGAGGCAGAACAACGCGTTCCACCAGGCCTGCGGCGGAACGGCTGGTAGGGCGGCTGAATCGCCTCAAAGGCCTTGCAACGCTAGCCGGAGACGACCGCGTGAGGCTCGCCCGAAAATTGCAGGCATGGCTGATTGAGGAGGGTGTCCTTCCGTATTTCCATCGGCAACGACTTGAGGTTAAGATTTCTCTGGACAAGCCTGGCCCGCAGATCATCGCGGATATCCTGGCTGCGGCGGCCGAACGGAACCTGGCGGGATGCGTCGCACAGCATCTCGTTGGAGCCAAGCTCGCGCTGCGGTACCCGGGTGTGAGTATAGAAAACCACGGATGCACCACTGCCGACGTGCAATTGGGCCGGCCCGGAGACTTCGTGGTCGGCGACACGGTGTTTCATGTGACCGTGGCTCCGATGCCTGCTGTGATTGACAAGTGCGAGCACAACATCAGGAACGG